>Ga0180221_1000455_pt1 | contig 37200 bp, 40 predicted proteins | sample eDN5th37CKraftMG_FD_151339 | JGI IMG/M metagenome (GOLD analysis project Ga0180221, IMG submission 151339) | Enriched Miracle-Growth compost microbial communities from Emeryville, California, USA - eDNA 5th pass 37_C Kraft MG (version 2) (version 2) ...
GCTGCTGCGCATGCCACCGGATCGCCGTCGATGGTGCCACGCCGAAACGCGCCGCCGCCGCCCGGCAACTCAGCCCGCCTTCAATCGCAGCCAGAAGCCGAACCCGCAAATCCATTGAGAGAGCGTGCCCCATCCATGTCGGCCTCCTTCACCAGCATGGATCCTGAATCAGAAATCAGCCGGCGAGGGAATCCCTCATCGATTCAAAGCGGTCGAAAACCGCTCTAAAGCTCGCCTTTCGCGTATCGATCCCGACAAAGAGAGCATCCAGCGCATCGTGCTGGCCGCGCTCTGGTCGGAACCCATAACTGAACCCGAGGAAGTCCTCCTCGTAGATCTGGTTCAGGACCATTGCCGTCGCTCTCTGGACGATCTTGTCCTCGAGGGCTGCAATGGCAAGTGGTCGCTGGCGTCCGTCAGGCTTTGGTATGTACGTCCGCCGTGACGGTTGCGCCCGATATGCTCCTCGTTGAACCCGAGCGTGCAGGTCCTCGATCTGTCGATCAAGATCTGCCTCGTAGGTTCTCCACGTTTGCCCATCGATACCGGGGGCTGCGTTACGCCTGAGAACGCGGCACTGCGCGAGGAGAATGCAGCACTCCGCTTGGACAACACCCGACTGAGGGTGGAGAACCAGTTGCTGCGCGACGAGATCGCCCGACTGAAGAACCTGCCCCCGCGCCCGCCGTTTCGTCCCTCCGGCATGGACAAGGCGACCGATCCGAAGCCGAAAGGTGAAACGCCAAAGAAGAAGCCGCGCGGCGCCAAGCGCGACATGGACCGCATTACACGCGAGCAGATCCTGACGGCAACGGTGCCGTCCGGCTCCAGGTTCAAAGGCTACAAGAGCTGTTACGTGCGCGAACTGGTCCTGCAGGCTGAACTCGTCCATTACCGGCGCGAATGCTGGGTGACGCCTGCGGGCAAGACCGTTCTTGCGCCCCTGCCCGCCGGCATTGTGGGTGGCTATGGCCCCAATCTGCGGCGGTTCTGCTTGATGCTGCACGCTCAGGGCCAGGTTACGACAGAGCGGCTGACGACGCTTGTGAACGATGTCGGTGTTGAGATCTCCAAACGACAGGTGGTGCGTTTGCTGACTAAAGGGCTGGACGGCTTTGTCGAGGAAGATGCCGCCGTCCTGCATGCAGGCCTGGTGTCAGCGCCTTATGTCACCGTCGACGATACCGGCGCCCGGCATGCCCATGGCAATGGTTACACGACGCAGATCGGCGGTGAGCATTTTACCGCCTTTCGCACCACATCGACCAAGTCGAGGCTGAACTTTCTGTCGCTGCTGCGCGGCAGCTATCAGGACTACGTTCTGAATGATGCCGCCTTTGCACATCTGGAGCGCTGTAAGGCGGATCCTGCTCTTGTTGCCCGATTGGAAACGCGTGAACCACAGGTGTTTCCCAACCAGTTGCAGCTCCTCAAGCACCTGGTGGGTCGAAAGATCGACATCTTTGACAAGCCGCTCATCCGGATGTTGGGGGAAGCTGGCATCTGGGGATCGATCCGCCACCATGGCTTGTTGGGCAACACGGTCATTGTCTCCGACGATGCCGGCCAGTTCCGGGTCGGCAATCATGCTTTGTGTTGGGTGCATGCAGAACGTTTGCTGCAGAAGCTGATGCCGGCCACGCCTGAGCAGGTGCGCTGGGTCGAGACGATGCGCGATCTGATCTGGCGCTATTACAAGGCGTTGAAGGCGTTCCGGCAACAGCCCTCGCCCGGCAGCATTGCCGCATTCCACCGACGGTTTGACCGCATCTTTGCCATGCGCACCGGCTATCAGGAGCTGGATCGGCTTCTGCTGCGCCTCTCCCGGCGCAAGTAGGAGCTGCTCAAAGTGCTGGAGCGGCCGGAAATCCCACTCAACACCAATGCGTCAGAAAACGACCTGCGCACCTTCGTCACCAAGCGCAAGATCTCCGGCGGCACAATGAGCCGCGACGGAAAAGTGGCGCGTGACACGATGCTCGGCCTGATGAAGACCTGCAAGAAACTCAGGCTTTCGTTTTACCACTATCTGGGCGATCGGCTCGGCGTTGCCGGCCAGGCGGTTCCGGCACTGTCCACCCTGGTGCTCGCCAGATCCAGCGTCGTCCATCCTTAAGCCGGTTCCGGTGGGCCATTGCGGTCAGCCTGCCTCGTCGTCAACGTCCAAAACGTTCGCCCTGATCCAGGCTTCATAGTCTTCCTGGCTCAGCGCCAGAAACGGCATCTCTTTCTCGACCAGGATTTTGACGGCATCTTCCATTGCCAGCAGATCGTCGGGTGCAACGCGCCACAGCCTACCGGTCTCTGTGCGCACGGTGACGGTTTTCTGATTGGGTCGAACAACGGTGGCGCTCACCACGCCTAACCCGGGCGCATCGAACATCACCTGCATGCCTGGCTGATACCGTATCGCCAGAGCCTGCGCCGTCCGCTTGCGGTGCAGGGCCGCAAGCCGCTCAACAATGCGCGCATGAAGATCGAGCAGTTCTTCTTCGTCCAACGCCTCGATGTTGATCCGGGTCATCGCCTCTCCTCACCCGATGATCATAGCATCGCCCATCGGCCCCATGCACGGAAAACAGGCGCTGCCACTAAAAGTGCCCCGCTTACCCCCTGACACAGAAACTCATGCGGGTGGACCGGCTGCGTCTTTTCACTGATAATAAACAGTTTTTCCAGTGTACTCAATTTATTTGGGGTTTTAGTTGATTAACATATGGCTTGTAGCCGATATAAATTCACTTCTGATAAGTACCTCTTATCGAAAGTTACTGTTTTCACGCCTTCAGCTCGGCATGTCAGTCATCCTAGTTCGTTGGAAAAGCGCGGGAACGTACGGTTTTGGCCGTCTTGCTCATCCTGGTTGGCTGGATTCTCAACCTAGCTTTGTGGACTGATCGCCCAGGATAAGTGGATTCTGGCGCCTCGCCGCAGTTTCAAACAGCGCTCCTGAAGCCATCACGCACCATAACGCCCCGCTTTTGACGCTCTCCTCCCCGGAAAGCCCGCAATTCTCGTCTTTCGGTTATGGAAGCCCGTGGACGCGATTTGTTTCCTCCGAGTCCCAGAACTCCTCCGAAGGCTTGGATCGCGCTCTACGAGCCTGCAAATCCGTCGATAATCCATGCCTGCAAAGGGTCCTTTTCTCGCACCTTGCGTATTTGTAAAAATCGACCCACAATCGCCCTAATGTCAAACCAGTCCCCCACACGATCGCGTCGCCTCATCGGATATGCGCGCGTTTCCACCGAGGAGCAGGTCAATGACTCTCAGGTCGATGCGCTCAGAACGGCAGGCTGCCATATCGTCCATCAGGAGCACGGCTCCGGTGCCTCGCGCTCTCGCCCAGTGTTGGCCAAGCTGATGCGCGAGATCCGCGCCGGCGACGTTCTGGTCGTCGTTCGCCTCGACCGTCTCGCGCGCTCCGTCAGCCACCTGCTCGAGGTGATCGAGGATCTGGAGAAGCGCAGCGCGCATTTCCGCTCACTAGGCGACCCGATCGATACATCAACACCGCAGGGCATGTTCTCACTGCAGGTACTTGGCGCGGTCGCCCAGCTCGAGCGCGCGCTGATCGCGGAGCGCACAAAGGCCGGCATGAAGGCAGCCAAGGCGCGTGGCCGGCTGGCAGGCAATCCGGGACTTCGTGAGCGGCGTCCCGATGCCGTGCGGGCAATATCCGCAGCGCGCCGGCGCGCTTATCTCGACGACCTCATCACCTCTGCACAAACCTGGCTGCCGACCGTGCGCCGCCTGCGCCCGCAGCACAGTTGGGACGACGTCGTGCGCGTCCTCAACCGCAAGGGGCACGACTGGACGGTCGAGCGGCTGCGGCGCGCGGTGCATCGGCTGGTGCGAGAGCGCATGGCAGAGCCGGCGCTGATCAAGCGGGCGCCGCGGCGTCCGCCGGAGGACCGTCTGATGACACTTGTCGCCGGCATTGCCCTTGCCGATCCGGATCTCACCCTGCTTGAGATCGGCGCCCAACTGGAGCGGATGCACGAGCGCACGCCGCGCGGCGGCCGGAAATGGCAAGCGTCATCGGTCAAGGCGCTGCTCGACCAGGCACGGCGGCTTGGACTGGTGGTGCCTGATCCAGCGCCTGGATCATGAGCCGGCCGAGCAGCCGTCTGCTGGCCGTGTCGCCGGCGCCTTGCAGCTTTCGCCAGTCCGGGCTCGCCAAGATCGCTTCCGCCAGGGCGCGGTACTGCGCATCCGAGCGCAGATTGAGTTTCGTCATGGGTGTTTCGGCCACGCCGGATGGCCGGACAGCGAATTTAGACTTGGGCTGCCGTTCTTGGTCTTGCTCAGCCGTAAACGCCTTCAGCAGAAAGGTGGATGGCGGTCCGAAGCGCCGGCGGGCATCGGCAAGGTTCAGGAGCTGCGCAACACCGATCAAGGTCGCTATACGCCAATCAAGAGAAGCCGTGGCGAGCGGAGCCGCCCGCTCCAGCGGCATCCCTTGGCGCCCCGTCGGCAGGCTGAAACCAGACCATGCAATGAACGGCCTGTCGTCCGTTCGCGATGAGGTCCACAGCAACTGCGCTGCCCGCATGATTTCGTCCCGCTTCTGGCCATTCTTCGCTTCAACACTGACGATAGATGTGACCGCGTCGGCGAGCGTCACCAGGAATTCAAGCTTTTCCGGCTCCGCTCGATCGGCTTGCCTGCTGGTTACGACAGTGGAACACGTCATACAGACGAGCCGTGCGTTTCCCGCAAGGCCATGGAACTCAAAACCGGAGCGACTGAAACAGCGCTCGCAAAAGTCCTGCAGCCTTTGCCGATGCCGGGAACAGACAAACGCCTCAATATGAGCCCAGCCGCAGCGCAGATAATGATCCTGGCCGCTCGCGGCATCCTCATCGAGACAGGCGGGGCAGACAGCCCGATCTGGCTGCGCTGCGACATACCATGCCAGTGGCCGCGAACGGCCCAAGAGCGCCATTTCCGCAAGCCGGCGTGCCGGCAACCGGCACGCTCGTGCCCAAATCGCAATTACTGCCTCGTCCGGGCTGAAATCACGCTGCTCAAAGTCGCCCGTCCAACTATGACCAGCATCAGGGCCGAGCCAGCGCTCGAGTTCCAGCACCGAGCGCCCGTACCGGCAAGCCACACGTTGCTGCCAGCAGGACAGCAATTCGTCGTCAAACGGGCGCGGCGCTAGCGGCAGGAAGCGCGGTCGCTTCATCCCGCGATCCGACGCTGCAGGCGCCTGTCGCCCTGCCGCGTCATGGCCACCAGCGGCAACACGAGGTTAGCGACCGCAAAACTGTCAGCAGTAATGCGCTCGCTACCGTCGCGGATCGCTTCCGCCGCCACCGTCTCGATCAGCCGAAAGATGCGAACGGTCACGCCGCCGGTCATCTCAAGCACCCGACGGCGCACGGCTGCCGTTGCCAGATCGGAAGGCCGACGCAGCGGCAAAATGCTGCCCAAGCTCGCCAGCAGCTGAGCAAGATGCCGGTCATCGGCCCAGCGCTCGAGGTGAAAGGCCTCAAAGCGTTCGACCAACTGCGGATCGGTCAGAAGCGCCTGCCGCGCAAGGTCGGTTCCGACGCAGATCAACGGGACCCTGAGGTCATTGGCCAGGAACCGAATGACGTTGAGAAAGATCCGCTGCTGACGGAAGCTGCCGGCCAGCATGGCTTGGATTTCGTCAATGATCAGCATTTGCATACCCATGCGACGCAACAGACTTCGGCAGATCTCCTTCAGGCGATAGGTGCTGTCACTCGCTGGCCCAGGCGCGCCAAGCACATTGAGCAACTCCCCATAAACATCCCGCTCCAGCGGTTCGGCCGGCATCTGCATGGCGACCACCGGCATCGTGGTCACACCCGTGCCGCTGTCGAACCGGGCCGGATGGTCGCGCAGGAATTTACGAACGATCTTGGTCTTGCCCATCCCTGTGTCGCCGTAGAGCAGCAGGCATGGCATGCGATCGCGTGGCGGGTAGGACAGGAGATCGTCAAGCCGCGCCAGCGCCGCGCTTGCCTGGGCAGTCTCAAGCCAGCGATCGGCTCTTACCCACGCGATGCGCTCATTATCCGTCAATGCGGCGTGACGCCGGTAGGCCGGCAGAAGATGATCATATTCGCTCAAGACCATTCCTCCACGGTCAGCGGTGGCAGCTCGGACAGCACGTCGGCGCCCAGATCAGATCCCTGGTCGGCAACGTCCGCGTCAAACGTCGCAGCCAGCGACCGATCACGACGTTCGATGCGGCGGCGCACCGCCTTGGTTTCCCGAGCTGCGGCCTGCAGTAAGCCGCGCTGCTGCTCGATAGTGTCGAAGATCAGCTGTTCATCGATGGCTTTGACGCCACGTTCCTTTAACGCCGCGCGCGCTATGCGGTGCTCGCCGAGCGTGATACGCGGGCGACGAAGATCGGCGAAGCGGATCGGCCAGTTGCTGCCGTCGGGCCCCTCCACGAACACGCAGGACAGATCGCGCGGGTCGTATCGGACACGGACGTGGCCAGAGAACCGGCCAGCCCAGGCGCTCAAGACATCGGCCCAGTACCGTATCCCAAACAGATGCACACCGTCGCGGCGGATGCGACGTTCCTCGAACGGCAGAAAATCCTGGAGAAACCTCTCAGCGTCCTGCGGCAGACGCATCGGTTCCGGCCGCGCTGCGACGGCATCACTCCATGCTGTGAACGGCGGCAAACCCAGCCCTTTATGGATTTCAGCGTGATAGCGGCCGACAATCTCAAGCGCCAACCACCGCTCCAGTTCGTTCAAGGTCAGCGCGGCATGCTTTTCCGGGTCATAGGCGCCACGAGATGCGATATCGCTCGATGTGGTGCCGGGAAGCAGGTGCACGGCTCCCATTATGGTGCCAATCAGCCGCTCGATGTGACCGCCATAGTGCGGCCGCGCGACCGGGCGATGCACCAGCCTAATCCCGTGTTCCGCCGCACCGCGGACCAGGGCCTTGCCATGAAACTCCCGCGCGTTGTCGATGTGGATCACGTCAGGCAGGCCAAAGACCGGCCAGGCAACCGTGATGTCTCTCGCCTCGAGCCAGTCCGCCTTGGGCATTACAACGTGTTGAACCGCCAGCGCCACCGATGCCGAAGAAGGGCTTTCCAGGCTGAGGTAAAAGCCGGCGACCATACGGCTCGCGACATCGATGGCCAGCGTCAGCCATGGTCTTTGCAGCGGCTTGCGATGCACAGAGTCGACCACGATGACATCGACAAGCGTGTGGTCGATCTGGACAATGTGAAGGGCATGATCGGCGCGATATTCCACGGCCGCCGGAGCAAAATGGTCGCGCGCAGCCTTCGCCCCTTCCCGGTCCCGCATGAGCGCCCGAGGATCAACCTGTCCAACGCGCGCCCGCACAGCCTTCCAGGACGGTGCAACGACACCCTTGGCGTGACATAGCGCTCGGACACGATCGTGAAGGGCGCTGACCGTCGGACGCTCGGGCTTGCGGTAGGTGTCGCGCATCGCTTTGTCGATGATCGCTTCCATTTCGTCCGACAGACGTCTCCGCCCCTTCTCAGGGCCGCGGCTGAGGCCAAGCAGGGAGCTCGTCACCGGCGCAGCGCGGTATCGTTCCAGGAGCTGATAAACCCGACTTCGACTTAGACCAAGCCGCCGGCACGCCGGCCCGATATCGGCGGGTGAAAGCCGACCCTTTATCACGAGAGGGCGGATGACCGCCTCTCGCGCTACCGCCAGCTGCCATGCCGCGTCATCTGCGGCAAGCTTGTCAGGCCTGCGCCCCATTTCGCCTTCCCCCTCCCCTCAGTCCACCAAATCAGGCTAAGAATCCACTTAACCACGGCGAATCCACAAAAACAGGGTGAGCGCTAAGTGTTAAGATTCAGATACCTACAGTCCAGTCATCCAGGGTGAATGACACCGGCTATCCGCAGTGCCCAGCCGCCCTGCTGCGCCTTGGAGACAGCGGCAGATCAGGTCATCCCGACACCGTTGCTATCGCCCTGCCCCCACGCGTGGGCCGCGGGTAATGATCAACTGACGTGGATGAAGCAACCCTGAAACCCGAAGATTGCGCATCTGCTTGCAATGCCCTATATTGCAAGCAATATCATCACCTGAAAGGTTTGCCTGCATGGCCTCGCTCACCATTCGCAACATCCCTGACGAAGTGCACCGGGCGCTGCGCGTGCGGGCGGCGCAGCATGGCCGCAGCGTCGAAGCCGAGCTGCGGAACATCCTGGAACAGTCCGTGCGCCCAGCCAACCGCATGAAGCTCGGCTCGACACTGGCCGACATCGGTCGGAAACTGAGCCTTTCGGACGACGAGTTTGCCACCCTGGAAAGCGTCCGTGACACGTCCCCGGCACCGGCGGCCAGCTTCGAATGATCCTGCTCGATACCAACGTCGTGTCAGAGCCGTTGCGGCCCTCACCGGACACCACAGTCGTGGCATGGATTGATGCGCAACCGGTCGAAACCCTCTATCTGTCAGCCATGACCGTGGCCGAGCTGCGTGCCGGTGTGGCGGTGTTGCCCGGGGGCCGACGGCGTGAGCGGATCCAAGACTACCTGGAGACAGGTGTGCTGCCGCTGTTTGCCGGCCGCATTCTGCCCTTCGATCTGCTGTGCGCCAGCGCGTATGCCGACATTCTCAGCACGGCCCGTCGCGGCGGAAAGGCCATCGCTACCGCCGATGCGATCATCGCCGCGACGGCCCGGGCCAATGGCTTGGTTGTTGCCACCCGTGACGTCAGCCCCTTTGCAGCCGCCGGCCTGAAGGTCATCAATCCCTGGGCAGCATAGGCAGCTGCCTATCTTCACCGGTTAACGGCGTCCCGCTTTCGAGGAGCTTCGTCACCGCCTGCATCAGCCGGATTCCTTATCCAGCAAGGACAGGCTAGAGTGACTGCATGACCAGAATCACCAACCACGCTCCAGGTTTCGATCCCGCAAAGGCGGAGGCGCTGGATGCGCTCGAGTCGGTCCTCCCCTTCGACCGCCGGGATTTTCTGGCCAGCATTCTCACCAATGACGACATTGAGACGCTGCGCCATCTGGCGACGGAGGGCATGGGCGAAAATACGCTGCGTGCGCTCGTTTCCGATCTCGGTTATCTTGAAGCCTGGTGCACGGCCGCAACCGGGGAACCGCTGCCCTGGCCCGCACCAGAGCCGCTGCTTATGAAATTCGTTGCCCATCACCTCTGGAGCAAGGCGCGCAAGGAAAGCGACCCGAACCACGGCATGCCGGAACAGGTTCGCGCGGAACTCAAGTCGCTTGGCCTGCTGCGCAGTGACGCGCCGCATGCGCCCTCCACTGTTCAGCGGAGGCTGGCGAGCTGGTCCACGCTCACCCGTTGGCGCGGTCTCACCGGTGAGTTCAATGCACCCGGTCTGCGCAGTGCCCTTCGCCTTGCGGTTCGTGCCAGCGACCGGCCGCGTCAGCGCAAGAGCGACCGTGCGGTAACCGGGGATATTCTTGCAGCGCTGCTCAAAACCTGTTGCAGCGACAGGCTTGCCGATGTGCGCGACCGCGCGCTGCTTCTGACAGCATTCGCCTCGGGTGGCAGACGGCGCAGTGAAGTCGCAAGCCTGCGCTGTGACCAGCTTGTGCAGCAGGAAGGCGTTCTGAAGGACCCGGAAGACCCGCAGAGCCCACTACTGCCCTGCCTTAGAATCCGTCTTGGCCGCACCAAAACCACCCAATCCGACACGGACGCCTATGTGTTGATGATCGGCCAGCCTGTGGATGCGCTGATGCATTGGCTTCAGCGCGCCGAGATCAAGGAAGGACCGGTTTTCCGCCGCATCGATCGTTGGGGCAATCTGGAAAGGCGGGCGCTGACACCAGAGTCCGTCAACCTGATCCTCAAGAAGCGAGCCGGTCAGGCGGGCCTGAACCCGGCGCTTTTCAGCGCTCATGGCCTGCGATCGGGCTACCTCACCGAAACCGCGCGCCAGGGTATCCCACTGCCTGAAGCCATGCAGCAATCCCAGCACCGGTCGGTCACGCAGGCCGCCCGTTACTACAACGATGCCAAACGCACGATGGGCAAGGCGGCACGGCTGATCGAATAGGCCTTCAACCGTCTGGCAATTGCCCAAGCCCGCTCAACCGGAAGCCCCGGCACCCTTTTCCAGCGCGGCAAGCATCGGCCGCACGGAGAACTTGCCCTGCTCGGCCCGCTGGGTCAGCGCGCGCAGATAGCCGCCGGGCGAGCGTATCGTGTCCGCCTTCTCAAGGATAGCCGCCAGCGTTACCGAAGCCGCAGCATCGCCCATTGCCTCGCGCGCCCTGCGCCAGGCATCCGGCGAGATCCCCAACATGGAGCGCACCAGCTCCACGGTCCGCATGAGGTCGGGCCAGCCGGAAATCCCGCCCCTGGCATAGCCCACTATTGCCGGGCAGACCGCCAGCACATAGCCAAGCGGCACCGGCTCGCTCTTGGTTTCCGGCGCGCGCGCTGTTTGCCCCTTCGCTTCCCCGCTCAAACCACCCTCAGGTTCAACCTTCTGGGGCACAGGTTTCGGCTTCCGCTCTTTTTCGGAGCGTATTTCAATATGGTAGTCTGTGTTTGAATTCTGATAGTGCCGCTCGGAATCGTTGTCATTGCCGCTCATTTCCTGTTCTGACAATGCATCGAGGTAGGCCTTCTCCACCTCTGCCCGAAGCCTGGCGAAGTCATCCCGGCGTGCTTCGAGAGCTTCCAGCGGAGCCTGGCGGGCAAGGCGGCGGCCGAGTGGCATCAGACGCAGGGCAAAATGCTGCCAGTCGCCGGCAAGACCTTCGGCCATCGCCGCGTCGATGATCTTACCGGTGTCGCGCAGATGGATGCTGATCTCGGTGCGCACGGTCTGGCACCGGCGCGCAAGCGCCCTCGCCTCTTCCGCTGCCGAATGGATGCTGGGCGCTGCCAGCGCCAGGGGCGACAGATCGAAGCCGAACGCGCATTCCACCTCACCGCGCTCGTCACGGCGCACGTAGCGCTTGCCGTTGGGGCTGTCGCGGCGAAGGATGAAACCCGCCTCCACCAGTGCCGCCAGATGCCGGCGCAGCGTCGCATCCGCCATGCCGCGCGAACGCAGCGACAGTTCCGCATTGGACGGGAACACGATGATCGGCTGCGAGCCGTCGAGCTCACGCGCCGGGTGGAAGCTCAGCAGCGCCTCCAGTACGGTGATCGTGCGGTCCGAGAGGTTGAACGCAGCGCGCGCCTCCGTCAGTGCCCGCAGCAGCTGCCACTTCTCGGCACTGCCCGTATCGTTGCTTCCCTTGGCGCTCTTGATCTCGCGCCGTCGTTGATCGATCTCTTCGCGTCGCAGAAAACTGGACGCACTTATCCTGCCGCCGCCAAAAGGCGTCGTTGCAAAACGCTCCGTCATGCCATCACCTCACCTGGAGGCATAGAAATTTGCGGCCGGAACGTGCCCACGCCTTGACTTCAAGACTCGGAAGTGATTCTTTCAGATTGCTACATCGAAAGGGGCTTCCGGGATTTCACGTTCTGGGGGCCTTTTTTCTTGCCTGTTCCTCGTTCCTACTCTGGTTCCATACACACGCGGCGGCTTTCACCGCCCCGAATCTCTCATCACCTCACTGCGTCAGTCCGGGATCGATCTCCCTGATTCGCGTTCTGACCCTTCGTTTCCCATGCCGGGGGCCGCTCTAGTCATCCGGATGCCCCTCATACTCAGCGTGGATTTCCGGCAGACGGCGCAGCAGATACGCGGCAAAGTCCTTGCCTGCCGAAGCCGGGATGGTCAGCCGCGTTACCTTGCCTGCGGTAACGACCTCGGCGATCTGCCTGCCATCGGCGTTCTGGACCGTCTGCGCCGATTTGCGCGGCTTGCTGCGCTGGTTGCGTGCCGCAGCCTCCAGACCGTTGTAGACAAGCTGGAAGCGTGTATCGCTGTCAGCTTCGGCAAATTCCCGCGATGCCAGCAGCGCTTCGGCGACGCCGTCCGCATCCCTGGTCAGAAGTTCGGCGAGTGCCAGCCAGCGCGGCCTCCCGGCCTTGAGGGCGGGACCGACGGCCTCCGCCACGCTTTGCGGCACCATTTCGGCCACCTGCAGCAGGCGTGACATTTCGGATTTGTGGACGGAAAGTGCGGCCTGAGCGGTTGCGCGGTCAAAACCGTGGTCTATCAGCGCTTTCGCGAAGAAGGCGCGTTCGATGAAGCTCAGCGACCGCCGCTCGGCATTTTCCTTGCCCTGCGCCAGAACGAGCCCAGTGTCGTCCAGTTCACGGACCACGGCGCGAACCAGCATACCCAGCTCGCGGGCTGCCTGCACGCGGCGATGACCATAGGCGATCTGGTAGATCCCGCGCGCAGCCTTCTCCGCATCCGGATGGAGGCGAACCAGGATCGGCACCTGCTGTCCGTGCTCGCGCATGCTTTGAACCAGCGCAGCGAATTCCTCGTCGTTGCGCGCACCTTCGCTCAGGCGGTCCCTGAACGGCGAGTTTTCCAGGTGGGCGGTTTCGAGCTCTACAACGGTTTCACCAGCAGCCAGCGCGGCACGCAGCTTGCGGGCTTCCTGAACCTCTTCCGAAAGCGATCCAAGCGAAAGCCCCATGGCCTTCACGGCGCCCGAGGTTGCCCGGCGCGGCGCTTCAGCGGGAACCGGCGTTGCCGGACCCTGATCCTGTGACGCTGATCCAGTGCCCTTCCCTGCCCCATGGGTGCCAGTTCCGGCAAATAGAGACTTAAGTCTATCCTTGCGTGCGTTCATGCTGCTGCTCCCCGCGGCAGAGAATGCGCCAGGATCGGCGACCGTGGATAAAATCGTTTGGTCCCGATTTCCCAGGAATAAGCGCAACCCTTGTGGCGCATGGCGTTGAGGGTGGAGTTGACAGCTGTCAACGGCGGCATTTTCATCCTGCCCTCCCCCATGATTTGAGCAGCAGTGCCTCGATCTCCGAATTCACCGCGTTAAGCGATTCATAGGCGCGATCATAAGTGGCGCGATTGAAGTTCTCGCGGCCCACCTCATAGAGGGTCTGCTTTGAAAGACCGGCATCGGAAATGGCCGTGGATTTCAGCATCGGGTTGATGAGCACCCGGTCGCCGAACTGGGTGCGCAGGAAACCCGCAATCTGGGTCTGCGGCCCGTCGTTGGGTTCATAGCGGGTGATAAGGTAGCGCAGGAAATCGAAGTTGAGATCGCCGCCCGCCTCGCGCACGACCGCCAGAAGGTCGGACGTCATGAACAGGAACTGGCTCATGGATGCCACGTCGAGCATCTGGGGATGCACGGTGACGATGACCGACGTGGCGGCGCATAGCGCGCTCAGCGTCAGGTATCCCAGCTGCGGCGGGCAGTCGATCACGACCACATCGTAGTCGGCTTCCACCGAGGCAATCGCCTGCTGCACGCGGGTGAAGAACAGATCGTCCGTCGCCCCGTCCGGCCGCCGGGCTAGATGCTGCGGCGTTGTGTGTTCGAACTCCTGCAGCTCCAGATTTCCCGGGACCAGATCGAGCCCGTCGAAATAGCTCTTGCGAATGACGTTGCGCAGAGGCACGCGCTCGTCGTCATAGCGGATGGCGCCGTAGAGCGTGTCGTTGCCGCTGAGATCCAGCTCCGGCTGATAGCCGAACAGAGCCGACATAGAGGCCTGCGGATCGAGATCGATGGCCAGCGTGCGGTAGCCCTGCAGCGCGAAATACTGTGCCAGATGGGTGGTGGTGGTGGTCTTCCCCGAGCCGCCCTTGAAGTTGGTGATGGCAATCACCTGCAGATGCTCGCCCGGCTGGCGGCGCTTCAGGTACTGCTTCGACTTCGCTCCCCCCTGGGCTGCAAGATATTCGCGCAGCGCATTGACATCGGCGAGGGTGTAGAGCCTGCGCCCGCCCGCGCCAATCTCTGGAACCGGTCCATCGCCCGAAATCGACAATTGCCGCAGATAGCCATCGCTGACACCGATGAGCTTTGCCGCCTCACCGCTGGTGAACATGCGCAGGGTCTTCTGCGCCGTCGGAGGGAAAAGCCGACCCCGAAGCGCAGCCAACTGCGCCGACAGCAGCGCCGCATCCGCTGCAATCTGCTTGTCCGCCGATTCGGGCATCGTTTCAATGTCAGTCGCCAACGTCATCATTCCCATGAATGTGCAGCATCGCCTCCCCGGCTGGGACTCGCGACTCAGTGCACAGTTGAAAGCTTACGCAATTTATCCGGAACTTACAGCCCCTCGAGCTGCTTACGGCTGATGGTGCTGTTTACCCATTCTCTCCGTTAAAACGTCGTTCAGACGTCGATTCCTGTCAAGCAAATTAAGGTTAACGGGAATTTACCTTTCTGCAACTAACATATTGAACGATAAGGTGTTTGTTGTGGTGCGTACAGGCACGCCCGCGGGAGCCGGAACCATCGGGCTCACGGCTCCGCGTTGACAGCTGTCAACTTTGTCAGCGGCTGTGCGTGTGAAGCTCTCACACAGCATCCACAGGCTAACGCAGCCATCAAATCTCCGACATCCCACAGATGACCTTTATTAGGAAACCGATTAGCACTCGCAGGGCAGGGCAGGGGGATTGCGGCATAACACAGGGCGAACATGACATGACAGCGGCATCCGCGCAGTTCGATCTGTTCGATTAAGCACCAGGGCTTCGCGAGGTCGCCTGAAACGCGCGCAAGCGCAGACCCGCCCCAGCACCTGTACCCGCCGCATGGGATGAGGAATGAGGGGGTGCGTATGCTGGAAGAGAGCGGCCGCTTCTCCATCCTGCGCAAGTTCATCCCGCGCCCGGTGGTGCCGCGCCGAATGGTTGCGGGCGAGGAGATCGATCTGGCCGCGCTCGAACGATTGGTGGAGGAAGACCGGTTTTGACCGTCTCTTCTGCGACAGCTCTCGCCGTGCTTTGTAGCGAAGGCAGGGGTGTGCTCGGTCAAGGAATTTGCCGGCGGATCACGGCTCCGAGGGCAACTGGTTGGCCAGACGAGCCTGTTCCATGAAGGCGACCGATGACGCCACGCACTTCTGGAAGTGCTAGCGCGTCCGGTCGGGGAGGGGAGCAAGGCGCCCTTCGCGGAGCTTCTGAGATCCAGCGCGCGCTGCCGCGTGCGCATCTTCTCCGAACACGCGCCGTTCGATATGAAGGACTACCTCAAGGCAAGCGGTTACCGCTGGTCCGACGGCACGACGGCAGGCCCAAACCCAGGTGGATCGAGATCGACGAGGAACTCTACGAGGATGAACTGGCCTACCTGCGCAGCGAGATCTATGGCTGGCCGGAGGCTGAACCGCTGACCCTGCGCCTCACCGCCACCGACCGCTTCCGGAAAGGGTAGGGGCCGATACGGGTCCGGGGAAGCGTGAACGCAAGCTCTCCCCGAGCCTGAAATGCCTCTCTCAACCCCGACACCCTCACCCTGACCTTGTCGAAGGGGGAGGGGGCCGTAGCCGTGGCTTCTCGCCCGGCATTTGTCGCAGCTGCGACTCATCACGCCAGTGAATCAATCGAGCCCCATTGATTCAAACTTGGCGTTGGACCCGCGCGGGCATGCGCGCGAATGTCGGGCCCATGGACACCCTCACAGATGACATCCACCTGCGCCGCATTGATCCGTCCGTCAACATGCACCGCTTCTACGCCCTCACCATTCAGCCGACGCTTTTCGGCGGGGCCTCGGTCATCCGCAACTGGGGCCGCATCGGCTGCCAGGGCCAGGCCATGATCCAAACCTTCGAAACGCTGGATGACGCCCGCGCGGAACTCCACCGCATTATGGATGCCAAGCTGCGTAAAGGTTACAGGCCTCCCAATCGGGGGAGGGTAGTTGGCCTAGGCAGATAGGAGAGGCCCGTCCTCAATGGAACTGCAGAAACCAATAAGGCCGCCCAGGAGGGCTGGTTTGCCTCAATGTTGACTATCAGGCACTGCCTAAACGCGCTGCTCATCGGGGTGTGAACAATGTTTGTCTGGTCTCAGTCACCGACAATCGGGGAGGATGCCTCAGGGGCGACGACGGAGTAAAGCTGGGCTGGCTTCTGTCAGGCAGCGAGCCCGATGACAGCCGGATCTATTATTGATCTTGGAACGCCACTATTAGCAAAATCTGCTCTCCCTCTAACAGGGGACGTCCGCCAAAGAGAGGCCCCGCGAGAATTTAGGAAACCATCTCAATTTGCGAAGACGGCGTCTTAAAGTGCTACACGCACTGTCCTGCGGTGGCACGTTCGGCAATAGAGCAGTGGAAGCATCCTCAACCACCCGATGGTCGTGAAGCCACCTTGGTCGCCAGTACGAACCCAACAATGAAAATGATACGAGAGGGTATCTTCGGCCCGTCGTGACGGTGGAACCCTTGCGGATATCGAAGACTTGGCTGCCATCGGCAAAGCCACGCGCTTTGGCCTGGAGCTGACATCTACACCCGCTACCTGAGCAAGGCTCACCGCATGGCGAAGGCGTTATCATTGCTCCCGCGCCATCTATCCGACCTACTGGCCGTGACATTCAGCATATTCAAGCCTCAATTGCACGGAACAGAGAAGACCTGTTACCTACGCTTACGGCTTTGCATGGCTACATCCATCTTGAGACAGAACGGCTGCGGACACGCAACTATCGAGATGCAGAAGACGAAGAGAATACAAGGCAGCAAATCGGACTTCTTGGGGAGCTAGGCGGTATTGTTGAGCGCCTCATCGAAATCATCGCTGCGCAGGATTTCGCATCGAAGAGCGCGGCAACGGAAGTCACGACGCTCACGCAGTTGTATGCTCGAAAGTTCGTCGAATGGCCGCGCAACACCCAGAAAAGAAAGCATTGAGGCAAAAAAGACGGCCAAAAGCACGGTCTCTCAGGATGTCTTTATATCGGTCCTGCTTTGTTGACAGCAGCAGCCAACGACAGGAACCGTTGCCCTTACAACGGGGTACCGACCGCTGCCGAGGGCACTAGCAGAAGGTGCTTCCACCTTGATGGTAGAGCTGAGGGTGGCGGCAGCCGGCTGTGATTAAACACTAGTTGGGATAATGGCCGACCGCTGCCGACGGCAATTTAGCACGATAAAGTAATTTCGAAAGATGCGCGGATAAAAGCAAGCAGGTCGGCGTGAGTGGGAGCACAATTTCCAGCCACCCTGCTCTGCTAAGCCCCACAAGGGGCTTGTCGCGAACTTTTCTGGGGTGCGCGACAAACCCGGAAGCGGCTGCCTTTTCAGGCTTTGTTAACCTTTTGAAGCCCGAAGAGACGCGCGAGCAGGTCGTTCTGATCGTTGACGGTCCAATCGCCGGAAAAGCCGAAGCCCTTCCTCAACCACAGCATCGCTTCGAAACCCGCGATTGTCTGCCGCGCAGTTCTAAAGGATTGGAAACCGCCACTCTTTGGCATGTTCTTCTTCACCCGAAAGTGGTCGCTCTCGATGCCTTGCTGAAGATGCTTGGTGACGTAATGAACCGGATCCGTATGCAGGAGCCGATCATCTACTGAAGCCTTGATCGCCGACGGAAAGGTGTTGGCGCCGTCCGTGCCGATCTTCTCTGGCGACATCAGGGGCTCGTCCTTCAGCATTTTGCGGAAGAAGCGCTTGGCGGCATCGAGGTCGCGCTTTGCAGTCAAAAGGAAATCCATCGGGTTCCCGTGCTTGTCGATGGCGCGGTACAGATAGCGCCACTTGCCCCGGATCTTGACGTAGGTCTCGTCAATCCGGACCGACCCGCAATGGGGTCGGCGGAATTGGCGCAGACGTCTCTCGATCATCGGGGCATAGGCCAGCACCCACCGATTGATCGTGCTATGGTCCACCTCGAAGCCGCGCTCTTGGAACATCTCTTCCAAGTCGCGGTAGCTGAGCGGATATCGCAGATACCAGGTCACCGCCTGCACGATCAGCCATGCCTCGAAATGCCTACCCTTGAAATCGTCCTTTGACTGGCGCTTCAGCTTCTCGGAAATGGCATTTAGAATCATCGGTACGCTCCACATCATCGGGAGCGGGAAATCTCAACATCTATGGTCAACATGCCGTTAACCAAGAAAATTTGCGACAAGCCCAAGCCCTATCTTCCCGACGATTATCGGAAAACGCTGTCTGCCCTTTTCGCCTATCGGAACAACATGCTGCACAGGGATTCCGAGCGAGGAGTTCGAAGACGAGAATGACGCCCAACTTACGCCTCGTCACATCGCACTCAGAGCATTCCTCGACCGCCGAGACATATTCGATCAGGCTCGGAAGACCGCAGCATTCTTTTTTGGCAGCAAAATACTTGAATTTCAGGGCCAATCTGCGATGCCCTCGCGCCATGAGAGCGAGGAAGCGCGAGAAGCATTCCGAAAGGCTGCCTCCGCTTATTTTTCAGGACGGTACCAGGGGATCTACTGCCGAGTTCGCTGGTATAAGGAAGGCGAAGAGATCCGCGTCATTGTTGGCCGGCCATGGACATAACGCTACAATGGCAAATGTCAAAGAGGCTGAACAGAGGAGACACGTGCCTGGCGCGAAATCGTCGAAGACAGCATCCGTTATCATCCACCAAGCGGTTGGGCGGGTGTCACCCTCGACTGGAAGGACCGTCCCAAGGAACTGGATGAGCATAGGGCTGCCCCTAAACCCCGTGCAGCCATGCCCGCAGCAAACACCACGAGCCGTCCAGCTACGACCGGCTCGACGCAGATGACGCCGCCGAACGCCGACACGTCCCGTACCCCGGTGCCGGACTTCGGATAAGCGTCGAGGGGATCGGAGGCAGACGCCTTCCGATCTCCGGGCACCGCACATGCAGACCAATTTTCATGGGTAGGTCCACATGGGGTACTTTGATGACGGATAGATGCACCAGATGATTTTGCATGTGCCTGCCAATGGGCGGATAGCTATCGTGTGCTCAAGCTTGCGGTGATCCCGGCGTCCGGCCACGAGAAGATCCCCGTCGGCAAATGGCGTGAGTTCCAAAGCGGTATTCCGCAGACGGTTCATGAGCGCTGGTATGGTGGCAATGGTGAACAACGCTCCAACTACCGCATGGGGTTTTTGACCGGCGCGGCATCACTCCGTGATGGCTGGAAGCTGCTGGTTATCGATCTCGATGAAAAAGGTAGTATCTCCGGTTCCCTGACATGGGATCACTGGATCGCCGAGAACGAGCTCGGCTGCGATCTGGAAACGTGGCGGGCACGTACCGGAGGCGGTGGTCAGCATATCTACTTCCGCTATCCCGATCATCTTACGATCAGGAATACGCAGGAGACGATCGCTGGAATTGACGTTCGCGCGGAAGGCAGCTTTGTTATCGCCCCACCATCGCGACAGAAGAACGGCAAGCCCTACACATGGCTGTTCTCACCTTTCGAGACGGAATTGGCAGAAACGCCGCAATGGCTGCTGGAAAAGGTCGGCGCGACCCAAGTCCTCGATGTGACGGCTACCGGAAGCTCGCCTACACAGGCATCAACGTCCTCACTGCCGGCGCCATCAGCGCCGACCTTACCACGTCAGACGATCGCAACTGCACAGGCCACCGATGCATGGGGTCACATCGTTGATGGTCGGGACGCCTACATGCGCGACATGATCTGGGCGTTGATCGTTGACTGGTATCGCGAATGCCCGATCCGGCCACCTGATCGCAAGGCCGTTCGACGACTTTCAACCAGCAAGACCACAACAGACCGCAGCGATACAGACCGTCGATTTTGTAACTCAACCGACAATGCGGGGCACGCCGTGAACATATCGTCACGAGCACGAACGCGGCAAAGACCAACAAGGCCGCACTCTCGACAAATCCGGTCACGCCATGCATGTTCTTCTCCTGATGACATTGCGCAGGGAAGGCCAATACCTGTAAACTCTAGACGTACGAGCGCGCCCACTGCGCTATCTGCGCGGCAGGCATTGCGCCGCTCCTCCTCGCGATTTCCTTGCCGCTCCTGAACAGGATCATGGTGGGAATGCCGCGGATCCCGTAGCGGCTGGCAATCTGCTGTTCGGCCTCGGTGTCGAGCTTGCCTAGGCGGACATGGGGTTCGAGCGAGCGCGCCGCCGCCTCGAACTGGGGTGCCATGATCTTGCATGGCCCGCACCACTCGGCCCAGAAATCGACCAGCAAGGGCAGTTCGGCATTCGCATGACGGTCGAAATTAGCCGCGGTGAGCGTAACGGGCCTACCTTGAAAGAGGGGCGCGCCGCAGCGTCCGCAAATGGGGTTGTCGGTCAGGCGCTCTTGCGGCACCCTGTTGGTGGAATTGCACTGCGGGCAGGCGACGGTGGGCATCCTGTATCCTTTCGTTGACGAGTTGGGCCTGGCGGCCGAATGACGCAAGCGTTCAGCGCGTGGATATGGCGCGGCGCGCCTGTCGTTGCCGCGGCTCGGGCAGATATTCCACGCCGCCGCCCTGGCGCCGGACCGGCTGCGGATAGAGCGTCATCAGCTCCAGTATCTCCTTGGGCATGTCCGTTCCGATGGGCAGGCCCATGTCGCGGGCCTCTTCGGCAGAGATGGGATAATCGTGGGTCCAGGTGCCTGTCGCCAGCTTCGCCGCCAGCGCCGCCGCGCGGTTCTCGTCCATCTTGTCGGAAAGCAGACGTTTCGCGAATGCCTCGATCTGCGCAATCGCCTTGCGACCGACATCGGCCATGATCAGGGTCTGGTCGTCGATCTCGGCGATGGGCTTCTCGGCGACGACCTTGAGGAGCGAGGCAGCAGGCAACTGGCCAAGTTGCGGATCGACGGGTCCCAGCACGGAATGCTCGCACATCACGATCTCGTCGGCGGCAAGCGCGATCAACGTGCCGCCCGACATCGCGTAATGCGGCACGAACACGGTGACCTTGCCCTTGTGGCCCTGAATGGCCCGAGCAATCTGGGTTGCCGCCAGCACAAGGCCGCCCGGTGTATGCAGCACGATGTCGAGTGGCACTTCATCGTCGGTCATCTGGATCGCGCGCAGGACTTCCTCCGAGTCATTGACGTCGATGTAGCGCATCAGGGGGAATCCCAGCAGGTTCATCGTCTCCTGCCGATGGATCAGCAAGATGACGCGACTGGCACGCTTCTTCTCGATACTGGCGATCTTGCGTGCGCGCATCGCCTCAAGATATCTGCGCTGCAGAACCGGCTGCAGCGCCGAAATGATGAAGAACAGCCAGAAAAGCTGCATTATGTCCATGGACCTTGTCCTCCTTCCCGTCGGCCATCCGGCAGAAAGCCATAGATGCCCTCGTCGCGATAATAGTGGCGATAGGCGTCGGCGCGCCTTCGCAGGAGTGGCGTTACAAGCCAACCGGCGAGAAACCCGCCGATATGCGCCCACCAGGCAACCCCGCCCGTGGCCGGATCGCTGCCGAGCGACAGGAAACCGGGAACGACCTGCATGAAGAACCAGATCATCGCGAAAATGACCGCGCGCACTTCGAAGAAGAGGGGAATGAACAGAATCGGCACGATCACCACCAGCCGAGCCGCCGGAAACATGCGTGTGTAGCAACCGATCACGCCCGCGATCGCCCCCGACGCGCCAAGCGCGGGAACGACTGAGCCGGGGTTCGCCAGCGCGTGAGCCAGTCCGGCTGCCACACCACAAAACAGATAGAACAGCGTGAATCTACCCGGTCCGAGCCGATCTTCGACGGCGGGGCCGAAGATCCAGAGCGTCCACATGTTCAAGATGAGGTGCAGCCAGCCCCCGTGCAGGAAGATGTTGGTCAGGAACGGGGTCCAGTCGGACGGGGCGACGAGGCTCAGTTGCCCGAAGAAGCGCGAGGGCACCAGCGCGAACTCGAACAGGAACCGGTCCAGCACGCGCGGAGGCAGGCTGATCTGATAGAGGAATGCGAGGACGTTCATGCCGATGACCGCCCATACGATGACGGGCGGGTAGCGGCGCGCTACGCTGTCAAGGTAGGGAAACAAGCGGCAGATCCTCGCTCGCGCTGGCCATTCCGTTCATTATTTTTTCCCGGCGATCGTCACGCCCGTCCAGGCTGGGGGATCGGAGGCCGGGAAGGATTCAAGACTGGCTTCGATAACTGGATCGAATTCCGCCTGTTCTTGCGACGACAGGTCCACCGAGCCTTCCTTATCGACTGCGCGCCGGAGTCGGTGGTCCGTGCGACCCCGATCCAGGCGGGACGGTATGCGAAAGGCGTTCGGGGCGTCGGCTCCCTTGTAGAGGCGATGCCGCTCCTCTCCCCGCCAGCGGTCAGGCGCATGCCGGTGAGCCACGTCCTCACGCACGAGGTAGCGCCAGTCCTGCCGCTCCGCGAATTCCACGGCGCTTTCGCGGTCGGGAAACTTCAGCCGGATCGGACGATAGGGATCGTCGCTGGAGGTATATCCCATCAGCGGCTCGATGTGGGGCGGGCGCGACGGCTCGAATTCCAGTATCCAGTAGTTGGGCCGCGGCGCCGATGTCGTCGCGGAACGTGCCGGCCGGTAAATGATCGCGGTCGGAACGTCCCATGATCTCATGTTGGTCCCGGGTATCTTCGGCGGAAAGGGTGGACGATTGTGACCGCGCATCATGGTGCTTCCCCTCGGCTATCCCCCAGAAAAGCGCGTTCCAGCCGGGCGCGATCCCGCAGGGGCTGTGGAATTCGCACCTTCCTCTGGTGAGCACTCTCAAAAAGCGCATGAGCGGTATCGGAAGACTGACCTGAGTCACGCAGTTTATCGCGAAGATAATTGCGAGCCGACTGGACGATCCGGGTCACGTCGTCTTCAGGAATGCCGAGAACCGAAGAGGCTTTCTCAAGCGGGGTGTCGTTCAGGTCGACAAGAAACAGGACCCTGCGCCATAGCGCCGGAAGACCGGCGATCGCTCGATGCAAGAACAGCGCCTCCTGCCGTTTCGCGACCGCCGCTTGGGGGTCGTCCACACCGTCGTCGGCGACGAGTTCCTCGAGCAGCAGCAAGTCGTCGGGCTGGTAGAACTCGAACATCTCCTCATCAGACTCGGTAAGCTCTCCGCCAGGCGCCTCGGGCGCTTCGTAGATCGAGGCGGCATCCTCGGGCACCGCGCGGCGCGCAGCCTGCGCCTCGGCCTCAATGGTCTCGAAGGCCAGCTGCGTCAGCCAGTCCCGGACGGAGAATTCGGTCGGCCGCCGCTCGAAGCGGTTGAGCCCGTTGAGGATCGTCGCATCGACGATATCGCCAACGCTCAGGTAGCCAGCCGGCACAGACCCGCTAAACTCGAGATAGGTCAACTCGCGCCTGACGGTATCGTAGACCGTATCGAGATGATCCTCGATCAGGTCGAAGAAGAGTTGGCGCCGGTCCGCTTCCGCCGCATCCCGCGCGGACGGCAGCGGGGCGCCGATCCGGCGCCGACGGGCGGGACGTTTGTATTCAGACTCGTGCTTGAGGCGCGCCACATGCCGGTCAACCCGCTGGCGCAGGTCGGCAAAGGCCTTGCGCAGGACAGGCTCGATCTCAAACCCCTCTTCCTGCGCCGCGATCACGCCCGAGGGCAGTTGCAGGCGCAGGCTGACCTGGATGCGCGTCTTGCCGCTCGTCTGGGAGGCGACGACTTCGAGCCGGACGAGATCCTCCCCGAAGCGTACAAGATGCGGTTCAAGTTGCCGTACCTCTTCCTCGATGACCTCAGGCGCGCGCTGTTGGCCGTGCCGGTCGAGATTGCGAAATGCTCTGATGACTTCCATGCCGTATGACCTTGCTTGTCGCTTTTTGACGAGATGAGCCGGCGCGACCGTCATCGCGCCGGCCAGTCCTTCACGACGTCATCCGGTAGACTTATCGCCCTTGGACTGCTCCTTATCATTGGCGTCGACTGGGACATCGGGCGTCGGAGCGTCCGCCTTGTTTTCGGCAACTGCGCTGGACTCGCCGATCCCGGCTTGGGCCGGATCGTCCGGGCTGTCGTCACCGGTGTCCCTTGCGATCTTTTCGAACACGACCTTCTGTTCGTCCGCTGACCAGGCGACGCGGACCTTGTCGCCATCCTCGATCCGCCCCGAGAGCAGTTCGCGAGCCAACTCGGTCTCCAGCTCCGACCGGATCAGCCGGCGTAGCTCGCGGGCACCGAATTCGGGACGGAAGCCGACCGCGCCGAAGTGATCCACGACGCTCACATCGAGTTCGAGTTCGACGCCCTGGGTAAGGGCGGTCCGCTTCACCCGATTGAGCTGCAACTCGACGATCTGGCGGATCTCCGACTGGTTCAGCGAGTGGAAGACGATGATCTCGTCGATCCGGTTGATGAACTCTGGCCGGAAATGACCGCGCAGCACCTCCATCAGTTCGGATTTCTGCTTGGACTCGTCGAACTCCTTGGTGCCGCGTTTCTTGAGGTTACGCTGGATGATGTCCGAACCGAGGTTCGACGTGGCGATGATGATGGTGTTGGTGAAGTCCACCACGCGCCCCTTGCCGTCGGTCAGCCGACCGTCGTCGAACACCTGCAACAGAATGTTGTAGACATCCGGGTGCGCCTTTTCGATCTCGTCGAGGAGCACGACCGAGTAGGGCCGACGGCGCACCTTCTCCGTCAGCTGCCCGCCTTCGTCGTATCCGACGTAGCCCGGAGGTGCGCCCACCAGCCGGGCAACCGAGTGGCGCTCGCCATATTCCGACATGTCGATGCGGATCATCGCATCCTGATCGCCGAAGATCACCTCGGCGAGCGTCTTGGCCAGTTCGGTCTTGCCAACGCCGGTCGGCCCAAGGAACAGGAATGTCGCCGTCGGGCCGCGTCCTTCGCGCAGGCCCGCGCGCGCCAGGCGCACCGCATCCGCCACGGCGCGGATGGCCTCTTCCTGGCCGATGACGCGCTCGTGCAGCTTCTCCTCGAGCTTGAGGAGCTTGTCCTTCTCCTCGGTGGTCAGCTCGGTGACCGGAACGCCGGTGATCTTCGAGACGATCTGCGCGACATGATCGGCGCGCACCTCGGCGGTCGCCGAAGCCTGGTCGCGCTTCCAGATCTCCAGTAGCTCGTCCAGCTCCTTCTGCTTCTGCTCCAGTTCCTTTTTCAGTTCCGCTGCCCGGTCGAACTGCTTGCGGGCTGCGGCATAGTCCTGCTCGCGCCTGATCTGCGCAACCTCGGCCTCCAGCTCCTGGACGTCCGCGGGGCGCGCTGTGGCGCTGATCTTCACCCGTGCGGCGGCCTGGTCGATCAGATCGATTGCCTTGTCGGGCATGAAGCGCCCAGTGATGTAGCGGTCCGAAAGCTCGGCCGCAGCGACAATGGCCTCGTCGGTGATCGTCACCTTGTGGTGCGCCTCCAGCGTGTCGCGCAGACCGCGCAGGATCATGATGACCTGAGCCACCGTAGGCTCCTCGACATAGACCGGCTGGAAGCGGCGTTCGAGCGCTGCGTCCTTCTCGATGTATTTCTGGTACTCGTTGAGCGTCGTCGCGCCGATCAGGTTCAACTCGCCCCGCGCCAGCGCCGGCTTGAAGGTGTTGGCGATGTCGAGGCCGCCCTCGCCGCCGCCCTGGCCGGCGCCGACGATGGTGTGGATCTCGTCTATGAACAGGATCAGGCTGTCCTTCTCCTCGGTGATCTCCTTGAGGATCTTCTGCACCCGCTCCTCGAACTCACCGCGGTACTTGGACCCGGCGACCATCGAGTTGATGTTGAGCTCGACAAGGCGCTTGTCGCGCAGCGCTTCAGGCACTTCCCCCGCGACGATGCGTTGTGCGAGTCCTTCGACGATGGCGGTCTTGCCCACGCCCGGCTCGCCGATCAGCACCGGATTGTTCTTTTTCCGGCGGGCCAGCACTTCGATCGTCGTCTCGATCTCGCGGGCGCGGCCGATGACGGGATCGAGCTTGCCCTCGCGGGCGAGCTTCGTCAGGTCACGGCTGAACTGGTCCAGATCGGGCGTGCTGGAAGGCGCCTCCACGCGGCCTTCCTCGGCTCCCTTGCCGACGACCTTGGTCACCTGCTGGCGCAGCGCCTGCGGCGTCAATCCGTATTTGCGCAGGATCGACGCGGCCAGGCCTTCACCTTCCTCGGCAAGGCCGATCAGCAGGTGCTCGGGACCGACATAGGAATGGCCGAGTTCGTTCGAGGCGATGAAGGCCCGGTTCAGCGCGTCCTTCAGGCGAGGACTGACGCCGATTTCGCTCTCCGTCCTGGCCTCTCCACGCTTCGCTTCCTTCTCGACCTGGCGCCGCAGGTCGTCCACATCGACCTTGAACTGTTCCAGGATCGTCTTGACGACGTCAGACGAGGTCAATGCCAGAAGCAGATGTTCGGTATCGACCTCGCTGCGCCCGAATTCGCCGGCCTTCTGTGCGGCATCCTGCAACAGCTTGTTGCCCTGTTCGCTCAGCCGGTCAGCGATGGTGCGTCCACCGCCGCGCCGCGATCCACGCCGCGGGGCACCCTCACCGAAAGTGGCGTCGACGACATCGTCATCGCCGTCACCCATGGAGCCGAGCGTGCCGCCCCGCAGCGGGCTGTCGCCGAGAAGGCTGCCGAAACCGCTATCGCCGAAGAATTCGTCGAAAAGGGAATGCCGCCCGAACAGGGACTCCAGCGGCGATGCGCTGCGGCCCGACCGGCGCACCATTTCACGGTAGTGCTGATCGCACAGCTCCATGTTCTGAACTCTGCCGTTCACCGAAGCGCGCACGCGCGCCGTCGCCGGGCGACCGCAAATATCGCAAGTTCCATTTGCCATTTTTGCTCTCCGTTTCTTTATCCAGTCAGGGTTGTCCGCCGATCATCTGCGTCAGTTACGGCGTCACGCAGCGACCGCTTCCGTTCTTTTCACCTGGGACCCAATTGCCACCAGATCGGGCTCGTCCAGGGTCTCGCGTTGCAGGAGATCCTGCGCCGATTGCTCAAGAAGATCCCGATTGGTTTCGAGAAGGGCGAGGGTGCGCTTGAACACGCCATCCACGATGTCGCGCACCTTCGCGTCCATCCGCTCGGCCGTGGCGTCGCTGAAGCGGCGGTTCAGCCACGACGACGGGTCGCCGGTGCCGAGAAAACCGGGTCGATCGGTATCGTAGCTGACATGCCCGAGGTCTTCGTCCATCCCGTACCGAGCGACCATGGCGCGGGCGATATCGGTGGCCTTGACCAGATCGTCGGCCGCCCCCGTCGAGAGGTGATCGTAGATGATCTTCTCGGCCGCGCGCCCGCCGAGCAGCACGGCGATCTTGTTCTCGAGTTCCTCCCGCGTCATCAGAAAGCGGTCCTCGGTCGGGCGCTGGATCGTGTAGCCGAGCGCGCCAATTCCGCGCGGGATGATCGAGACCTTGTGCACCGGGTCCACCCCCGGCAGAGCCATCGCCACCAGCGCGTGCCCCATCTCGTGGTGCGCCACGATCTCGCGTTCGCGCGGATTGAGCACGCGGTTCTTCTTTTCCAACCCTGCGATGATGCGCTCGACGGCATTGTTGAAGTCGTCCATCGTCACCGCATCCGCCTTGCGGCGCGTGGCGAGCAATGCTGCCTCGTTGACGAGATTGGCGAGGTCCGCCCCGGAAAAGCCGGGAGTAAGCGCTGCGACCTTCTCGGCATCGACGTCCGGGGCGAGCTTCACCTTTTTCATGTGAACGCCGAGAATCTGCACACGTCCCTTCTTATCCGGCCGATCCACCAGCACCTGCCGGTCGAAGCGTCCCGCACGCAGCAGCGCGGGGTCGAGGATCTCTGGTCGGTTGGTGGCGGCCAGGAGCACGATGCCCACCGAAGGGTCGAAGCCGTCGAGCTCGGTCAGAAGCTGGTTCAGCGTCTGCTCACGCTCATCGTGGCCGCCAGCGATCTGGCCGGAGGAGCGCGCCCGCCCGAGAGCGTCGAGTTCGTCGATGAAGATGATCGCCGGCGCGGATTTCCGGGCCTGCTCGAACAGGTCGCGCACCCGTGCGGCACCGACGCCCACGAACATCTCGACGAACTCCGATCCCGAGATCGAAAAGAAGGTCACGCCCGCCTCACCCGCCACCGCGCGGGCCAGCAGCGTCTTGCCGGTGCCCGGCGGCCCAACGAGCAATATGCCTTTGGGGATATGTGCGCCCAGCTTTCCGTATTCGGCGGGGTTCCTGAGGAACTCCACGACCTCCTCGAGCTCGGCCTTGGCCTCGTCCACGCCGGCCACGTCGGCGAAGCTGACGCCGGTTTCTTTTTCCATGTAAACTTTGGCCTTGCTGCGGCCGACCTGCATGAACCCGCCGAAGCCCTGCTTGTCGGCGAACTTGCGGAACAGCAGCATCCAGATTCCGAAGAAGACAAGCGCTGGCGCCACCCAGGAAATCAGCGTGCCGAGAAAAGTGTTTTGCGGAACGCCAGTGATCTCGATACCTGACCGGTCTATCCGCTCCAGGATTGCGGGATTCACTACGGTCGTCACAAACTGCTTCTTGCCGTCGACCGGTTCGGCGAAGGTGCCTGTGATAGTGTCTGCCCCGACCGCGACAAAGGAAATTTTCCCGTCAGCGAGATACTTCTCGAACTGGCTGTAGCTGATCGGCGCGACGGATTGCCAGCCGGCGATCAGGTTCTGGATGAAAAGCACGGCTATGAAAGCCACCACCCAGTACCAGATGTTGTATTCGGTCTTCCTTTCCATACCTATTCGCCCCCCTCTAGCGTAAAAGCCGCGACTTGATCCGCTCGAGCAGCGCCAGCAGAATGCGCCTTTCGTCCGCCAACAGATCCTGCAGGATTTCATCTTCGAGCGCCGACTGCCGCGGCGCGAGTTCCTCCAGCATCGCCCTGGCCTTAGGTGTTGCCGTGACGATCTGCGCCCGCCGGTCGTCGGGCGAGGGCCACCGCTCGACCCAACCGCCCTGTACCATGCGATCGACGAGCTGGCCCGCAGTGGCCCGGCCTACCTCCAGCCGCCCGGCCAGATCGCCGATGGTCAGCCCGGGCGAATCCTCGACATGTGTCGCCGCCATCCAGGACAGGCGGGTCAGGCCGCTGTCGCCGATCTCGTTGTCGATCCGCTGCTGGATGAGCTGCGCGACCCGGTGGATCGTCGTCCCGATCAGGGCAAGATCAGAAGAGATCATGGGTATCCTTCCTCCACTGCATGAGAAACAGGATAGACTGCTCTCCATCCAAGGCGCAATGCATGCACCATATATGCTTGCATAATAAATGGAACCGCCTATCTTGATAGGCGGTCTCCGAACCCACATCCGGCCGGCACCGTTGCCCGGTCCGTCCATGCCGACGGTTCGGGGGCATCGATCAGCAACAGGAGGCCAGCAATGCTCTACCCGACATATCTGCGCCGCAGCGATCCCTTCGCGCTGATGCGCTCCATGATGCGCGATCTCGACCGTGGTTTCTGGCCGCCGTCCCGCGCGGCGTTCCCGGCGGTGAATGTCTGGCAAGGCCCTGAGGCCGTTGGAGTCACCGCTGAACTTCCCGGCATCGAACCGGGCGACATTGAGATTTCGGTCAAGGACAGCGTCCTGACCCTTTCGGGCGAACGCAAGGCGCCCGAGGTTCCCGACGGTGCGCGCTGGCACCGCAACGAACGCGGTTACGGCAGGTTTTCCCGCACTATCCGCCTGCCGTTCGCGGCCTCGGATGACAAGGTCGAGGCGAGGATGACGAACGGCGTATTGCGGATCGTCATCTCCCGGCCCGAGGAAGAAAAGCCGAAGAAAATCGAGATCAAGGCAGCCTGAGAAGAGCTGGCACGATGAGCACCGACATCACGCAAGCCGCCGAAAAGACGCCGACCGACTCGCCCGAAACCACCGGCGGCGGACGCATCTACCGCCCGTTGACCGATATCGTCGAGACCGATCAGGGCGTCTCCATGATGCTTGAAATGCCTGGGGTCGCTCCCGATGCGGTCGAAATCACGCTCGAAAATCGTGTGTTGACGATCCGCGGCAAAGTTGACCCGGTGCGGCCGGAAAACCTCGAACTTGCCTATGCCGAATATGGCGAGGGCGATTTCGAGCGTGCGTTCACGCTTTCCGAGGACTTCGACCCCAACAGGATCGAAGCCGAGATGCGTGGAGGTGTCCTCACCCTGACGCTCCCCCGAGCCCCTGAAGCGCAGCCGAAAAAGATCGCCGTCAAAGGCGCCTGAAAATCGAAGGAGACAACCATTATGCAGATCAAGGACCTGATCCCCTGGGCGCGCAAGGACGGCGCGCCAGATGCCAAGAGCAGCGAAGACAACCCGATCGCGACACTCCAGCGCGAAATGAACCATGTGTTCGAGAACTTCTGGAACCGGGTCGGTCAGTTCGAATGGCCCTGGGGCAGCGGCGAGGCGAAATCCGACGTGGTCGAGACCGACAAGGCGATCGAAGTGTCGATCGAGCTGCCGGGCATGGAGATGAAGGACATCGAGGTGACGGTCAACGATGACATGTTGACTGTGAAGGGGGAGAAGAAGATCGAGCGCCAGGAGGAGAAGAAGGGATACTATCTCTCCGAGCGCAGCTATGGCGCGATCTACCGGACAATTCCGCTCCCGCCCGGTGTGGATGGCGAAAAGGCGCAAGCATCTTTCAAGAACGGGGTTCTGACGATCAAGCTGCCCCAGAGTCCCGAGGCGCAGGCGAAGGTCAAGCGCATCGAGGTTAAGAACGGCTGATTTGCCACATTGGGTGTCGCCGGTTTGCGGCGTCCTCAACGCTCCGTGCGATATCGCACCGTCTGGCGAAGCCCCGGGAGCTTGTCTCTCCGGGGCGGCTTTCGAGGGGCAATCATGAAAGACTTGCAACGATCCGGGCTGACCCGTGAACAATGGTCGGCGATGACGCTCTACGAGAAGTTCGAGCAAGTTGTCATCTTCGTCCTCAGCGTCATCATTGCGGCGATCGTCGTGGCGTCGGTCTGGGCGCTGATGCGCGAAGTCGTGAACCGCTTGGTTCTGGGGGCATTCGACACTCTCGATTACGCCACCTTCCAGGTGGTGTTCGGAATGATCTTCACCGTGGTGATCGCGCTCGAGTTCAAGCGCTCCCTTCTTGTTGCGACCGAACGCAGCTTCGGGATCCTCCAGGTCCGCACGATCGTGCTGATCGCGCTCCTCGCCATCGCGCGCAAATTCATCATCCTGGACCTCGGCGAGACGGAATCATCCAAGATTGCCGCACTCGGGGGCGCGGCGCTTGCGCTCGGCGCTGTCCACTGGCTGGTGCGCGATCAGGACCGGCGCGAAGTCCGGGACCGTGAGGAGCCATGACAGGGGTCTCTGCCCGCCATCGCTTGCTCAATCTGGCGCAGTCGGCGCTGCTTCTGGGGCTCATGGCGGCAATCGCCTGGGTGTCGGTCACTGCGATCCTCGGGCCAGAAACGGGGGCGATGGTGGCCCTCGGCATGGTCGCGGGCCTCATCCTGGCGCCCGATCTGCCCCGCCGCATGATCCTGTCCGGCTATCAGGCGCAGCGGCTGACAGGGCGCGATGCTCCCGGGCTCGTCGGTGCGCTGGCCGAGCTCGCGCGCCGCGCCGGCCTGCCGCGCACCCCGGCGCTTTATCGCGTCCCGAGCCGGCTGCCGAACGCCTTTGCTATGGGCAGCCCCGAGGACAGCACGATCTGCGTCACCGACGGGCTGCTCGAGATCCTCGACGGCCGCGAACTTGCCAGCGTCCTCGCGCACGAGATCGGCCACATCGCCCATCGCGACCTCTGGATCATGGGGCTCGCAGATGTGATGTCGCGGCTGGTGTCGCTGGCAAGCTGGATGGGACAGTTGCTTGTGCTGGTGAACCTGCCGCTCGTGATGGCGGGCATGGTGCATGTTCCGTGGTCCGTCGTGGCGCTCCTGATCTTCGCGCCCACGCTGATGGCGCTTGTCCAGCTCGGCCTGTCGCGGACGCGCGAATACGACGCCGACCGCGCCGCCGCGGACCTGACCGGTGACCCCGAAGGGCTGATCCGGGCGCTCGGCAAGCTCGACCGGCTCACGGGGCGTTTCTGGGAGGAGATCTTTCTTCCCGGCCGACGCATTCCCGACCCGTCGCTGCTCAGGACCCATCCGCCGACCGAAAGCCGTGTCCGGCGGCTTCGCGAATTGGACCCGAACCGCTCAGTTCCATTCCCCGACATCATCGGCCACTCGGCCGGGGTCGCACACGCCTCGGACCTGACACCGCGATTCAGGCGCTTCGGGACGTACTGGTAGAAAACGAGAAGCGACGGCATCTGGTCGCGGGCGGGTGGATCTGGCCGAGTCAGGAATTCAGAGTGGGCATGGATTCTGTCGTGTTCCCCTGACGGCATCGTGATCTTCCAGGCTTGTGATGCCGGTGTACATTTACGCGCTGCGGCGGCGGACGAATCCGTTCTGCGTAGGAGGGAGTTATCGCAGCGACAATATGCGCGGTTCATGGCGTAGCCGCCGGCGTGCCTTGTGGCGATGGGGGCCTGTGCCACCGGTTCAATTTTAGTCGCAATCGAGCCATTTGTGGGATCGAACCAAAGCGCTGACGAATAAAATCAATGCGTTGCGAGCTGGAGAAGGTTCGACCCCAGACCCATCCCCTCCGCCACTTTGGTAAAAACCGGGAACGCCGATTCCAGCCGACTTCCCTCCTTTGGTGGCTACCGGCGTGCTCAATAGGGTGTTTTTTGCTGACCTTGATGTAGATCGCGTCGTCCGCGATCTCGGCGTGTTGGGCGAAGGCGCGGACATGTTCCCGCCGATAGCCGCCCTTTCCAAGCCGGAGGCGAGTGCGAGCTTCGCTTGCCAGTTCCGGCACGGCCGCTTTGGCGTGAATCTAAATTCAAACAGCAAAGCGCCCGATGGGTTGCACCGGGCACTTCTTTCTCAAGTCACCTCGAGATTACTTGGTAGCGAGGATTTCGAAATTGTGGACGTTTGCCACCACACCGTCGTCCCATCCACCTGAGATCAATTCTGAAGCCTTTTCATTCAGGAGTCCGGCGACTTGTCCGGCAAAGTGCGCTTCGCGGCCAGAGTTGTCGGCAAAGATGTCGAAGATGGCGAAGTTGGTCTCGTCAACCTGCAGCGCCGCCCAGAACAATGTCTTGGGTTCAGTTTCTGCGACGATGGGGCCGGCGGCGGTCAGCAAGGCTGCCAATTCGGGGCCTTTACCTGGAGCAGCTTTGAGCTTGATGTAAGTTGCGGTCGTTGCCGTGGAGAGATCAACCGGCGCCTTGACCGACAGGACATCGGAGTTGTTGATATTCGCGACAACACCGTCGTCCCATCCGCCGTCGACCAGCGCGTCGGCGTTTTGGTTCAAAGCCGCCGCAACCGCTCCTGAGAAGTGAGCGTCGCGTGCTTCTTCGTCTGCGAAGATGTCAAAGATTGCGAGCGTGTCATCGGCTTGCAGAGCAAACCAAAGGACGGTGCCCGGCTCTGTGTCCCGCACGATCGCTGCGGCACCAGCCAGAAACTCCGCGAAAGCTCCGGTCTGGCCTTCGGCGGCCGGCATGGCGATGTAGCTGGCTGTATGATTTACCATTGGGTTGTCCTGTGCAGTTGCAGAAGTTGTGATCAGCGCCAGTGCGGCGACTGTCTGAAGGATTTGCGTTTTCATGGTCGTCTCCTGATTTGAAGTGCTTCAGGTTTGGTTTCGATGCACTTTTGTCCCATGCCGATGCGCCAGAACCCAATACCGAAATTCTATTCTTTGATAGACATTGACTATTGAAGTTGGTTTGATGGTGTGGCTGAAGATGTAACGGAGAATGCGGCGATGGAAATGAACCAGATCAGGTATTTTCTCGCTGTCTGCGAGCACCGAAACTTCACCCACGCAGCCAGCGCCTCCAATGTCTCCCAGCCTTCCTTGACGACTGCGATCAAGAAACTTGAAGACGAGCTTGGAGGTGACCTGTTTGTCAGGGACCGTGCGGGATGCAGGCTGACGACGCTGGGAAAACTCATGCAGCCAAGATTGCAGAAGGCTCATGATGAGACGAGACAGGCGAAGGCGGAGGCGGTCCGTCATATGCGCTTGGAGCGGGTGCCAATCTCTGTCGGTGTCGGAGAAACGATTGGCCACAACAGGATTTCGGCAGCTATGGAGCGTACTCGTACGCGATTGCCGCAAGCCGAAATAGAATTGATCGTTGCGTCAACCTCCGAGCTTCTTGCCGGGTTACGAGATGGTGAATTTGACGTTGTAGTCACCGCAGAGAAGGTCAGTGAAGACCTCTATCGTATAGACCATCTCTATGAAGAGGACTACAAGGTCGTGGTGTCAAAGTCGCATCCGTTGTCTGAACTAAGTGCGATCTCTCTTTCGACTCTTGCTAAAACTGACATGCTTGACCGCCTAAATTGCGAAATGCGGGATGTTTTGCATGGGACCTGCGCGGATCATGGTCACGAACTCTACGCGGCCTATCGGTCAAATCGCGTGGATTGGTTAGTTGAACTTGCTCGGCAAGGGTCAGGTGCGGTGATCCTGCCAGCCACCGCTATTCCTTCGGACATGGGCCTGGTGTCGAAACCCATCGATGGTCTTGAAATATCAAGAACTGTTTTGGCCCTTCGATATCGGCACCAAACGACGAGACCAGAGACAAATGATCTGATCCGTGAGATGACGCGCACGCTGGCGTAGTGAGGTCGGTAATCGACATTCGCCCATCGTGCAGCATTCGTCACTTTGGGCTCAGACCAGACTTTCGCGGCATCACGCTCGAACGTCCGTTCTACTTTTCTTCGAGACCTCGCCAGCAATCCGCCACTTAGCGCTGGAGAAATTGCGCCAGATTGCGGTGAAGGTCACAGCGAACCACGCCCATTGTGTGCAATGATAGTCGTCGGTGACGAGGCCGTACTCTTCAAGAAGCCACCGCGCCGCGTGAGGGGACCTTCGGCGCGGGTAACAGTGGGTGGGTTCTTTTCAATCTTGAGGAGCCGCTTGATTTCCCTGATGACCTCTTCAGCAGACGTCCCCGACTTTGCCGTCGGGTGGAAGTGAATGAACGGCAGGTTTCGGGCGCCGAACGCGGCGCTCCGAACGGCGACAATGGGGTCGATTCCGGTCGTCAGCCAGAGGTGGCTCGGGAAATCTGCACAGCTAGGATAAGTGGAATTTCTGCCTGACTTCGGCTTAGATGCCGGGAACAGGAGAGACCATGACGAGACGACCCCGCCGGAACCACAGCCCGGCTTTCAAGGCAAAGGTGGCGCTCGCCGCCATTCGAGGTGAGCAGACGCTGGTGGAATTGTCCCAGCAGTTTGACGTGCACGCCAACCAGATCAAACAGTGGAAAGACCAGCTTCTTGAGGGGGCGACAGGCGTTTTCGGCGATGGAACGAGGACGGAACCAGCGGGTCCGACCGTCGATGTCAAAACGCTGCACGCCAAGATCGGTGAACTGACACTGGAGAACGATTTTTTATCCGGTGCGCTCGGCAAGGCGGGATTGCTGGGCGGAAAGAAATGATCGACCGCGAGCACAAGCTATCCGTGGTGCGCCAGGCGAAGCTTCTCGGCTTCAGCCGTGGCAGCGTCTACTATTCTCCACGTCCGGTGCCTGATAGCGACCTTGCCCTGATGCGGCGGATCGATGAACTGCATCTCGACTACCCGTTCGCGGGAAGTCGGATGTTGCAAGGGCTCTTGAGAGGAGAAGGGCTGGAAGCTGGGCGGCTGCACGTCGCCACGCTGATGAAGAAGATGGGCATCGAGGCGATCTATCGCCGCCCAAACACCTCGAAACCAGCGCCTGGGCACAAAATCTACCCCTATCTTCTGCGCAAGCTGGCGGTCAGGCGGCTTCACCCTGCGCAAGGTGTTCTACACTGTACCTTCTCGTCTGATCGGGCACCGCCTGCGTGTGCGCCTCTTCGACGATCGGCTCGAGGTCTTTATCGGCAGCACACATCTATTGACGTTATCAAGGGGACGAGCTCAGGCGAACGGCAAGCACGATCAAGTCGTCAATTACCGGCACGTCATCCACTCGCTGCGCAAAAAGCCGATGGCGCTACGCAGCCTTGTCTACCGCGACAAGCTCTTCCCTCGTCAGGAATATCGCCGGGCCTTCGAGGCTCTTCTTGAACATCTTCCCGACAAGCAGGCCTGCAAGATCACTGTGGAACTGCTGGCGCTCGCTCATGAGCGCGGCTGCGAGCGAGAACTGGCTGAAGAACTTGCGCGGACTCTCGATGCCGGGGACCTGCCTGATCTGGCGGCACTGCGAGTGCTCTTCGCTCCGGATCCGGCCCAACTGCCGACCATTCGTGTGCAACTTGCCTCGCTCAGAGTTTATGAGGCTCTGATCGGTACGCCCTGTGCAGGAGAAGCCGCATGAAGAACATTCACGCTGTTGATGAAGCCCGGCTTGGTATCATGCTCAACGAACTCCGGTTACCGACCATCAAGACGCTCTGGCCGCAGTTTGCTGAACAAGCAGATCGGGAAGGATGGCCTGCTGCTAGGTTCCTGTCTGCTATTGCTGAACATGAACTGGCCGAGCGTGCCCATCGGAGGATCGAACGTCACCTCGCCGAGGCACATCTGCCGCCCGGAAAGACGCTCGACAGCTTTGCCTTCGATGCCGTTCCCATGGTATCCAAGGCTCAGGTCATGGCCATTGCCGCGGGCGACAGCTGGCTCGCGAAGGGCGCAAATGTCTTGCTGTTCGGTCCGCCCGGCGGCGGAAAGAGTCATCTCGCAGCCGCTATCGGCCTCGCTCTGGTTGAGAACGGCTGGCGGGTGCTGTTTACACGCACGACGGATCTCGTCCAAAAGCTTCAGGTCGCAAGGCGTGAGCTCCAGCTCGAATCCGCCATCGCAAAGCTCGACAAGTTCGATTTGCTCATTCTCGACGATCTCGCCTACGTCACCAAAGACCAGGCCGAAACAAGTGTGCTGTTTGAACTCATATCCGCGAGATATGAGCGTCGATCTATAATGATCACTGCCAATCAGCCCTTTGGAGAATGGAATAGGGTCTTTCCCGATCCCGCCATGACCCTCGCTGCAGTGGACCGACTTGTTCATCACGCAACGATCTTTGAGATGAATGTGGAAAGCTACCGGCGGCGGTCCGCCATGGAAGCCAAACGCCAACGCGGCAGACCTGCCTCCTATGCGACAATCAAAAGCACACATGAACTTGTCGCGCGCATTGCCTCGCTTGAAATGCTCCCGAATTGTGGGCCGTTGCCTCATCTGATTTGCTCCTGGCAGTTGAGGGTGCGGAGCAAATCAGATGAGGCATATCAGCGTGGCAACAAAGAACGAATTGATCGCGGCTTTATCGCAGCGATATCGTGAGGATCGTGTCCCCAGGCGTGGTGTAGCTTTGGCGGTCGCCGTGCCTTCCGGACAGAGCCGGGGATGGATCAGCTTGCGGCTGGCAGGCTGATGAGCGGATCATCGCTCATCGTGGCGATTGTCTCAA
>Ga0180221_1000457_pt1 | contig 36981 bp, 35 predicted proteins | sample eDN5th37CKraftMG_FD_151339 | JGI IMG/M metagenome (GOLD analysis project Ga0180221, IMG submission 151339) | Enriched Miracle-Growth compost microbial communities from Emeryville, California, USA - eDNA 5th pass 37_C Kraft MG (version 2) (version 2) ...
CCGAAGTGCAGCTCGCCGTACCCGGCGGCGTCGGCGTCGTTGACGGCGGCCACGGTGCGACCGGTCGCCTCGTGCATGACCGTCACCAGGTTGGTGCCCGTCCAGGACTCGTCGAGGTTCGCGATGAACGTCACCACGCCGTGCTTGATCGGGCCGGGGAACGCCACGCCGACGGGCGCATCGGGCAGGTCGAACGAGTCGACGATCTTCGCCACGATCTCGGCGACGGCGTCGGGGGTCGAGTTCTCGGGCGTCGGGATGCGGACGCGGTCGGCGGCGAACTCGCCGGTCAGCAGGTCGACGGGCGCACCCTTGATGCCGGTGCCGCCGACGTCGATGCCGATCGCGATCTCGGGAGTCTTGTTCGTGGGGCTCATGGCAGGGTCAGGATCTCCGCTCCGGTGTCGGTGACGACGAGGGTGTGCTCGAACTGCGCGGTGCGCGACCGGTCGGCCGTGACGACGGTCCAGCCGTCGTCCCAGGCCTCCCAGGCGTAGGTGCCGAGGGTGAGCATCGGCTCGATGGTGAAGACCATGCCCGTCTCGATGACCGTCGAGTAGGCGGGCGCGGCGTCGTAGTGGGGGATCACGAGGCCCGAGTGGAACGACTCGCCGACCCCGTGCCCGGTGTAGTCGCGGACGACGCCGTACCCGAACCGGGCCGCGTACTTCTCGATCACGCGCCCGATGACGTTGACCTCGCGCCCCGGGGCGACCGCCTTGATGCCGCGCGCGAGGGCCTCGCGCGTGCGCTCGACCAGGAGCCGCGAGTCCTCGTCGACGTCGCCCACGAGGAACGTCGCGTTGGTGTCGCCGTGGACCCCGCCGACGAAGGCCGTGATGTCGACGTTGACGATGTCGCCGTCGAGCAGCTCGGTGGTGTCGGGGATCCCGTGGCAGATGACCTCGTTGACCGAGGTGCACAGGGACTTGGGGTACCCGCGGTAGCCGAGCGTCGACGGGTACGCGCCGTGGTCGAGCAGGAACGCGTGCCCGACCCGGTCGAGCTCGTCCGTGGTGACCCCGGGCGCGACGTGCCGCCCGACCTCCTCCAGGGCGGCGGCCGCGATGCGGCTCGCGGTCCGGATCCGCTCGATCGTCTCCGGCGTCTTCACCTCGCTGCCGGTGAACGGCCGCGGCGCGGGCCGGCCGACGTACTCGGGCCGGGCGATGGCGGCGGGCACGCTCCGGGGCGGTGAGACCGTCCCGGGGACGAGGGGGTCCGTGGTGGTGGCCCGCGACGTCGCGGGGCGCGGGACGGACGACGTCGCAGCAGGCGGGACGGGCATGTCCCCGAGTGTACGGACGCAGGTGCCGCGCTCGCGTGCCGAGGTCGGCGCGGCAGGGCACAATCCACCCATGAGCACGGACGCGGAGTACTACTTCAACACCCAGACCGGCGAGGTGGAGGAGGGCAAGCCGTCGTCCTGGACGCACCGGATGGGCCCGTACGCCACGCGCGAGGAGGCCGCCCACGCGCTTGAGCGCGCCAAGGAGCGCAACGAGACGTGGGACGGCCAGGACGCCGCGCAGCCGGGCGCGTTCGACGACGAGGACGACTGAGGGGCGTCAGCTCTCGAACGAGTGCTCGGCGCGCGGGAACGCGCCCGAGGTGACCTCGTCGACGTACGAGGCGGCCGCGGCCCCGAGCGCGGCGCCGAGCTCGCCGAACCGCTTGGCGAACCGCGGCGACCAGTCGCCCATGCCGGCCATGTCGGTCCACACGAGCACCTGCCCGTCGACGTCCGGGCCCGCGCCGATGCCGATCGTCGGGATCGCCAGGATCTCGGTGACGCGCGCGGCGACCGGTGCCGGCACCATCTCGAGCACGACGGCGCTCGCCCCGGCGTCGGCGAGCGCGAGCGCGTCGTCGGACAGCACGTCGGCCGCCTCGTCGCCCCTGCCCTGGACGCGGTGGCCGCCGAGGATGTTCTCGGACTGCGGGGTGAAGCCCAGGTGACCGATCACGGGGATGCCGGAGTCCGTGAGGAGCTTCACGTGCGCCGCGACACGGCGACCACCCTCGAGCTTCACCGCGTGCGCGCCGGTCTCCTTCATGAGCCGGACGGCGGTCGCGAACGCGTGCTGCGGGGAGTCCTCGTACGAGCCGAACGGCAGGTCGACGACGACGAAGGCCCGCTTCGCGGTGCGCGCCACCGCGCGGGCCGGCGGGATCATCTCGTCGACGGTCACGGGGATCGTGTTCCGGTGGCCGAGCATGTTGTCGCCGATCGAGTCGCCGACGAGCAGCAGGTCGACGCCCGCGTCGTCGAAGATGCGGGCCGTCACGGCGTCGTAGGCCGTGAGCATCGTGAGCTTGCGGCCCTGCGCCTTGGCCTCGGCGAGGTGCTGCACGCGCACGCGCTTGCGGGCGGGCGCGCCGCCGGCCTGAGGGGTGGACGCTGCGGGCTGGGTCATGACGGGCTTCCTTCCTGGGGCTCGCGCCACCGGGACGTGATCGGCAGACGCCGGTCGCGGCCGAACGCGAGTGCGGTGACCTTGGTGCCGAGGGGGTACTGACGCCGCTTCCACTCCGCGCGGTCGACGAGCGTGACGACCTTGTCGACGACCTCGGGGTCGAAGCCCCGGGCGAGCAGCTCGGCCCGTCCCTCCGCGTGCTCGATGTAAGCGTCGAGGACCTCGTCGAGGACGTCGTACGGGGGCAGGGAGTCCTGGTCGAGCTGGCCGGGGCGCAGCTCCGCGGACGGCGGCTTGGTGATGGAGGACTCGGGGATGGGCGGGATCTCGCCCGCGTCGATCGCGTGGTTGTTCCGCCACCGCGCGAGGCGCCAGACCTGCGACTTGTCGACGTCCTTGATCGGGGCGTACCCGCCGATCGAGCCGGCGTCGTAGATGGTCGCGTAGCCGGTCGCGAGCTCCGACTTGTTCCCAGGGGCGATCACGAGGTGGCCCTCGCGGTTGGAGATCGCCATGAGGAGGACCCCGCGGACGCGGGCCTGCAGGTTCTCCTCGGCGACGCCCTCGAGGTGGAGCTCGCCCTGGAACGCCTCGACCATCGGCGCGATCGGCTGGACGCGGTAGTCGGCGCCGAGCCGGGCGGCGAGGTCGGCGGCGTCGTCCTTGCTGTGCTCGGACGAGTAGGCCGACGGCATCGACACCCCGACGACGTTCTGCCCGCCGATCGCGTCCGCGGCGATCGCCGCGGTGAGGGCCGAGTCGATCCCGCCCGACATGCCGAGCACGACGGAGCGGAAGCCGTTCTTCCGCACGTACCCGGCGAGCCCGGCGACGCAGGCCCGGTAGACCTCCTCGTCGGGGTCGAGCGGGGGAGCGACCTCGCCGCGCGGCGGCGCCTCGCCGCGCGCGGGCAGGTCCCAGACCAGCAGGTGCTCCACGAACTGGGGCGCGAGGGCGAGCGGGGCGCCCGAGCCCGGCGCGACGACGAACGAGCCGCCGTCGAACACCAGGTCGTCCTGGCCGCCGACCTGGTTGACGTAGAGCAGCGGCGCGCCGACCTCGGCCGCGCGCCGCGCCGCGAGCTCGGTGCGCTGGTGGCCCTTGCCCTCCTCGAACGGCGACGCGTTGACGACGAGCAGCGCGTCGAGGTCCTCGCCCGCGAGCTCGGCGACGGGCCCGCCGTCCTGCCAGATGTCCTCGCAGATCACCAGGCCCACGCGCCGCCCGTCGACGTCGAGCACGCACGTCGAGTCGCCCGGCGTGAAGACGCGGAACTCGTCGAACACGCCGTAGTTCGGCAGGTGGTGCTTGTCGTAGGAGGCGACGACGCGCCCGCCCTGCAGCGCGATGGCCCGGTTGGTCGGCCGCGACGGGGAGCCGAGCGCCGCCATGGGGCGCTCCTTGATCGGGCGCGCGCCGACCGTCCCGACGACGACCGTCACGTCCCCGAGCCCCTCCTCGGCGAGCGTGCGGGCGAGGTCGTCGCCGGCCTGGTAGGCGGCGCGGCGGAACGAGGCCCGCAGCGCGAGGTCCTCGATCGGGTAGCCCGTCAGGGTCATCTCGGGGAAGGCGACGAGGCGGGCGCCCCGGGCGACCGCCTCGCGGGTCCGCGCGAGGACGGCCGCGGCGTTCCCCGCGACGTCGCCGACGCACGTGTCCACCTGGGCGAGCGCGATCCGCAGCGGCGGGGTCGTGGGCTCCATGGGGCCAGCCTAGGAGGTCTCGCGGGGCGGTCCGGGACACTCGGGCCGTGACGCCCGCGGGCGGGACCGGCGCGGGTGTCCACAACGGGGCTCCGCGTCGGGCAGGATGGGGGCATGGACAGGCAACAGGAGTTCGTGCTGCGCACCGTCGAGGAGCGCGACATCCGGTTCATCCGGCTGTGGTTCACCGACGTGCTCGGGATGCTCAAGTCGGTCGCCGTGGCGCCCGCGGAGCTCGAGTCGGCGTTCTCCGAGGGCATCGGCTTCGACGGGAGCTCGATCGAGGGCTTCACGCGCGTCTACGAGGCCGACATGATCGCGAAGCCCGACCCGACGACCTTCCAGGTCCTGCCCTGGCGCGGTGAGCAGCAGGGCACCGCCCGCATGTTCTGCGACATCCTCACGCCCGACGGCGAGCCGTCCCTCGCCGACTCGCGCTACGTGCTCAAGCGCGCGCTCGCGCGGGCCAGCGACAAGGGGTTCACGTTCTACACGCACCCCGAGGTCGAGTTCTACCTGTTCCAGGCGCTCGACCTCGACGCCGCCGTGCCGAGCCTGGTCCCCGTCGACCGCGGCGGGTACTTCGACCACGTGCCGCGCGGGTCGGCGCACGACTTCCGCCGCGCGGCCATCACGATGCTCGAGTCGATGGGCATCTCCGTCGAGTTCTCGCACCACGAGGCCGGCCCCGGGCAGAACGAGATCGACCTGCGCTACGCGGACGCCCTCACGACCGCGGACAACCTCATGACGTTCCGGACGGTCGTCAAGGAGGTCGCGCTCGAGCAGGGCGTGTACGCGTCGTTCATGCCCAAGCCGCTGGCCGAGCACCCCGGCTCGGGCATGCACACCCACATGTCCCTGTTCGAGGGGGACCGCAACGCGTTCCACGAGCCCGGCGCGCAGTACGAGCTGAGCAAGGTCGCGCGCCAGTTCATCGCGGGGCTGCTGCACCACGCCGCGGAGATCACGGCCGTCACGAACCAGTACGTCAACTCGTACAAGCGCCTGTGGGGCGGCTCCGAGGCCCCGAGCTTCGTCAGCTGGGGCCACAACAACCGCTCCGCGCTCGTCCGCGTGCCCATGTACAAGCCGGGCAAGGGCAACTCGAGCCGTATCGAGTACCGCGCGCTCGACTCGGCCGCGAACCCGTACCTGTCCTTCGCGCTCCTCCTCGCTGCCGGCCTCAAGGGCATCGAGGAGGGCTACGAGCTGCCCGAGGAGACGTCGGACGACGTCTGGGAGCTCACGCCCACGGAGCGGCGCGCGCTCGACATCCGGCCCCTGCCGCAGGACCTCGACGAGGCCGTCGGCATCATGGAGCGGTCCGAGCTCGTCGCCGAGACGCTCGGCGAGCACGTCTTCGACTACGTGCTCCGCAACAAGCGTGAGGAGTGGACGGCGTACCGCACGCAGGTCACGCCGTTCGAGCTGGAGCGCTTCTTCTCGATCCTGTGACGCCGCCCGTGACCCGCCGCCCCCAGACCCTCGTCGGGCGTCTGACGCGCCTCGGCTTCACGGACGTCGCGCGGGCCGAGTCGTTCGTCACCGACCCGGCGCTCGCGGCCGTCGTCGGGCCGCTGGACGCGACGTCGCCGCTGCTCGACGCGCTGGGGGCGGTCGCGGACCCGGACCTCGCGCTGCTCGCGCTCGTCCGGCTCGCCGAGGCGACGCAGCGGTGCGGCCCGGACGCCGAGGGCACGCCGGCGGCCCTCCTGCGCCGTGTGCTCACGGCCGTGTTCGACGACGACGGTGTCCCGGCGACCGGCCCGGCACGGGATCAGGCTCGACCTGTACCTGAGGGTCGGACCCGGGCCGGGCTGGGGAACGGCGTCGACACTGACCCTCGACCTGAGGTCGAGGGTCACCCCGCGGTGCCGGCCGTCGTCGTCCGGCAGCGGCTGCTCGCGGTCCTCGGCGCGTCCGCGGCGCTCGGGGACGAGCTGGTCCGCCATCCCGAGCTCCTCGCCGTCCTCGCCGACCCCGAGCCCGCCCTGGGGCGGCCCGCCGGCGACGTCCGGGCCGAGCTGCTCGCCGCCGTCGGGGCCGACCCGCACGCGCGCGTCCCCGTGGCCGGCGTCACCGGGCCGCAGGGCGTCGACGCCCTGCGCCACACGTACCGGGCCCGCCTCCTGCGGATCGCCGCCGCCGACCTGTGCTGCGGCGAGCCCCTCACGCGCCTGCCCGGCGTCGCGGCCGCCCTCGCCGACCTGGCGTCCGCGGCGCTCGAGGGCGCCCTCGCGCTCTCGCGCGCCGAGCTCGACGACCACGGCGCCGGCGTGCGCCTCGCCGTCATCGGCATGGGCAAGACCGGGGGCCGCGAGCTGAACTACGTGTCCGACGTCGACGTCGTGTACGTCGTCGAGCCCGAGCCGGGCTACGACGAGGAGTACGCGACGCGCGTCGGCACCCGCCTCGCGACCGGCCTCACGCGCGCCTGCAGCGCGCCGTCGGGGGAGCCGCCCCTGTGGGCCGTCGACGCCGCCCTGCGCCCCGAGGGCAAGCAGGGGCCGCTCGTCCGCACGCTCGCGAGCCACCTCGCCTACTACGAGCGGTGGGCCAAGACCTGGGAGTTCCAGGCCCTCCTCAAGGCCCGGCCCGTCGCCGGCGACGTCGAGCTCGGGCGCGCGTACCGAGAAGCCGTCGACCCGTTCGTCTGGCGCGCGGTCGAGCGGGAGAACTTCGTCGAGGACTCGCAGGCCATGCGCCGCCGCGTCGAGGACCACGTGCCCGCGGCCGAGGCGGACCGCCAGATCAAGCTCGGCAAGGGCGGGCTGCGGGACGTCGAGTTCACGGTCCAGCTCCTGCAGCTCGTCCACGGCCGTGCCGACGAGTCGATCCGCAGCCCCAACACGCTGACCGCGCTCGCCGCCCTGTCCGACGCCGGGTACGTGGGGCGCGCGCACGCGGCGCGGCTCGCCGTCTGCTACCGGTTCCTGCGGGCGCTCGAGCACCGCGTCCAGCTCTACCGGCTCCGGCGCACCCACCTCATGCCCACGGCGGACGCCGACCTGCGCCGCCTGGCCCGGTCGCTCGGCATGCACGCCGAGGGGGACGACGGGATGGTCGAGCGCTGGCGCGCGACCCGGCGCGAGGTCCGCACGCTGCACGAGGAGCTGTTCTACCGGCCGCTCCTCCCGGCGACGGCGCAGCTCTCCGAGGAGGAGGCGAGCCTCGCCCCGGAGGCGGCTCGGGCCCGCCTCGCGGCCATCGGCTACCGCGACCCGGCCGGCGCGATGCGCCACATCCAGGCGCTCACCGACGGCGTGAGCCGGCGCGCCGCGATCCAGCGCCAGCTCCTCCCCGTGATGCTCGGGTGGTTCGCCGACGGCGCCGACCCGGACCGCGGGCTCCTCGCCTTCCGCAAGCTCTCCGACGAGCTCGGGACCACGCCCTGGTACCTCAAGCTCCTGCGCGACTCGGGCTTCGCGGCGCGGCGCCTCGCGACCCTCCTCGCGAACTCGCAGTACGTCGCGGACGCGCTCGCCCGCTCGCCCGAGTCCGTCGCGTGGCTCGACGACGACGCGGACCTCGCGCCGCGCGACCTCGCCCGGCTCGACGCCGAGGTCGACGCCGTGCTCACGCGCGCGGACCGGACCCAGCCGGCCACCACGACGCTGCGCGCCGTGCGGCGGCGCGAGCTCGCCCGCACGGCCGCGGCCGAGCTCCTCGGCCTCACCGGCACGGTCCGTGCGATGGAGGCGATCTCGGCGGCCGCGGACGTCGTCCTCGTCGGGGCGCTGCGGATCGCCGCGTTCGACGCCCGGGTGGAGCTCGGCTACGGCACGGAGGCGGACGACTCGCCGACCCGGGTGCTCGTCGTCGGGATGGGGCGGCTCGGCGGGCGCGAGATGGGCTACGGGTCCGACGCCGACGTCCTGTTCGTGCACGACCCGCTCCCCGGCGTCGATCCCGGTGCGGCCCAGGCGTTCGCCCTGTCCGTCGCGACCCGGCTGCGGACCATCTGCTCGGCGCTCGGCGCGGAGCCCCCTCTCGCGGTCGACGCCGACCTGCGCCCCGAGGGCCGTAACGGGCCCCTGGTGCGGACCCTCGACTCCTACGCCGAGTACTACGGCCGCTGGTCGTCCCCGTGGGAGGCGCAGGCGCTCCTGCGGGCCCGTCCCGTCGCCGGCGACGAGGGCCTCGCGGCACGGTTCACCGAGCTCGTCGACCCGCTGCGGTACCCGGACGGCGGGATCGACGCCGCGACCGTCCGCGAGATCCGCCGGATCAAGGCGCGCGTCGAGGCGGAACGTCTGCCGCGCGGGGTCGAGCCCACGCGTCACCTCAAGCTCGGCCGCGGCGGGATCTCCGACGTCGAGTGGACGGCGCAGCTCGTCCAGCTGCAGCACGCCCACCAGGTACCCGGCCTCCGCACGACCGAGACCGTCGAGGCGCTCCGGGCCGCGGCGGGCGCGGGGCTCGTCGACGCCGACGACGTCGAGGAGCTGGCGGGGGCGTGGCTCCTCGCGTCGCGCCTGCGGGCCGCGAACGTGCTGTGGTCCGGCCGTTCGACCGGCCAAGCCGTCGACGTGCTGCCGCACGTCAGCCACGACCTGTCCGGCCTCGCCGCCGTCCTCCGGTTCGACGGGACCGGCGTCGACCTCGAGGACCACTACCTGCGGACCGCGCGCCGCGCGCGCGCCGTCGTCGACCGCGTGTTCTACGGCGAGGAGTGACCCGGGCCGTCCGCCCGGTCCCGGACGCACCGACGGCGCCCTCCCCGAGGGGAGGGCGCCGTCGGCACTCGTACTACGACGTACCGATCAGACGTCGTAGTACAGCTCGAACTCGTGCGGGGTCGGCCGCAGGCGGACCGGGTCGATCTCGTGGGCGCGCTTGTACGCGATCCACGTCTCGATCAGGTCCGGCGTGAAGACGTCACCCTGCGTGAGGAAGTCGTGGTCGGCCTCGAGCCGGTCCAGCACCGCGTCGAGCGAGCCGGGGACCTGCTGGATCTGCGCGTGCTCCTCGGGCGGCAGCTCGTAGAGGTCCTTGTCGACCGGCTCCGGCGGCTCGATCCGGTTCTGGATGCCGTCGATGCCCGCCATGAGCATCGCGGCGAACGCCAGGTACGGGTTGCTCGACGGGTCCGGCACGCGGAACTCCACGCGCTTCGCCTTGGGCGAGCTGCCCGTCACGGGGATGCGGATGCACGCGGAGCGGTTGCGCGCCGAGTACACGAGGTTGACCGGGGCCTCGTAGCCCGGGACCAGGCGGCGGTAGGAGTTGACCGACGGGTTCGTGAACGCGAGCAGCGACGGCGCGTGCTTCAGCAGACCGCCGATGTACCAGCGGGCGATGTCCGACAGGCCGCCGTAGCCCTTCTCGTCGAAGAACAGCGGCTCGCCGTCCTTCCACAGGGACTGGTGCGAGTGCATGCCCGAGCCGTTGTCGCCGAAGATCGGCTTCGGCATGAAGGTCGCCGTCTTGCCGGCGTTCCACGCGACGTTCTTGATGACGTACTTGAACTTCATCAGGTCGTCGGCCGCGTGCTGCAGCGTGTTGAAGCGGTAGTTGATCTCCTGCTGGCCCGCGGTGCCCACCTCGTGGTGCGCGCGCTCGACCTGGAGCCCGACCTCGCTCAGCATGGCGACCATGTCGTCACGCAGGTCGGCCATCTGGTCGTTGGGGGAGACGGGGAAGTAGCCGCCCTTGTAGCGCGTCTTGTACCCGAGGTTGCCGCCCTCCTCGTCGCGGCCGGTGTTCCACGCGGCCTCCTGCGAGTCGAGGGAGTAGAAGGACTCGTGCTGGTTCGTGGAGAACCGCACGTCGTCGAAGATGTAGAACTCGGCCTCGGGCGCGAAGAACGCGGTGTCCGCGATGCCGGTCGAGCGCAGGTACGCCTCCGCCTTGGCGGCGATGTTGCGCGGGTCGCGCGAGTACGCCTCGTCCGTGAACGGGTCGACGATCGAGAAGTTGACGACGAGCGTCTTGTGCTTCCGGAACGGGTCGACGAACGCGGTCTCGACGTCGGGGATGAGCTTCATGTCCGACTCGTGGATGGCCTGGAAGCCACGGATCGACGAGCCGTCGAACATCATGCCGTCCGTGAACGCGGCGTCCTCGAACTCCGAGATCGGGATGTTGAAGTGCTGCTGGACGCCCGGCAGGTCGCAGAAACGCACGTCGACGAACTCGACATCCTGCTCCCGCGTGAAGGCGATCGCCTCTTCCGCGCTCTTGAACATGCGATGAACTCCTTGATCGGTGGAGCCCCGTCTCGGGGCGTCTCGAACCTAGGGGGAGGCGGTTTCGCCTCCGTGTAGGTCGTGTTTCAGGCACGTTACGCGTGCGTCCACCGTGTGACGAGTTCGTCTCACGATGGTGACGGGCGGAGGTCTCGGCGGCGTCCGGCGCCCAGGTCGCCCCCGTACCCTGGTGTCGTGGTGTCACGCGACGAGATCGGCTCCTGGCTCGAGGGCACGCCCGGCGGCCCGTCCACCCGCGGCGCGCGGCTCGGCCTCCCCCCGGACGGTCCGGGGTCGCTCGCGCCCCTCGGACGCCGGATCGTCGCCCTCCTCGTCGACTGGGCGCTCTGCTGGGCGGTCAGCTTCGGCTTCTTCGGCGGCAACTCGTGGGCGACGCTCCTGATCTTCCTCGGCGAGAACGTCGTCCTCGTCGGGACCGCCGGGTTCACCGTCGGGCACCGCGTGCTCGGGCTGCGGGTGCGCCGGCTGGTGGCCGACGCGCCCGACGGTCAGCCGGGACCGCTGCGCGCGCTCGTCCGGTCGCTGCTCGTCTGCCTCGTGATCCCCGCCGTCGTGTGGGACGGCGACGGCCGCGGCCTCCACGACCGCGCCGCGGGGACGGCGATCGTCCGCCGCTGAGCCGCGGCCCCGAGCCGCTGGGCTGCGCGGCCCGGAGCCGCCCGAGCCGCAGAGCCGCCCGAGCCGCAGAGTCGCCGGCCATTCCGTGAGGTAGCGGCTTTCGCCTGAGGTAGCGCGGACTCCGCGCTACCTCAGGCGAAACGCGCTACCTCGCGGGGCCGGGGCGCCCGTCGTCGTCGTGCCCGTCGTCGTGGTGCCCCTGCCGGACCGGCGCGCGTGGCGCGCACGCCGCGCGCGGCCGCCGGTCTGCCGCGGACCGCGATCGGGGACCCCACCATGCACGAAGCCCCGCGCCCGACGACGGTCGGGGCGGGGCTTCATGTGTCGCGGTCAGCGGCCGCGCAGGCTCTTGCGGTCCGGGCGGGCGCGCGTCGGGTCGATGCCCTTGGGGATCGGGAGCTTCGCGCCGCCGAGCGCGCGCAGGCGCTTGGAGACCTCAGCGACCTCCGCCTTGGTGAGGGTCGGCTTCATCTTCTGGACGGTCTTCACGAGCTTGCGGAGCGGAACCTGGCCCTCGCCGTTGCCGCACTCGAGCGTCGTGATCGGGACGCCCGCGACGACGCGCGCGGTGCGCTTGCGCTCGGCCTCGAGCAGCCGGGTCGCGCGGCCCGAGGGCGCCTCGCCGACGAGCAGCACGCCTGCGCGCCCGACGCCGCGGAACACGAGGTCCTGGCTGCGGGCCTCGAACGCTACGGGCTCCTCGTCGAAGCTCCAGCCGCCCCGGCGGACCGACCCGAGCGCGGCACGGGTCGCGCCCGGCTTGCCCTCGATCTGCTGGTAGGCGGCGGCCTCCGCGCGGCGCGTCAGCACGAACATGCCGCCGAGCAGGCCGAACGGCACGCCGACGACGAGGCCGTAGATCCAGTGCCCGCCGAGCAGGAGCCCGATCAGGGTCGCGACGGCGGCGACCCCGACGAACACGCCGAGGACCCACCACGTGACCGCGGGGTCGCTGCGGCGCGTCATCGTGTACGCGGACCACACCTGGTGGTACCAGCGCTGCTTCTTCTGCTTGGGCGCGCTCGTCGTCTCTGCGCCGGCGCCCTTCGAGGTGTCCTTGGTGCGGGCCATAATCCGGCAGTCTACCGGGGCGCAGCACGCACGAGGCGCCGTCGTCGGGTGACGGCGGCGCCTCGCGAGGCGACCGGCGGGCGGGCCCCGCCGCGGCTCAGCGTGCGAGCAGGGACGCGGCCTCCTGGCGCGACGTCGTCGGCTCGGCGAGGTGCGCGAGGGCAGCGGGGATGGCCTCGCCGCGGCGCGTCATCGCCTGGCCCCAGAGGCGCCCGGCGCGGTACGACGACCGCACCAGCGGACCGGACATGACGCCGAGGAAGCCGATCCGCTCGGCCTCGTCGGACAGCTCGACGAACTCCTCGGGCTTGACCCAGCGGTCGATCGGGTGGTGCCGGAGCGACGGACGCAGGTACTGGGTGATGGTGACGAGGTCGCAGCCCGCGTCGTGCAGGTCCTGGAGCGCCGACTTGGCCTCGTCGATCGTCTCGCCCATGCCGAGGATGAGGTTGGACTTGGTGACGAGCCCGGCGTCGCGCGCCTGCGTCAGCACGGAAAGCGACCGCTCGTAGCGGAAGCCGGGGCGGATCTGCTTGAAGATGCGTGGGACGGTCTCGAGGTTGTGCGCGAGCACCTCGGGACGCGACCCGAAGACCTCGTCGAGCAGCTCGGGGATCGCGTTGAAGTCCGGGATGAGGAGCTCGACGCCCGTGCCCGGGTTCATCGCGTGGATCTGGCGGACCGTCTCGGCGTACAGCCACGCCCCGCCGTCGGCCAGGTCGTCGCGCGCGACGCCCGTCACCGTCGAGTACCGCAGGCCCATCGCCTGGACCGACTCGGCGACGCGGCGCGGCTCGTCCGCGTCGAAGTCCGCGGGCTTGCCCGTGTCGATCTGGCAGAAGTCGCAGCGTCGCGTGCACTGGTCGCCACCGATGAGGAACGTCGCCTCGCGGTCCTCCCAACACTCGAAGATGTTGGGACAGCCCGCCTCCTCGCACACCGTGTGCAGTCCCTCCGAGCGCACCAGGCCCTTGAGCTCGGTGTACTCGGGGCCCATCGTCGCGCGCGTCTTGATCCAGGACGGCTTCTTCTCGATGGGGGTCGCCGCGTTGCGGGCCTCGATGCGCAGCATGCGACGGCCCTCGGGTGCGATGGTCACGCTGTCTCCCAGGTGGTGGTCGCCGGCCCCGGTCGGGGGCGGCGTGCGGGCGTCGTCCAGCCTACGGCAGCGCGGGTGCGCCGGACCCGCTGAGCGCGGGCGTCTCAGGGCTGGGCGTGGTGGCCGTCGGCGGTTCCGCCACGACCGTGGCGAGCGCCCCGGTGAGGGAGCGCTCGAGCAGGGGAAGGACCTCCTGGATGGTCACCGTCCGGCCGAGCTCGGCCGACAGCGACGTCACGTCCGCGTCGGTGATGCCGCACGGGACGATCCGGCCGAACTCGCCGAGGTCCGGGTTGCAGTTGAGGGCGAGGCCGTGCATGGTCACGCCCTTGGCGACGCGCACGCCGATCGCGCAGACCTTGCGCTCGCGCCGCGCACCGTCGGCGGCCAGCCAGACACCCGACCGGCCCTCGACGCGGATGGTCGCGAGCCCGAGCTCGGCGCACACGTCGATCACGGCCTGCTCCAGGCAGCGCACGTACGCGACGACGTCGATCGGGGCCCGCAGCCGCACGATCGGGTACGCGACGAGCTGGCCCGGGCCGTGCCACGTGACCTTGCCGCCACGGTCCACGTCGACGACGGGCGTGCCGTCGTCGGGTCGCTCGTCGCGGTGGGTACGCCGCCCGGCCGTGTAGACGGGCTCGTGCTCCACCAGGAGCACCGTGTCCTGACGTTCGCCCGCCGCGACCTCCGCGTGGATGCTGCGCTGCAGCTCCCACGTCGGCTGGTAGGGGGAGTGGACCGTGCCGAGCCCGAGCGGAGCGAAGCGCATGCGACCCAGGCTAGCCCCGTTCGGCGGGTGCTCCGGCAGGTGTCCGCCGTGTCTGTGGACAACCGACGTCCAGCCAGCCGCTTTCCTGTTCGATGGGTCCATGACAGGTGCGAGGGTGCCCGGCGAGCCGGACGGCGCAGGTGCCGTCGTCGACGTCCCCGGCGCCCCGGTGCGCGAGGCCCTCCAGGCCTCCGGGTACACCGGGGCCGCGCGCGCAGGGAACGCGTGGGCCGTCCGCGCTCCCGACGGCGCGCCCTGCACCCTGCACGTGCTGCGGCGGGCGGTGCTCCCACCGGGGACCGACGAGCGGCTCGCCCGGCTGCGCACCGCCCGGCACGCGCACGTGGCGAGGGTCGCGACCGTCGTCGAGGCCGGCGGCGAGGTGGCCGTCGTGCTGCGGGGCGCGCCCGGGACCAGCCTGCGGGACGTGCTGGCACGCCGCGGCGCGCTGCGCGCCGGGGAGGTCGTGACGATCGTCACAGGGGTCGGCCACGCGCTCGAAGCCTTGCACGCGGCCGGGCTGACGCAGGGTGCCGTGACGCCGGACGACGTGGTGGTCGACGACGACGGCCGCGCCCACCTGCGTCCGGCGGTGCTCGCGGCTGATGCGACCGCGACGGCGGGCGGGGACGTCCGGGCGCTCGCGGCCCTCGCGCGCGGCGCGATGGCGGACGGCGCGGACCCCGCGGACGGGCCGGCCTCGGACCCCTCCCACGTGCCCGACGCCGGGCACGCCACCCAGGTCGCCGCCCTGGTCGGGCTGCTCGACGCCGCCGCGGCCGACGAGACTGCGGGCGCCCCTCGCGACGCCGAGGAGCTCGCGCGGCGCGCCGCCGCCACGGTGGCGCCCGAGCCCGTGACCGTCCCCGACCTGGGGGCGCTCGCCGCGGTCGCGTTCGGGCGGTCGGCGCGCGCTCGCCCTGGCGGGCCTCCGGACTCCGGTGCTCGCGCCGCGGCCTCGGCGGGAGCGGATCCCGACGTCCGCGGCGAGGCTGCCGCCGGTGGCCCTGCCGCACGGGCGGAGGCTCCGGCGCGACCGGTGCCGGGGGTGGTGCGTCGGCCGGTCGCGGAGGTCCCGCGACGGCGCGTCGTCCCGCCGCGCACCGCGGACCCGCTCGAGGACACCCTCGTCCGGGCCCGTGCCCTGGCCGCCCCCGGGGGACCCCGCCGCGCTCACGTCGAGCCGGGTCGCCGGGAGCGCGCCGCCCGGGTGCGCCGTCGGCGAGCCAGGACCCTGGGCGTCCTGGGCGCCGCCACGGGCGTCGCGCTCGTGGGCACCCTGGTCGTGCTGCGCCCGTGGGCGCCGGACGCCCTCCCGGCCGGGCCGGGCGGGCACGGCGTCGAGGCGGCGGGGCCCGCACCCGCGGCCGCCCCGACGGACGCCACGCTCGAGCGTGACCGGCCGGACCTGGCGGCGCGTGAGCTCACCGTGCGGCGGGGCGCGATGCTCGCGGGTGCGACGGCGAGCGACGCGGTCACGCTGTCGGGCTCCCCGGCCCGGGCGGCCGACGACGCGCTGGTCGCGCGCGTCGCGGAACGCGGCACGATCGTCGGCGCGCCCGGCGTCGCGGTCGCGAGGACGCGCGTGGTGGACGTCGCGGACGCGAGCGCGACGGTCGACGTGACCTACACGATCGGTGCCTACACCCTGCGCGCGGAGGACGGCGCCACGACGGCCGTGCCCGCGGCGGCCGAGCGCACCGACCGGCTCTCCCTGACGTGGACCGCGCACGGCTGGCGTGTGCGCGACGTGGGCGCCGGCTGACACGCGCGCCCGGCCCCCGGCCCCGGTGGTGCCTCAGCGTGAGGTGTCGCGGCCGACCAGCCAGGCGACGGCTTCCTCGAGCCGCGGGTGCTCCCAGCGGAAGCCGTCCGCCTCGAGCACGCGCGGCACGAGCCGGGCGGACGCCAGGATGTCGCCCACGAACCCGCCGAGGGCGAGCCGCAGCGCCGGTGCCGGCACGCGCAGCACCGCGGGCCGGTGCAGGGCCCGTGCGAGCGCCCGCGTGAGCTCCGCGTTGCGGACCGGGTCGGGCGTCGCGAGGTTGACGGGCCCGTGGACGCCCGACGTCGCCAGGTGCCGGATCGCGCGCACGTGGTCGTGGAGCGTGATCCAGCTCCAGAACTCGTGGCCGTCGCCCAGCGGGCCGCCGAGCCCCAGGCGCAGGAGCGGCAGCAGGCGGCCGAGCGCGCCGCCGTCCGGCGTGAGCACGAGGGAGGTACGGAGCAGCACGACCCGGACCCCGGCGTCGCGGGCGGGGTCGGTCGCGGCCTCCCAGTCGGTCACGAGGTCCGCGAGGAAGCCGTCACCGCGACGGGCCGTCTCGGGCAGCGGCTCGTCGCCCCGGTCGCCGTACAGACCCATCGCGGACGCCTGGACGAGCGCGGGGGCCTCGGGCCCCCGCCTCGCGAGCTCGCGCGCCAGCAGGCCCGTCCCCGCGAGCCGTGAGCTCCGGAGCGTCGCCCGGTAGCGCCGGGTCCAGCGCCGGTCGCCGATGCCCGCGCCGCCCAGGTTGACGACGACGTCGGCGTCGTCGAGCGCGTCGGGCGCCAGGACGCCACGGTCGGGGTCCCAGGGCACGGACGTGACGCCGTCCTGCCGTGCGCCGCCGGAGGCGCCGGGCCGGACGAGGCGGCGGACGCGGACGCCGTCGGCGAGGAACGACGCGACGAGCCGGGTGCCGATCAGCCCGCCCGCCCCGGCGACGACGACGGTGCGGACGCGGGGGTCTTCCATACCCGTCGACGCTAGCCCATCTCCGCTCCGCCGGTGGTCAGAGCCTCGCGGTCCGCCGCGGCGCGCTCCCGGCGGCCCGGCACGTGGGTCCGCCGACGACGACGGCGCCCCCGTCCGTGGACGAGGGCGCCGTCGTGCCGTCAGCGCCGGAGGCCGGTCGGGGCCCCGGGGGTCGCAGCCGTCAGAGGCCGACCTCGGCCTCGAACGCACCCTCCTCGATGCGGGCCTTGATTGCGGTGAGGAACCGCGCGGCGTCCGCACCGTCGACGAGCCGGTGGTCGTAGGACAGGAAGATGTAGCAGAGCGACCGGATGCCGATCACGTCGTTGCCGTCCGCGTCCTTGATGACCGCGGGGCGCTTGACGATCGTGCCGGTGCCGAGGATCGCCGACGTGCCGCCCGGGACGATCGGCGTGTCGATGAGCGCGCCGCCCGAACCGGTGTTCGTGATCGTGAACGTGGCGCCGGCGAGCTCGTCGGGGCCCACCTTGTTGTCGCGCGTCCGGCCGGCGAGGTCGGCGATCTTCCGCGCGATGCCGCCGATGTTCAGGTCGCCCGCGTCCTTGATGACCGGCACGACGAGGCCGCGCGGCGTGTCGACCGCGATGCCGACGTTCTCGTGGGCCGGGTACGTGATGGTCTCCCCGTCGAACGACGCGTTGACCTTCGGGTACGCCTTGAGGGCCTCGATCGCGGCTAGCGTGAAGAACGGCAGGAACGTGAGGTTCGCGCCCTCGCGCGCCTTGAAGCTCTCCTTCGCGCGGGCGCGGAGCGCCGCGACCTTGGTCACGTCGACCTCGACGACCGTGGTCAGCTGCGCCTGCGTCTGCAGGGCCTCGACCATGCGCTCGGCGACGATCTTGCGCAGGCGGGTCGCCTTCTCGGTGGTCCCGCGCAGGGGCGAGGTCTCGAGCGGCTTCTTCGGGGCCGCGGCGGGGGTCGCCGGGGCGGCGGCGGGCGCCGGGGCCGCGGCGGCCTGCTCGGCCTTGCGCGCGGCCTCGAGGACGTCCTCCTTGCGGATGCGTCCGCCGACGCCGGTGCCGGTCACCGTGGACAGGTCGACGCCCTTGTCCGCGGCGAGCTTGCGCACGAGCGGCGTCAGGTAGGACTTGCCACCGGTGGCGGGCGCGGCGGCGGGCGCCGGGGCCGGGGCGGCCGCAGGCGCCGGCGTCGCGGGCGCGGCGGGCTCCTGGACCGACGCGGGCTCGGGCGCGGGCGCCGGAGCAGGCTCGGCGGCGGCCGGGGCGGGAGCGGGCTCGGGCGCCGGGGCCGGCTCCGGAGCGGGCTCGGCGGCCGGGGCGGGCGCGGGGGCCGCAGGCGCGGCAGCGCCCGAGCCCACGACGGCGAGCACGGCGCCGACCTCGACCGTCTCGTCCTCCTGGACGAGGATCTGCTGCAGCGTGCCGGCCACCGGCGAGGGGATCTCGGTGTCGACCTTGTCGGTCGAGACCTCGAGCAGCGGCTCGTCGACCTCGACCGCGTCGCCGACCTGCTTGAGCCAGCGGGTCACGGTGCCCTCGGTGACGGACTCGCCGAGCGCGGGGAGCTTGATCTCCTCGCCGTCGCCCTGCGGCGCGGCCGGGGCCTGCGCGGCGGCGGGCGCCGGCTCGGCGGGCGCCTCCTGCGCGGGAGCCTGAGCGGGCTCGGGCTGGGCGGGAGCCGGCTCCGGCTCGGCGGCCGCGGCGGGCGCCTCGTCGGCGGCCGGGGCCGCGGCACCGGCGCCGGACCCGTCACCGATCACGGCGAGGACCGCGCCGACCTCGACGGTCTCGTCCTCCTGGACGAGGATCTGCTCGAGCTTGCCTGCGACGGGCGAGGGGATCTCGGTGTCGACCTTGTCGGTCGAGACCTCGAGCAGGGGCTCGTCGACGGCGACGTCGTCGCCGACCTGCTTGAGCCAGCGCGTGACGGTGCCCTCGGTGACGGACTCGCCGAGAGCCGGCATCTGCACGTTTTCGGACATGACCTGGGGGTCTCCTTCGATTGTGTCGTCAGTTGTGGGCGTGCAGAGGCTTGCCGGCCAGGGCGAGGTGTGCCTCGCCCAGGGCTTCGTTCTGCGTGGGATGGGCGTGGACCAGGGCGGCGACGTCCTCGGGATGCGCCTCCCAGTTCACGATGAGCTGGGCCTCGCCGACGAGCTCGCCGACGCGGGCCCCGACGAGGTGGACGCCGACGACCGGGCCGTCCTTGCGGCGCACGAGCTTGACGAAGCCCTGCGTCGCGAGGATCTTGCTACGGCCGTTGCCGGCGAGGTTGTAGTCGAGCGTCTCGACCGCGTCGGCGCCGAACCGGGCGCGGGCGGCCGCCTCGGTGAGCCCGACGGACGCGATCTCCGGGTCCGAGTAGGTGACGCGCGGGATGCCGGACTCGTCGATCGGGGCCGGGTCGAGGCCGGCGATCTGCTCGGCGACGTAGATGCCCTGCGCGAACCCGCGGTGCGCGAGCTGCAGCCCGGGCACGATGTCGCCCGCCGCGTACACGTCGCCGACGCCCGTGTGGAGGTGCTCGTCGACGAGCACGAAGCCGCGGTCGAGCCGCACGCCCTGCTCCTCGAACCCGAGCCCGGCGGTCCGGGGACCGCGCCCGACGGCGACGAGGAGCACGTCCGCGTCGAGGGCCTTGCCGGACTCGAGCGTCAGGCGGACCCCGGAGTCGGTCTGGGCGAGGGAGGCGAACCGGTCGCCGAGCGTGAAGCCGATCCCGCGCTTGCGGAACGCCCGCTCGAGGGCCTTGGAGACGGCCTCGTCCTCGGCGGGCACCAGGTGGTCGAGCGCCTCGACGACGTGGACGTCGGCGCCGAACGAGCGCCAGACGGACGCGAACTCGACGCCGATCACGCCGCCACCGAGCACGAGCGCGGAGCGGGGCACGTAGTCGAGCTCGAGCGCCTGCTCGGACGTGATGACGCGCCCGCCGATCTCGATGCCGGGCAGCGTGCGGGAGTACGAGCCGGTCGCGAGGACGACGTTGCGCCCCGTGTACCTCTCGCCGCCCGCCTCGACCGTGTCGGGGGAGACAAGCCTCCCGTGCGCGGCGACGAGCGTGATGCCCCGCGACGAGACGAGGCCCTGCAGGCCCTTGTACAGGCCCGCGACCACGCCGTCCTTGTACGTGGCGAGCGCCGCCATGTCGATGCCGTCGAACGTGGCCCGGACGCCGAAGGCCTCGGACTCGCGGGCGGCGTCGGCGACCTCGGCCGCGTGGAGCAGCGCCTTGGTCGGGATGCAGCCGCGGTGCAGGCAGGTGCCGCCCAGCTTGTCCTCCTCGACCAGGGCGACCGTGAGGCCGAGCTGCGCAGCACGCAGCGCCGTCGCGTACCCGCCGCTCCCGCCGCCCAGCACGACGACGTCGAACGTGCGGGTCTCGGCCACGTGCTCCTCCTGCGATCTTCGTCCGACGGGTCAAGGCCCGGGCGTGCGGGCTCCAAGCCCACCGACCCATCTTGGCACCATCGCACCGCGTGCCCCAATCGGTGCCGGTGTGAGCGTGCTCGCACCCGGGGTACCCCCGGGCAGCCCCGCTACGCTACGCCCATGTCCCGGCTGCGCCGCCTGTTCTCCCGACCGTCCGGCTCGTCGTCGCGCCCCACGGCCGGCGGGCCGCCCTCGCAGGCCGACGCGCGTCGCGCCACGACCGAGCACTTCCGGACGTTCGTCACCACGCGCGTCGGGGTCGAGGCGTACCTCGAGCCCGCGACCGGTGACATGCCGTCGACGCTCCTCCTCATCGCGACGACGGGGGAGTGGACGCGGCGACGTGTGCCCGACGAGAAGGCCGCGCGCGCCCTCGCCGACGACCTCGGCATCCCCCTGTACGACGTGCGCCGCACCGGCTACCCGCAGCGGATGCGGGAGTGGAACACGCGCCGTCGTCGCGGCGAGGCCTGACGTCCGGCGCGGGACGCGCCGCGCGACAACCACGGCGCGACAGCCGGCGCGCGACGACGGCGCGAGAGGGGCCGGGCCGCGGCGACCGCCGCGGCCCGGCCCCTCTCGCCCGACCGGTCAGGCGCGGTGCGCGCGCGCCTCGACCAGCTCGAGCAGGGTGCGCACCGCGACGCCCGTCCCGCCGACGGGCGTGTAGCCGAACGCCGACGACTCGTTGAACGCCGGGCCCGCGATGTCGAGGTGGGCCCACGGCGTCTGGCCGACGAAGTCCTTGAGGAACAGGCCGGCGACGAGCATCCCGCCGTGGCGCTCGCCGATGTTGGCGATGTCCGCGACCTTCGACGACAGCGACTCGCGCAGCTCGGCCGGCAGCGGCATCGGCCAGAACTGCTCGCCCGCGCGGCCCGCGGCGGCGACGACCTCGTCGCGCACGTCGTCGGACCCCATGACCGCGGACACGCGCGCCCCGAGCGCGACCATCTGCGCGCCCGTGAGCGTGGCGACGTCGAGGACGACGTCCGGTCCCTCCTCGATCGCGGCGACGAGGCCGTCCGCGAGGACGAGCCGGCCCTCGGCGTCGGTGTTGAGGACCTCGACCGTCTTGCCGCCGCGGATCGTGATGACGTCGCTGGGGCGCTGCGCGGTGCCCGAGGGCATGTTCTCGGCGAGGCACAGCCACCCGGTGACGGCGACCGGCAGCTTGAGGCGGGCCGCGGCCAGGACCGTCCCCAGCACGGCGGCGGCGCCGGCCATGTCGGACTTCATGGCGACCATCGAGGTCGGCGGCTTGAGCGAGATGCCGCCGGAGTCGAACGTGATGCCCTTGCCGACGAGCGCGACCTTCGCGGCCGGCTTCGACGGCGACCACGCCACCTTGACGAGGCGCGGACCGCGCGCCGAGCCCTGCCCGACCGCGACCAGGCCGCCGTAGCCGCCCGAGGCGAGCGCCTTGTCGTCGAGCACGGTCACCTTGACGCCCGTGCCCTTGGCGGCGTCCTTCGCCGCGCCCGCGAACGCCTCGGGGTACAGGTCGTTCGGCGCCGCGTTCACGAGGTCGCGGACCAGGTGCACCGACGTCGCGAGGACGCGGGCCCGCTCGGCCGCGTCGCGCGCCGCCTTCGCGTCGGGCACGACGACCTGCACCGTGCCGACCGCGGCCGGCTTCTCCGGGTCGGTCGTGTAGCGGTCGAACGCGTACGCGCCCAGCGCCGCGCCCTCGAGCACGGCGGCCACGGCGGCGTCCGACGCGGCGGGCAGCGCGACGGCGACCGACGCGGTCCCGGCGAGGGTGCGGACCGCCGCGCCGGCGCCGCGGCGCAGGGCCTCGGCGTCCTCGGCGTCGGGGCCCAGCCCGGTCACGACGATCACGCGCGCCGCGACGCCGTCGGGCGCGGGGAAGCGGTGGACGTCGTCGGGCGAGCCGGTGATGCCGAGGGCGGGGGCGAGCGAGGCGAGCCGGGTCGCGGCTGCGGCGGGCAGGGCGTCCGCGAGGACGCGCGGCCCGAGCTCGGTACGGACGGCGCCGACGACGAGGGCGTCGACGTCGAGGGAGGCGGGGGAGTCGCTGGTCACGGTGAGGTCGGTCACCCGGCGATGCTAACGCCCGGCCGCCGGCACGGCTCCGGGCGGATCGGGCACGCCCGGTAGGCTGCGGGGCGTGACCCTCCCCCTCACCGTGCTCGTGGTCGCCGCGAGCCTGGCGCTCGCCGCGTGGGCGGGATGGTTCGTGTACCGGGACCGTCCGGTGATCCTGCGCCAGCTCTGGGGCGCGTCCGTCGTCGAGGCGCTGCTCGTCGTCGAGGCCGTCGTCGCGGGCGTCCTGCTCGCCGGCTCCGAGAGCGTCAGCAGCCCCGGCCTGTTCTGGGGGTACGTCGCGGCCTCGCTGCTCGTGCTCCCGTTCGCGGCCGCCGTCGCGTTCGCGGAGCGCACCCGCTGGAGCTCGGTGGTGCTGCTGCTCGCCGCCGTGACCGTCGCGTTCCTGCAGCTCCGCATGACCCAGGTCTGGGCGGCCTGACGTGCCCCGCCCCGAGCCGACCGACACCGAGGAGACCACCGTGAGCGCCGACCGCCCCGACCCTACGCACGGGGAGGCCCCACCCACCCGGGCCGGGTTCGGGCGCGTGCTCGTGGCCGTCTACGGGATCCTGGCGCTCGCGGCGACGGGCCGCGCGAGCTACGAGCTCGCGACCAAGTTCTCCGAGGCACCCCTCGCGTACCTGCTGTCCCTGCTGGCCGCCGTCGTCTACGTCCTCGCGACCGTCGCGCTGTGGCGTGGCGGCCCCTGGCGCGGCGTCGCCTGGGTGTCGTGCTCGGTCGAGCTCGTGGGCGTGCTCGCCGTCGGCATCGCGTCCCTCGCCGACGCCGACGCGTTCCCCGCCTCGACCGTGTGGTCCGGCTTCGGGTCCGGGTACGGCTACATCCCGCTCGTCCTGCCGTTCGTCGGTCTGTGGTGGCTGTGGCACACGCGGCCGCACGCCGCCCGGGAAGGAATGTCCGCGTGAAGGTCTACGACGCCCTGTTCCAGGGCTTCTTCCGGCACCTCGACCCCGAGCGCGCGCACCATCTCGCGTTCCCGGTGATCCGGGCCGTGGGTGCCGTGCCGGGCGTGCGGACCGTCCTGCGCCGCACGCTCGCACCCTTCGCCGAGAGCACGACGCGCGGCCCCGGGTCGGTGCAGGCGCTCGGCCGCTCGTTCCCCGCGCCCCTCGGGCTCGCCGGCGGGTTCGACAAGGACGCTCTCGCGGTGCGCGGGCTCGCGACGATCGGGTTCGCGTTCGTGGAGATCGGCACGGTGACCGCGCACGCGCAGCCCGGCAACGACAGGCCGCGCCTGTTCCGCGTGCTCGACCAGCGCGCGATCCGCAACCGGATGGGCTTCAACAACCGGGGCGCCGCCGCGGCCGCCGAGCGCCTGCGCCGGCTGCGCACGACCTCCGGCGGGCGTGCCGTCGTCGTCGGGGCGAACATCGGCAAGACGAAGGTCACGCCCGCGGACGATGCCGCCGCCGACTACGCGACGAGCGCGGGGCTGCTCGCGCCGCACGCCGACTACCTCGTGGTGAACGTGTCGTCGCCGAACACGCCGGGCCTGCGCGACCTGCAGTCCGTGGAGACGCTGCGGCCCATCCTCGTGGCCGTCCGCGAGGCCGCCGACGCCGCGACCGCGGGGTCGCGCGCGCCGCGCGTGCCGCTGCTGGTCAAGATCGCGCCCGACCTCGCGGACGACGACGTCGACGCCGTGGCCGACCTCGTCCTCGAGCTCGGGCTCGACGGCGTGGTCGCCGTGAACACGACGATCGCGCACGACCTCGGGCCGGGCGGGCTCTCCGGGCCGCCGCTGCTCCCGCGCGGGCTCGAGGTCGTGCAGCGGCTGCGCGCGCGGCTCGGGCAGGGACCGGTCATCATCGGCGTGGGCGGCATCACCACCGTCGACGACGCCCGGGCCTACCTCGAGGCGGGCGCGGACCTGCTCCAGGGGTACACGGCGTTCATCTACGAGGGCCCGTTCTGGGCGTCGCGGATCAACCGCGCGCTGACGTCGACGTCGCCGGCCGCGCCGGCACTGTGAGGGGGAGGGCGTAGATGATCAGGCCGCAGTGGACCTGGCGGTTCGTCGACGGCGAGGGACGCGCGCTCGCCGAGCCGGTGAGCCCGCTCTTCACCAACCAGTACGACGCCGAGCAGTGGCTCGGGGAGACGTGGCGCACGCTCGCCGAGCAGGGGGTCGCGTCGGCGACCGTGCTGCACGAGGGCGAGCCGGCGGCGCCGGTCGTCCCGCTGCGCGTGAGCTGACCGGCCTCGCCGGCCGGACCGCCGCACCGTGCGCGGGTGCGGCGGCGGACGTCACTCCGGGTAGACGCCGTGCTTGGCGTGCACCGGCTTCGGCATGCGCGACCGGCGCAGCTGGAACGCGCGCATGACCGCGTAGAAGGCAGTGCCCTTGGGGACCTCGCCGAACTTGGTGCGGAGGCGCTTCTTGAGCCCGAACCACATGATCACGGCGTCGACCACGGCGATCAGCACGAGCGCGTAGAGCGCGACGAGAATGACGAACGAGGTCGCGGTGTTGCGGCCCGTCGTGACGATCATCACGACGAAGAACACCAGCGCGATGGGCAGGAAGTACTCGGCGATGTTCCAGCGCGCGTCGACGTAGTCGCGGGCGTACCGGCGGACCGGGCCCTTGTCCTTCGCGGGGAGGTAGCGCTCGTCGCCGGCCTTCATGGCCTGGTACTGACGGGCGCGCGCCTCGCGCTGCGCGGTCTTGGCGTCGCGGCCCGCGGCACGGCGGTCCGTCGGGACGAGCGGGCGCTTGTTGGCGGCCTCGGCGTCCTTGCGCTTGGGCGTCGCGCGGCCCTTGCCGTCGCCGGGCAGCGGCTCGGGGGCCGGGGTCGGCTCGGGGGTCTCGGACTGCTTGTTGCGGAGGAGTGCCACGGGTCCAGGGTAGTCGAGGCTGCTGGGCGTCCGTGCCGGGCCCGGCTCGCCGTCGTGGGCGCGAGGGTCAGCGTGCGGCGACGTCGACGGCGCTCGCCCAGGCGGCCACGTCGGCGGGGAGCTCGGGCTGCTCGACCGCGCGGCCGTGGAGGCCGGCGAGGAACGCGATGACGTCGGGCGCGGGGACGCGGGACCCGTCGCGGTGCAGGAACCGACCGGCGACGAGGCCGCGGGCGCACAGGTCCTCCCCGCGCCAGAACGCCTGCTCCATGTACACGACGCGGTCGTCCCAGCCGACCACGCGCGTGCGGATCTCGAACCGGTCGCCGAGCTTGAGCGAGCGCCGGTACTTCATGGTCGACGCGGCGACGACGGCGTACCAGCCGCGCTCCTTGAGGCCGCCGAGGGCGTCGACGTCCGCCATGTAGTTCGTGCGCGCGACGTCCATCATCTGCAGGTACACGCCGTTGTTGACGTGCCAGTAGTAGTCGAGGTCGCCCGGGTGCACGCGCATCCGGGTGATCGACGGGCCGAGGACGGGGACGGACGGGTCGGCCTTGCGCGGGCGCACGGCGGCGAGCGCGAGCTGGATCTGGCGGGTCACCGGGCCAGGCTACTACCCGAGACTCGCGGTCTCGGGTAGTTCGGGACGTCGGTCGCCGTCAGATGCCGGGGAGCGCGAGCATCTGGTCGAGCGCGACGCGCGCCCAGTGCGCGTCGTCCGCGTCCACGACGATCCGGTTCACGACGCGGCCCTCGACCAGCTGCTCCATGGCCCACACGAGGTGCGGCAGGTCGATCCGGTTCATGGTCGAGCAGAAGCACACGGTGGAGTCGAGGTAGTGGACCTGGAGCTCGGGGTGCTGCGCCGCGAGGCGGCGCACCAGGTTGAGCTCGGTGCCGATCGCCCACGACGAGCCGGGCTCGGCGGCGTCGAGCGCCTTGATGATGAACTCCGTCGAGCCCACCTCGTCCGCCGCGGTGACGACCTCGTGCTTGCACTCCGGGTGGACCATGACGGTCACGTCCGGCACCGCCGCGCGGATCGCCTCGACGTTGCCCGCCGAGAAGCGGCCGTGCACCGAGCAGTGCCCGCGCCACAGGATCACGCGGGCCGCCGCGAGCTCGGCCTCCGTGAGCCCGCCGTCGGGCTTGCGCGGGTCGTAGACGACGCACGCCTCGAGCGGGATGCCCAGCCGCAGCACCGCGGTGTTGCGGCCGAGGTGCTGGTCGGGGAGGAAGAGGATCTTGCCCGACTCCTCGCCCGCGCCCTGCGCGGCACCCGCGGCGTCCGCCTGCTCGAAGGCCCAGCGCAGTGCGACCTCGGCGTTCGACGACGTGCAGACCGTGCCGCCGTGGCGGCCCGTGAACGCCTTGATCGCGGCCGAGGAGTTCATGTACGTGACCGGCACGGTGCGGCCCGCGAGCCCGAGGTCCTCGAGCACGTCCCACGCCTCGTCGACCTGGTCGATCGCCGCCATGTCCGCCATCGAGCAGCCGGCCGCGAGGTCGGGGAGCACGACCTGCTGCGCGTCCGACGTGAGGATGTCCGCCGACTCCGCCATGAAGTGCACGCCGCAGAACAGCACGAACTCGGCGTCCGGGCGGGCCGCGGCCTCGCGCGCGAGCTTGAACGAGTCGCCCGTGACGTCCGCGAAGCGGATCACCTCGTCGCGCTGGTAGTGGTGCCCGAGGACGAACGCCCGGTCGCCGAGCGCGGCGCGCGCGGCGACGGCCCGCTCGACGAGGTCGGGGTCGGAGGCGGCCGGGAGCGCCCCGGCACACTCGACGCCCCGCTCGGAGGCGAGGTCGCGGCCCTGGCCCAGGAGGAGCAGGGGAGAGGGGGCGGGCTCCTGGAAGCCGGCTCCGCCGAACGTCTCGAGCAGCGTGGTCACGGGTCGATCATCGCACGCTGTCCCGGCCCGCTCGCCGGCCTGTCCGGAGCCGGCCTCCGCGCCACGCCCCGGCCGGTGCCGGGGCGTACGCTGGCCTGGACGGCGCCTCCGGGGCGCCGTCGGACCTGGGGCCGTGACGACCGGCTCGGGCGTCCGTCGAAAAGTTCCCGGCGCGTCCGGGAACACGATCGCGTGACGCGCGGTTGACGCTGACGGAGGCGCCTGAGCACGCACCGAGCCGACGCCGAGACCCGGGGCCCTGCCCCTCGCGACCAGCGGAGAACCAACATGAGCGAGACGACCGAGACCGCCACCCACGGCGTGGTCCTGACCGACGTCGCCGCGGACAAGGTCCGCAGCCTCCTCGAGCAGGAGGGCCGTGACGACCTGCGCCTGCGCGTCGCCGTGCAGCCCGGCGGCTGCTCCGGCCTCATCTACCAGCTCTACTTCGACGAGCGCGTGCTCGACGGCGACGCGCTGCGCGACTACGACGGCGTCGAGGTCGTCGTGGACCGCATGAGCGTGCCCTACCTCGAGGGCGCGACGATCGACTTCGCGGACACGATCGAGAAGCAGGGCTTCACGATCGACAACCCGAACGCCGGCAGCTCCTGCGCCTGCGGCGGCTCCTTCAGCTGACGCGAGGCCGGGGACACCGGCGCACGACTCAGGCCGCGGGCGGCCGGTCCCTCACCTCGACGGTGAGGGACCAGGTGCCCGCGGCCTGGTCGTACCCGGAGCCGACGACGACGTGACCCCGCATCCGCGCCCACGCGGGCACGTCGTGCTCGGCGGCGGGGTCGGTGGCCAGGACGGTCAGGCGGGCGCCCGGCGCGGCGTCGCGCGCCGCGGCGGCCAGGCGGATCACCGGCAGCGGGCAGCGCAGTCCTCGGGCGTCGACGACCGCGGCGTCCTCGGTCACAGCGCCTGCGCCCCGAGCATCGCCCGGACGCGCGCGACGGCCCCCGGCAGCACCGCGAGGAACCGGTCGACGTCCTCGGCCGTGACGTCGCGGTCGAGGCCGAGCCGCACGTTCCCGTGCGTCAGCACGCCCATCGCCGCCAGCACGTGGGACGGCTCGAGCGAGCTCGAGGTGCAGGCGGAGCCCGACCCCACGGCGAAGCCCGCCCGGTCGAGCTCGGTCACGAGCGCCTCGCCGTCCACGTAGAGGCAGGAGAACGTCACGACGTGGGGGAGGCGTGCGTCGGGGTCGCCCACGACCTCGACGTCCGGCACCTCGGCCGCGACGCGAGCCCGCACGCGGTCGACGAGCGCGCGCCGACGCCGGTCGGCCTCGGCGCGGTCGGCGAGGACGGCCTCGAGGGACGCCGCGGCCGCGAACGCGGCCGGCACCGACGGCCCGCCCGGGAACCAGCGGTCCTCGTCCTCGGGGGCGACCGGGCGCCAGCGCACGCCCCGCCGGACGACCAGCAGGCCCGCGCCTGGCACCGAGCCCCAGTCACGCGGGTCGAGCGCGAGCAGGTCCCACGCCGGTCCGACGTCGACGTGCCCGATGCTCGCTCCGCCGTCGACGAGGAGCGGCACGCCGCGCGCGGTCGTGGCGGCGTGCACGGCGTCCGTGGGCTGCAGCGTGCCGACCTCGCCGTTGGCGTGCTGGAGGGCGGCGAGCGCGGTCGGGACGTCGTCGAGCGCGGCCGTGAACGCGTCGGGGTCGACCGCGCCGGTGCGCGCCACGGGCACCCGGACGACGTCCAGCCCCGCGTGCTCGCCCGCGTGGAGCACCGCGGCGCGCTCGACGGCGCTCGCCACCGCGCGCGTGCCGACGCGGCGGCGTCCGGCCGCGGTGCCCAGGACCGCCGCGTGGAGCGCGGCGGTGTGCGACGGGCCCACGTGGACCTCCTCGGTGCGCGCCCCGACGGCGGCCGCGAGGGACTCGCGCGCGGCGTCGAGCAGCGCCCGCGCGCGCCGGCCCTCGGTGCTCAGGCGGCGCGGGTCGGCCCAGCCGTCGTCGAGCGCCTGCTCGAACGCGCGGCGTGCGACCGGGTGGACCCGGGCCGCTCCCGAGGCGTCCAGCCACGCGCGCGCCGGGGCGGCTGCGGGCGCGTCCGCGGTCGTCAGGGGCGCGGGGGACGGGGTGGGATCGGTCACAACGACCACCCTAGACGCGCCGAAGGATCTGACAGATCCTGGGGGTTCGCCAGCAAGGAGGGGTTGTTCCGCGGAATCTCGCAGGCCCGGCAGCCACCCGCCCGATCTGCCGTGATCGTCCGGGGCGGCGCGGGCGCGGAGCCGGGGGAACGCGCGCTAGGCTTCGTGTGTCGAGAACGAAGGTCTTGCGGAGGACTCGTGGAGCCACGGGTCCACCCTGACGTGACGTGAAAGGCCCCCCTTGCACCCGCACACCCCCCGCCGCCGCCGGCGGCAGCTCGTCACCGGAGCGGCCATCGCCGCCTCGGTCGTGCTGCTCGCGTCCGGCTGCTCGAGCGACAAAGTGAAGCGCGGCTTCCTGCCCGGTTACGACGACGGCCAGCAGGTGACCGACCAGACCGCCCGGATCACGCACCTGTGGAACGGCTCCTGGATCGCGGCGCTCGTCGTCGGCCTGATCACGTGGGGCCTGATGATCTGGTGCATCGCCGCGTACCGGAAGCGCAAGGGCGACGACGCCCTGCCGATCCAGACCCGCTACCACATGCCCCTCGAGATCATGTACACGGTCGTCCCGATCGTCATGGTCCTCGTGCTGTTCTTCTACACGAACCGTGACGTCACGGAGATCAAGAAGGTCAGCGGGAACCCCGACGTGACCATCGGTGTCGTCGGCAAGCAGTGGAGCTGGGACTTCAACTACGTGAACGAGGACGTCCACGAGGTGGGCGTCATGGCGCAGGACGTCGGCTCGCTCACCAAGGACGACCTGGTCGACGGCGCCAAGGGCACCGACAAGGCCATGCCGACGCTGTACCTGCCGGTCGGCAAGACCATCAAGTTCGACCTGACGACGCGCGACGTCGCCCACTCGTTCTGGGTCCCGGCGTTCCTCTACAAGGAGGACCTCATCCCGGGCCACCCGAACTCGTTCGAGCTGAAGCCGCTCCGCGAGGGCACGTACGCCGGCAAGTGCGCCGAGCTCTGCGGCGAGTGGCACTCGAGCATGCTCTTCAACGTCAAGGTCGTCTCCGAGCAGGAGTACCAGCAGCACATCGAGGACCTGCGCGCCAAGGGCCAGACGGGTCTGCTGTCGGACGCCTACGACCGCTCGCAGAACGACGGCGAGACGGCGGGCAACATGCCCGCCACGGAAGGTGAGGGTCAGTGATGGTGGCGCAAGCCGAGACGATCCCGGGTCTGAGGACCGGGCGTCAGACGCTCGGGCGGACCGTGGTCAAGTGGGTGACCTCGACCGACCACAAGACGATCGGGTACCTGTACCTCATCAGCTCGTTCGTGTTCTTCCTCATCGGCGGCGTCATGGCGCTGCTGATCCGCGCGGAGCTCTTCGAGCCCGGGCTGCAGGTCGTCCAGAGCCGTGAGCAGTACAACCAGCTCTTCACGATGCACGGCACGATCATGCTGCTGATGTTCGCGACCCCGTTGTTCGCGGGCTTCACGAACGTCATCATGCCGCTCCAGATCGGCGCCCCCGACGTCGCGTTCCCGCGCCTCAACATGGTCGCGTACTGGTTCTACCTGTTCGGCTCGCTCATCGCGGTCGGCGGCTTCCTCACCCCGCAGGGCGCCGCGTCGTTCGGCTGGACGGCGTACGCGCCGCTGTCGGACACGACGTTCTCACCAGGCGTCGGCGGCGACATGTGGGTGTTCGGGCTCGCGCTCAGCGGTTTCGGCACGATCCTCGGTGGCGTCAACTTCATCACGACGATCATGACCATGCGCGCCCCGGGCATGACCATGTTCCGCATGCCGATCTTCACGTGGAACGCGCTCATCACGAGCATCCTCGTGCTCATGGCGTTCCCGCCCCTCGCGGCGGCGCTCCTCGGCCTCGGCGCGGACCGCCGGCTCGGCGCGCAGATCTTCAACCCGGACAACGGGGGAGCGGTGCTCTGGCAGCACCTGTTCTGGTTCTTCGGGCACCCCGAGGTCTACATCATCGCGCTGCCGTTCTTCGGGATCATCTCGGAGATCCTGCCGGTCTTCAGCCGCAAGCCGATCTTCGGCTACAAGGGCCTGGTCTACGCGACGATCTCGATCGCGGCCCTCTCGGTGACGGTGTGGGCGCACCACATGTACGTCACGGGTGCGGTCCTGCTGCCCTTCTTCTCGATCATGACGATGTTCATCGCGGTCCCGACCGGCGTGAAGTTCTTCAACTGGATCGGCACGATGTGGCGCGGCAAGCTCACGTTCGACACGCCGATGCTGTGGTCGATCGGCTTCCTCGTCACGTTCCTCTTCGGTGGCCTGACGGGCGTCATCCTCGCGAGCCCCGCCCTGGACTTCCAGCTCTCCGACTCGTACTTCGTCGTGGCGCACTTCCACTACGTGGTCTTCGGCACCGTCGTGTTCGCGATGTTCGCGGGCTTCTACTTCTGGTGGCCCAAGATGACGGGCCGGATGCTCGACGAGCGGCTGGGCAAGATCCACTTCTGGCTCCTGTTCGTGGGCTTCCACACGACGTTCCTCGTCCAGCACTGGCTCGGCGTCGACGGCATGCCGCGCCGCTACGCGGACTACTCGCCGGAGGACGGCTTCACCTGGATGAACCAGGTCTCGACCATCGGCTCGTTCATCCTCGCGGCGTCGATGATCCCGTTCGTGTGGAACGTCTACACCACGTGGCGCAACGCGCCGAAGGTGACCGTCGACGACCCGTGGGGCTACGGCATGTCGCTCGAGTGGGCGACGTCGTGCCCGCCGCCGCGGCACAACTTCACGTCGCTCCCGCGCATCCGCTCCGAGCGTCCCGCGTTCGACCTGCACCACCCCGAGGTCGCCGCGATGGACCACCCGGACGTGCACCCGTCGCCCGCCGCGCAGGTGTTCGGCGAGGCGGACCGGCGCGGGCACACCGAGGCGGCGGTCGAGCGTCTCGAGGGACGACCTGAGCACGGCACCGGCCGGACGGAGGACACGAAGTGAAGCTCGAGTCGAAGATCTTCATCCTGCTGGCTCCGTTCTTCGCGCTCGTCGGCATCGTCTACGGGTTCTGGAGCCACTGGGAGCCCGTCGGCACGGTCGGCCTCTTCCTCGTCACCGCGCTCGCGGCGATGATCGGTGCCTTCCTCGCCCTCACGGCGCGCCGCATCGACCCGCGGCCCGAGGACAACCCGTACGGCGAGATCGACGAGGGTGCCGGCGACCAGGGCGTGTACGCGCCCTGGAGCTGGTGGCCGCTCGCGATCGCCTTCCCGGCGGCGCTGACCTTCCTCGGTCTGGCCGTCGGGTGGTGGCTGGTGGGGATCGGCGTCGCCCTCGGCGTCGTCGGCCTGATCGGCTGGGTCTTCGAGTACTCTCGCGGCCAGCACGCGCACTGACGCGTCCCGCAGCACGGCCGGGCCCGTCTTCCGCAAGGGAGACGGGCCCGGCCTTTTGTCATCTCCGCAGCCGCAGCCGCAGCCGCAGCCCTAGCCCCAGCCCTAGCCCCAGCCCTAGCCGTGGCCACGGCAGGAGCCGGAGCCGGACGCTCCGGGCCCGTCCTGGCTCCGCTGCGCGTCAGCGCCCTCCCGCGAAGGGCCCGTCGAGCGCCGCCCACTGGAGCAGCATGATCGTCTTCCCGTCGGCGATGCGGCCGTCGCGCACCATGGCGAGCGCCTCGTCGAAGCCGAGCTCGAGCACCTCGATGTCCTCGCCCTCGTCCTCGACTCCGCCGCCCGCGGCGGTGCGGTCGGCGGGGGCGTAGGGAGCCGCGTAGAAGTGCACGCGCTCCGTGACCGAACCGGGGCTCATGTAGACGTCGAACACGTGGGTGAGCGCGCCGACCGTCACGCCCAGCTCTTCGCCAGCCTCGCGCCGGATCGCGGTCCCGGGGTCGTCGTCGTCGAGCAGGCCGGCGGGGCCTCGACGAGCATCCCGTCGGGGTGGTCGTTGACGTAGACGGGGTAGCGGAACTGCCGCGTGAGGAGCACGGTCCCGCGCTCGACGTCGTGCAGGAGGATCGTGGCGCCGTTCCCCCGGTCGTAGGTCTCGCGCTGCTGCGTCGTCCAGCGTCCGTCCCGCCGGCGGTAGTCGAAGGTCGTCCGCCGGAGGACGTGCCAGCCGTCCGAGGTCACCTCGACGTCGCGCACCACGACGTCCGGGTTTCGGTCGAGGCCGCGCCCCACGGCGTCGAGGCCCGTACGGCCGCGAGAGTCGGGGACCGACGTGCCGGGCTGCCGGCCGACGACGGCGTCGGAGAGGGAGGCTGCCGAAGGTGCTGTCATGCCTCTAGACTATCGGCAAGAACGTGCATGTTCGTGCACGATCAAGAAGTGGCCCCCGAACGGGCCCCGACTCCGGAGGTCTCCCGTGCTTGCCGCCGAACGCCGCGACCTGCTGCTCGCCCGACTCCAGCGAGACGGAAAGCTCGTCGCCAAGCACCTCGCAGCCGAGCTGGAGCTCTCGGAGGACAGCATCCGCCGCGATCTCAGGGAGCTCGCGGCGCTGGGGCTGTGCCAGCGGGTGTACGGCGGAGCGGTGCCCGCCTCCCGGGCGGCGGGCGACTACGCGACGCGCACGGACGTCGAGCCCGGGAGCAAGCAGGCGCTCGCCGCGCGAGCGGTCGGGCTCGTCCGGCCGGGGAGCGTCGTCATCCTCGACGGGGGGACCACGACCCTCGCGGTAGCACGAGCGCTCCCGCGGTCGCTCGAGTGCACGGTGGTCACGCACAGCCCCACGGTGGCCGTCGAGCTCCTCACCCATCCCGGGGTCGAGGTGCTGCTGATCGGCGGTCGGCTGTTCAAGCACTCGGCCGTGACGTGCGGCGCCGCAGCGGCCGAGGCTGCCGCGGCGGTGACGGCGGACGTGTTCCTGCTCGGGGTCACCGGGGTCCATCCGGACGCCGGGCTGACGACGGGGGACGCCGACGAGGCGGCGATGAAGCGCGCCCTCGCCGCCCGCGCCGCCGAGACGTACGTCCTGGCGAGCGCCGAGAAGCTGGGTGCGGCGTCGCCGTACGCGGTGCTCCCGCTCGAGGACGTCGCGGGCGTCGTCACGGACGGCCGTGAGCATCCCGTCCTCGCGGAGCTGGCCGCGCGGGGCGTGCCGGTGCTGTGGGAGGCCGAGAGGGGCGCGTGAGCCGTGCGGACGGCGCGGCGACGCCCGGAGCGCGGCGACGCCCGGACGGCCCGTCGGCGCCCGCACGGCCCCCGTGGGGAGCGCCCGCCCGTCGCGGACGCCGGCACGGCGAAGGGCCGCACCCGTGACGGATGCGACCCTCCGAGGCGTGTCGACGGCGCTCAGCGCCGGCTGACCGTCAGGCGGGGACGATGAGCCCCGCGGTCTGGGTGCGGGCGCGCTGGAAGCGAGCGTCCGCATCCGCCCAGTTCACGATGTTCCACCAGGCGGTGACGTAGTCGGCGCGCACGTTCTGGTAGTCCAGGTAGTACGCGTGCTCCCACACGTCCAGGAGGACGAGCGGCACGAGGCCGAGCGCGATGTTGCCCTGCTGGTCGTAGAGCTGCACGATGATGAGCTTCTGCCCGATCGAGTCCCAGGCGAGGATCGCCCAGCCGGAGCCCTGGACGCCGGCCGCGGTCGCGGCGAAGTGCTTCTTGAAGGCCTCGAACGACCCGAAGTCCTCGTCGATCGCCGCGGCGAGCTCGCCGGTCGGCTCGCCGCCGCCCTCGGGGGAGAGGTTCTGCCAGAACGCGGAGTGGTTCACGTGACCGCCGAGGTTGAACGCGAGGTTCTTCTCGTGCAGGTTCACCGCGGCGAGGTCGCCGGACTCCCGCGCCTCAGCGAGCTTCTCGAGGGCCGTGTTGGCGCCCGTCACGTACGCGGCGTGGTGCTTGTCGTGGTGGAGCTCCATGATCCGACCGGAGATGTGCGGCTCGAGGGCCGCGTAGTCGTAGGGGAGCTCGGGGAGCGTGTAGACAGCCATGCGTAACTACCTCCTGGATGTGGTGAGGCCCGTCCGCACGGACCCCGGGCGGGAAGCCTGGGACACGTGCGAACGGGCCATGTACCTACTCTGCGACGAACTCAGTGGGACTGCTCGGTGGCGTCCACGGAGTGGTCCGGTGCAATGAGGGCGTGGTCCTCGCCTCCCGGCAGGGCGTCGTGCTCGCCGTGCGAGTGCGACGCCGCGAGCTCCGCGGGGGTCACCGGCTCGATGCGGTCCTCGTAGAAGAACCGGGAGAGCTTGGCCCAGCGCTTCGCCTTCTTGTAGGACTTGTCCTTCGTGCCCTTCGGGCCCGTGGGGGCGGGCAGCTCGAGGGGCCGGTGGGCGGTGTAGTTGACCCGCACCCAGCGCTCCTGCTCGTCGAGCGGGCGGTGCACCTCGATGTACTCGCCGGACGCGAAGCGCACGATCCGGCCGGTCTCGTGCCCGTGCAGGACGAGCTCGCGGTCCTTGCGCTGCAGACCCAGGCAGATGCGCTTCGTGATCCAGAACGCGAACCACGGCCCGACGAAGATGAGCACCCGGAAGAACCAGGTGATCGAGTTGATCGACAGGTGGAAGTGCGTCGCGATGAGGTCGTTCGACCCGGCGAAGGCGAGGATGACGAAGAACGCCAGGAACGCCATGCCGATGCCGGTGCGCGTCGGACGGTTGCGCGGCCGGTCGAGCACGTGGTGCTCGCGGTTGTCGCCCGTGACCTTGGCCTCGAGGAACGGGTACAGCGCGAAGCCGATGAGGAGCAGCACGGGGAGCACGGCCGGCACGAGGACGTTGAGCGACCACGTGAAGTCGCCCCACGAGACGAACTCCGCCTGCCCCGGCATCAGTCGGAGCGAGCCTTCGAGGAAGAGCATGTACCAGTCGGGCTGGGCTCCCGCGGACACCGGTGACGGGTCGAAGGGTCCGTAGTTCCAGACCGTGTTGATCGCCATGGTCGCGCCCATGAGGGACAGGACGGCGAACACCACGAAGAAGAAGCCGCCGGCCTTCGCCGTGTACACGGGGAAGAGCGGGAAGCCCACGACGTTGCCGTCCTTGCGGCCGCCACCCGGGTACTGGGTGTGCTTGTGCACGACGACGAACATCAGGTGCAGCGCGACCAGCGCGAGGATGATCGCGGGGATCAGCAGGATGTGGAGCGTGAAGAGTCTCGGGATGATCTGCTCGCCCGGGAAGTCGCCCCCGAAGATGAAGTACGACATGTACGAGCCGATCACCGGGATCGACTTCACGACGCCGTTGGCGATCGCGAGGCCGTTGCCGGACAGGACGTCGTCGGGGAGCGAGTAGCCGGTGAAGCCGGCGAGCAGGCCCGTGAGCAGCAGCGTGAAGCCGATCAGCCAGTTGAACTCACGCGGGCGGCGGAACGCACCGGTGAAGAACACGCGCATCATGTGCGTCACGATCGACGCCATGAAGACCAGCGCGGCCCAGTGGTGGATCTGGCGCATCAGCAGGCCGCCGCGCACCTCGAACGACAGGCGCAGCGTCGACGCGAACGCGTCGGACATGAGCAGCCCGTGCATCGTCGCGGGCTCGCCCTCGTACGTGCTGAGCGTCATGCTCGGCACGAAGAACATCGTGAGGAACGTGCCCGTGATGAGCAGCACGACGAACGAGTAGAGCGCGATCTCGCCGAGGAGGAAGGACCAGTGGTCCGGGAAGACCTTGCGCGCGAACTCCTTGACCGCGTGGCCGATGCCGGTGCGGTTGTCCAGGTAGTCGGACGTGCGTCCGATCGGTGTCGTCGGCTCTGTGGCGGACGGACGGGTGGGGGTTGAGGTCGTCACCGCAGTCGCTCCCAGAAGCTCGGGCCGATGGGCTCGTCGAAGCCGTCCTGCGCCACGAGGTAGCCCTCGGAGTCGACGGTGATCGGCAGCTGCGGCAGGGGCCGCTTGGCGGGGCCGAACACGACCTTGGCGCCATCGGCGACGTCGAACGTCGACTGGTGGCACGGGCACAGGAGGTGGTGGGTCTGCTGCTCGTACAGAGCGACGGGGCAGCCCACGTGGGTGCAGATCTTGGAGAACGCGATGATGCCGTCGTAGGTCCAGTTCTCACGGCCCTTGGCGAACGGCTTGAAGTCGCGCGGGTCGAGCCGGACCATCAGCAC
>Ga0180221_1000461_pt1 | contig 36730 bp, 30 predicted proteins | sample eDN5th37CKraftMG_FD_151339 | JGI IMG/M metagenome (GOLD analysis project Ga0180221, IMG submission 151339) | Enriched Miracle-Growth compost microbial communities from Emeryville, California, USA - eDNA 5th pass 37_C Kraft MG (version 2) (version 2) ...
CCCGAGGTCTTCATCCCGGCATTCGCGCGGGCGGCCCTGCAACCCCAACCAGCAATGCCGCCCGCGCTGGCGCCGCGACCATCATTGCACTAACAATCAAATTGGACCCGTCCGTGGGGGCCGATCAAGGGCTCGACAGGCTGCGCTCCACGGCGGCGCGTATTCGCGATTTCGGCTCAGGGCATATCCGTGTCGCGAGCCTCGCTGCGGCAGGTTCCACGGTAGTACCTCGAGCCGTCCGCAAATTTAAAGAATCCTTTCCGTCCGCGATTGTAACCCTCAGCATCATGACATCGGCCTCCGTCCGCAATCATGTTGTCGATGGGGAATTCGATCTCGGGCTGGCTGCGGACGAAGTCGACCTATCCGGGGCCGAGCATCAGGTGTTCGGAAGTTTCCCTGCGCTGTGCGCCCTTCCGCCCGGACATCCTCTCTCGTCGAAGAAGGTGATCCATCCACGGGATTTCGACGGGATCGATTATGTTGCTCTTTCTCCCGAAGACAGAGCCAGGCTTCAGTTCGACAAATTATGTGAGGATGCAGGCGCCAAACCCAACCTTGTAATCGAGACGCCCTTCGCCATCACCGCCTGCGCACTTGCTCTCGAGGGCGTTGGGGCAGGCATCGTCAATCCGCTCGCGGTGGATGGCTTCGCCGAACGCGGCCTGATCCTGCGGCCATTCGCACCGGCCGTCTATTTCAAGAGCTACCTTTTGTTTCGGCCCGACATGCAGAAGGCGCGCCTGGTCAGGGCGTTCGTGGCGGCTCTGATGGAGGTGCGCAATATGCGACATCAGGTGGCGGTTATTTAGGCCGTAATCGGCCGAGATGCCGAGGCGTCCCCTCGGGTTGTCGCTGCTGTCGCGCGACACATCGGTGCCGAACGGATCGTCGAAACCGTCAAGATCCACCTGCGACCAGCCTGTCGCACCTTTGCCATAGCCGATATATGACAGGGGACATTTCCTGACAAAATGCCGGCTTCTGCATTCGCTAAGCCTGCCACGATAACAGAAGGGGATCGCCGCCTGCTTGCTGTATTTTAGTGCCGAAGGGGGCAATGGCGGAGCCGGGGGCGCGACGTGTCGGGTGTAAACGCATGCCTGGGCCATGGTTGGCCGGATCCGCGCCCGACAGCGAAAGGAACGGGCGCGGAGGAGGCCTGCATGTCTATTACCGCAGTCTAGCTTAGGTGATGAACGTCTTGCAGCCCATATACCGGCGTGTCGAGGCCTTCGAAGCGCGCCTTGAGCTGCAGCGCCAGATAAAGCGAATAGTGCCGGGATTGGTGCAGGTTGCCGCCGTGGAACCACAGCGCCTCCTGCTGCGTCGGCTTCCACATGTTGCGTTGCTCGCCCTCCCATGGCCCGGGATCCTTCGGCGTATCGGAACCGAGGCCCCAGCATTTGCCGACCTTGTTGGCCACCTCGCGTGAGATCAGGTCGGCCGCCCAGCCGTTCATGGAGCCATATCCCGTGGCGTAGACCACGAGATCCGCCTTGAGCTCCGTGCCGTCCTTCAGCACCACCGCATCCTCGGTAAGGTGGCTCACGTCCTGGCCGGACTTGAGCTTGATCTTACCATCGATGACAAGCTGGCATGCGCCCACATCGATATAGTAGCCGGAGCCACGACGGAGATATTTCATGAAGAGCCCGGAGCCATCGGCGCCCCAGTCGAGCATGAAGCCCGCCTTATCGAGAGCGGCGTAGAACGCCGCATCCTTCTCGCGCATCCTGTCATAAAGCGGGATCTGGAACTCGTGCATGATCCGGTAGGGAATGGAGGCGAAGATGAGATCGGCCTTGCGCGTCGTCACGCCATTGGCCATGGCCCGCTCGGAATAGAGGTCGCCCAGCCCGATCTCCATCAGCGTGTCCGACCGTACGATATGGGTGGAGGAACGCTGCACCATGGTGACGTCGGCACCAGCCTCCCAAAGTGCGGCGCAGATGTCATGCGCGGAGTTGTTCGAGCCGATCACCACGACCCTCTTGTCGCGATAGGCATCGGGTCCGGGATGCTGCGAGGAGTGTTGCTGCTCGCCCTTAAAAATGTCCTGGCCCTTGAAGGTGGGGATGTTGGGCTTCCCCGACATGCCGGTAGCGAGCACCAATTGCTTCGGGCACAGGACGACCTCCTTGCCCTCGCGTTCCACCACCACCGTCCATTCCTTCTTTTCCTCGTCGAAGGAGGCCGATTTGCAGATGGTCGAGCTCCAATAATTGAGCTCCATCACCTTGGTATACATTTCCAGCCAGTCGCCGATCTTGTCTTTTGGCGCAAAGACCGGCCAGTTCTCCGGGAAGGGAATGTAGGGCAGGTGATCATACCAGACGGGGTCATGCAGGCAGAGCGACTTGTAGCGCTTGCGCCAGCTGTCGCCCGGACGCTCGTTTTTTTCCACGATGATGGTCGGCACGCCGAGCTGGCGCAATCGTGCGCCGAGCGCGATGCCGCCCTGGCCGCCACCAATGATGACGATATAGGGCTGCGTCCTGTAGCCGAGCTCGGCCATTTCCTGCTCGCGCTTCTCCTTCCAGGTCTTCCGGTCCGGGTCGTGCCCGTGTTCGGCGCCGAGGGGACGCTGGAAACCTTTCGGCTCCTCGTAGCCTTTCAGTTCCGCCATGGTCGTAAGCAGGGTCCAGATCAGGCCGTTCTTCAGGCGGATATGGCCATAGCAGCGCGCGCGGTCCGTCTCGAACTCGAACCAGCCTTCGGTGATCCCATCCGAGGTGCTTGCCGGCTCCTTCTCATCCTGGCGGAGGTGCTGCGGCCTGATGGCCGCAAGCTGGCGCGAGAGCATATCGCGAATTTGCCCATGGCCTTCCATGGTATGGATATTCCAGGTGAAGGCGACCAGGTCCCGCCAGTAGCAATCGGCCTGGAACAGGTTGACGGCAGCATCGATATCGTTGGTCTCGAGAGCCTTGCCGAGCTTGGCAAGCGCCGTGTCGATGCGGGTGTGGGGGCTGTCTTCAAGCATTCTGTCTCCTCCATGTGCTTGACGGTCAGGGCGGCAGCGACCTCCCATCGCTGCCGGTTGGAAAGCCTGGCCTATTCGGTCAGGTCGATCAGGATCTTCAGTTGCTGGCCCGACGGATCGAGTAGCGCATCGAAGCCCGCGCTGACGGCCTCGTCGAGCGCGATATGCTTGGTGACGACACGCCTGGCGGGCAGGAGGCCCGACGCGATGAGGCGGATGACGCGCGGCCAGTAATGGGTGGGATAGGCCCAGGAGCCGCGGATATCGATATCCTTGAAGGTGACCTGGAACCAGTCGATCGGGTTTTCGTGCGGGTGAAGCCCGGTCTGCACCACCACACCCTGCTTGCGCACGGCATCAAGGCAGGCTTTCAGCGCATGCTCGTTGCCGACGCATTCGATGGCGACGTCGCAGCCGACGCGGCCTTCCGAGCGGGCCCGCACGAGATCACCGACATGGTCGTGCCGGGGATTGATGGTGATCACATCCGGCAGGAGCGAGCGGGCGAATTCGAGGCGGGCATCATTGATGTCGGACACGAAGAGCTGCGCCGCGCCGGCCGCTCGGGCGGCAAGCAGCGTGAGGACGCCGATCGGCCCCGCACCGGTGACGAGCACGCTTGCGCCCGCCGTCACGCCGCCACGATCGCAGGCGTAGACCGCCACCGCTGCCGGTTCCACGAGCGCGGCTTCCTCGTCGGACATTTCATCCGGAATTCTCTGCACATTATAGGCATTGAGCATGGCGTATTCGGCCATGCCGCCCCACGGCCAGCTCAGCCCCGCGAGCGCGAGATCGGAACTCAGATGGAACAGGCCGCGATCTGCAAAATAGTCGCCGGAGCGCGGCATGATGAGCGGCTGCACGGAGACGCGGTCGCCGACCGCAAGGCCGCTCACCCCCTCACCGACCGCTTCGACGACGCCGCCGAATTCGTGGCCGAGGATCTGCGGGCCATGCGCGCCGGTGAAGGGATGCGGCTCCTTTGGAATGAAGATCGGTCCATAGGCATATTCGTGCAGATCCGTGCCGCAGATGCCGACGAAGCGGTTGCGGATCAGCACCTGACCCGCGGGCGGGCGCATTGCCGGCCTCTCGATGTCCTCGACGCGAAGGTTCCTCGCCGCGTGGAAACGCAGAGCTTTCATGTCGTTCTTCTCCCGTTTTCAGCGCGTCAGAGGAGGACCATGCCGCCGTCCACGATCAGGCTTTGCCCGGTCATGTAGTCGGAAGCGGAGGAGGCGAGGAAACAGGCAACACCCACGAGATCGTCTGATCTGGAGGGGCGGCCAAGCAGAATGTCGGCCGAGAACGCTTCGAAGGCCTGGTTGTCGCGCTGCGTCAGACCTTCCTCGACAAAGCCCTTGTCGATTGTCTTCCACATGTCGGTTGCCACGACGCCGGGACAGATGGCGTTGACGTTGATCTTGTCCTTGCCGAAGGCGCGCGCGGCGGCCTGCGTCAGCGCAACGACAGCAAACTTGCTTGCCGAATAGTGAGCCAGCGGTTCGTAACCCTGCCGGCCGGCGATTGAGGCGGTGTTGATCACCTTGCCGCCATGGCCCTGCGCGAGCATCTGCCTGATCGCTTCCTGCATGCAGATGAGGACACCGAGGCCGTTCACGTCCATCACGCGCCGCCAGTTTTCTTCGGTGATCGACAGGAAGGACTTGGTTTGAGCAATGCCGGCATTGTTGAAGATGACATCGAGCTTGCCATGGGCGGCGACGGCGGCCCCGATCATGTTGCGGACGCTTTCGCGTTTCGTCACATCCACCGTGGCGGCGATCGCCTTGCCGCCGGTATCGCGGATGCTCGCGGCAACCTTCTCCGCCGCTGCGCCATCGATATCGGCGATGGTGAGGGATGCGCCCTTTGCTGCCAGCCCACGCGCCATCGCCTCGCCGATGCCGCGTCCGGCGCCGGTGACAATGATCGAACGGCCTTCGAGTTTTTCGGACATAGTTTCCTCCTGTCGTTGTCTGAACAGCGACTAGCAAGCACCATGCCAAGATGGGGCAGGGGAGAAGCGACGGAGGATCAAGGGCTTATGGCACACGTCCTGTTGCACCGGCATCGCCGCTTGCAACAGGTGTGGCGCGACAGGTGCGGCAGGTCAGTGAGGGTGGGATATGCCCTGCCGCTTCATGCGGCGGTGCACCGTCGTGCGGTCCACCCCGAGGCGACGGGCGGCTTCCGAAACGTTCCAATTGCAGTCGGCAAGAACGCGGCGCAGCCCGGAGCTTTCTGCATCAGTTCCACCAGCGGCTTCGGCGCCGCCGATCTCGGTGGGAAGGTCCCAGAGTTCGATCGTGTTGTCTTCGCAGAGCGCGGCGGCGACAGCGATCACATTGTCGAGCTCGCGAATGTTGCCGGGCCATCGATGCGCCTCGAGCTTAGCGCGCGCCGCCTCGGAAACGATCAATGCCTTGCTGTCTGCCCTATGGCGCTCGAGCACTCGTTCGAGCACCCAGCCGAAATCCGGGCGCTCCCGCAGTGCGGGCAGCGTGATGACGGCTGCGTTCAGGCGATAGAAAAGGTCTTCGCGGAAGCAGCCTTCGCGCACGGCCTCCGGAAGCGGGCGGTGCGAGGCGGAAATGACGCGGATGCGCACAGGCCGGGGATCGGACGAACCCACCGGCAGCACCTCCTGCTCGGCCAGCACCCGTAAGAGCCGACTCTGCAGCGCATAGGGCATGTCGCCGATCTCGTCGAGGAACAGCGTCCCGCCATCGGCCTGCTCCATCAGTCCCTTGCGGCCTTTGGCAGAGGCGCCGGTAAAGGCGCCGGGTGCGTAGCCGAACAGCTCGCTCTCGATGAGCTGTTCGGGAATAGCGGCGCAATTGACGGCGACGAAGCGCCCCTTGAGACCGCTGCCCTCATGAATGGCGCGCGCCAGATGCTCCTTGCCCGTGCCCGTCTCCCCCTGGATGAGGATCGGCAGCGCCGTACGAGCGAGCCTGGCGGCCCTGGCCTGCAGCGCCACGATCTCCGGTGCGTCGCCGCCAAGCCGCTTGAGTGGGGGCGGGATCTGCTGCCGTGCCGCTCCTGGCCCGCGGGCCCGCAGATGCGGCTGCGGCTCGATCGCATGGGCGAAGAGCGCGTTGCCGTCGCGCGCGAAGAGCACGCGTTCCTGCGTTGGACGGCCCCGTGTCAGCTCGGGCAGGCTGTCTATGTCGGTATCAAAGAAGCGCGATATGGGCTCGCCGAGCAGAAGCTCGGGGCTGCGCCAATCGAGCCCGGCGGAGCGGGCGAGAAGCTGGGCCCCGCCATGCGTCATCCCGATCACGCGTCCACGCGCGTCAATGGAGATCGCAGCTTCCGGATCGACGTCGAGAAATTCGGGCGAACGAGAAAAGCGCAGAACCCATTCGTGCCGTGTCTGCGCCATCAGATTGGCAAGCTCGATGCGCCGCGCGGTTGCCTTGACCAGGTGCAGGGCCAAATTCTGGCTGGTCTTGAGAATGGGCGAGCTCAAAAGTGAGATGTCAAGCACTGCGCACAGCGAACCGCGAGTGTCATAGATGGGGCTCGCGGTGCAGGAGAGGGGCGTGTGCGTGTTGTCGAAATGGTCCGTCTGGTGGATGGTGAGGGCTTCCCCTGACTCCAGACAGGCGCCCACCGCGCAGGTGCCGGCGCGCCATTCCGACCATTCCGAACCCAGATAAAGTCCTGCCTTGCGCAAGTTGTTGTCGAATAGTGGATCCCCCAGGAACTCGACCGTTACGCCTTCCTTGTCGGAGAGCAGCAATACGTAATTCTGCCCTGCAACCTGCTGATAAAGCTGCTCGAGTCCGGACCGGGCGATATAGATCAGCTCCTCCGATTGCTGGCGATGCTCCTTCAGCTGCTGCTCAGGTACTATGAAGGCCTCGCAGGCCTGCGCAGGATCCAGCCGGTGCGTATTGATGCATCTAAGCCAGGATTGGACCACGAAGGCATCACGGCCCGTCGTCTGGCCTGAGGCAACTTTCTCGATCTCACGGATATGGTCGGAATGTGGAAACACGAACCTCACCGGCGCAAACAGCCGTCCTCTCTTTCCTCCATGCGCCTTATGAGGACACCAAGCCGGCAAAATGTAAATGCCTCTCATTCCGAGACGCATGGCTCTGGCTTGAGGAAAAGCAGAAATGCCCCTGAAAGCTCCGGGCCGAGTTGCCCGGATGCCGGTCCATTCCTCGCCTTTTCGAGGGACGCCTAATGGACGAGAGAGCTCCGCTCGGGCTCATCCCCGGTGGCCGCTGACAGCGCGTTGGTCGTTTCACAAGTATAGTATCCGGCCTCTTTCCAGTTCAGCAGTCGCGACGTCTTGCCGATCCCGGGATTAAAGGAGTTGGTCGGATCGAGCTCCCGATAAAACGCCTTCAGACTGTCCTCGGCCTCGTAGAGGTGACCGACATTGTGTTCGGCCGGGTACTTTGCGTTTCTTGTCCGGAGCAACGCCAGGATCGCGTTCTTGACGGCGTCACAATCCTCTCCCTTCTTGACCAGATATTCCTGATGCAGGACATGGCAGAAGAAGTGGCCGCAATACATCGTGAAATCGATCTTCTGCTCGATTTCCGGCGGCAGGCGCTCGAACCAGTCGAGCGTGTTGCGCGGCAGTGCGATATCAAGGGCGACGATATCCTCGACCGTCCTGGGATGGACTGCCCGATAGCGCACCATAGCGCCGCCAACCGCGAACCGGTTGAGGAACGCGGCTTTTCCTTCCTTCTCCGTGCATTCGAAATAGGCCCCGCTCTTCGTCGGAAAACGGGAGGCGAGATAGCCGCGCGTTTCCTCGATGCCGGTATCCCCCATCTTGAGCAGCAGATGGTGTTCGTACCTGTCGCGGAAATCGTTCAGCCTTCGCGGAAGATGGTCAGGCAGGAGATCGGAGATGAGTTGCAGGAGGCGATCACTGATCGCTCCGCCCATGCCGAGCTTCTCGGTGATGCCGTCGAAGCGGCTTTTCATTGCAAAGGCGAGGGGGACCCTGTCGGTCCCGAAGGCCTGAATGAAGAGAAACATATCCTTGCCGTAGCGCCTGCTGACGTCATAGGCGGAGCGGTGCATGTATTCACCGGCAATCGGCAGGCTGTCGTAATTGCCCAGTATATGGCGCCGGATCTCCTCCAGTTCGGCGGGATCGTTGGTTCCGATATAAAAGACCTGCGTTTTTTCGTCGGCTGGAAACGTATCGAGCCTCAGTGCGAAGACAGCGAGTTTTCCCGCCGAACCCGACGCTTCGTAGAGCCGCCGCGGATCGGCGTTGAACCGGGCCGGGGTGCCGGCCGAGATATCACGTACGTGGTTGCAATATTCGTGATCGGAGGCATGGCGATCGGGAGGGGTATCGATATCGGATTCGCGGATCTCGCCCCGATCCAGCCTGCCCAATATCTCTTCCGGCGTCTCGCCCAGTTCAATGCCCAGATGGTTGACGAGCTTGAGCTCGCCCTCCGCCGTGATCCGGGCGAACAGAGCCAGCTGCGTGAAGGCAGGGCCGCGGCGGATCAGCGAACCGCCCGAATTGTTGCATACGCCGCCGGTTACCGAAGCGCCAATGCAGCTCGAGCCGATGACCGAATGCGGCTCACGGCCAATCGGCCGCAAGGTCTTCTCGAGCTGGTCGAGCGTGACGCCTGGCTGCGATACGACCTGAGCGCCGTCGCTGATGAGATCAAGACGGCGCAGGCGCAACGTATTCATGATGACGACCGGCCGGTCATAGCCTTCCGGAACGGGCGTCGAGCCCCCGGTCAAACCTGTGTTGGCAGCCTGGCAGATGATGATCGTTTCAGCTTTGTGGCATGCCTGCAGAACGCGCCACATCTCCACCAGGGTGCCAGGCTGTACGACCGCAAGCACAGCACCGCCGCCGTAGCGATAGCCTTGACGGAACCGGCGCGTTTCGGTGTCGCCCGTCAAAACGTGCCGCTGGCCGACGATCGTGCGAAGTTGTTCAACAAGTCCGGGCATAATTCTCAACTCTGGATCGACAGAACCATCCGCCAGCCTCGTCCTGGTGGATAGCGGGTCTCTACCGCACCGGCTTCATGGCCGCATCAACAAACCGTCAGGCAAAGTACCGCACCCGGATGGCGTCGATCGCCACGGCGATGAAGATCATGAAGCCGCCGATCATCCCGACATAGAATGAGGGAATATTGATGATCGCCAGTCCGACCTGGATGACCGTGAGCAGCAGCACGCCACCCAGAATGCCGATTACATTGCCCCGTCCACCGAATACACTCACGCCGCCGATGATCGGAGCCGCAATCGCGTAAAGCAGGTAGCTTGAGCCCTGGTTGGAGGTAATTGCCATCTGCCAGGACGCCAGAAGAAAGCCGCCGACGCCCGCCAGGAATCCGGCAATCGTATAGGTGATGATCTTGATGCGGTCGACGCGGATGCCGGCCGAATTCGAGGCCAGCGGATTGCCGCCTACCGCATAAATGGAGCGGCCCAGAACGGTCAACCGCAGCAGGATGCCAATGGCTCCAAGCGCGAGAACGAAGATAAGGGGCATAACAGGCCAGCCGCCGATCGAGGCCTGCCCGATCCAGACGTAGCCATCGGAAAGGTTGGTGAGCGTCTTGCCCTGTGTGAGCGCGAGCAGAGCTCCCTGCAGGATGATCATCATGGAAAGCGTCTGGATCAGCGAGACCATGCGCAACTTCGTGATGCAAAGCCCGTTGAAGAACCCGATCAACGTGGCGACGGCTACGCCGACAAGCATCGCCGGGAACCAGGACATTCCCAGATCGGAATAGGCCAGGGCGCCGATTGCCGAAGAAAAGCCGAGATTGGCGGGGATCGAGAGGTCGATTTCGGCCACCAGCAGCGGCAGCGCGACAGCCAGGCCGAGAATGCCGAGCACGGTGGCCTGGACCATGATGTTTTGCATGTTCATAACGGTCAGGAAAAACTCGTTGAACAGCCCAAAGCCAAGGATCAGCGCCGCCAGCCAGATCCAGACCACATTGTGCAGGACCCAGCCGATCGCCTTGTGCGTCGTCGGCTCTTTTTGCGTCGTGGTCTCCATTTTTCCGGTCGCCGTCATAACAGTGCTCATTTTCTTGTTCCTTTACCGAAATGCGGTCACGCCTGTGCCAGGCCGCGCAGGTTGTCGGTCGTGATCTTGTCGCCCTCTACGATTTCCTGGATAGCGCCATGCCGGAACACGCATACGCGGTCCACGGTACGGACCAACTCATCGGTATCGGTTGAAACGATGATGACGCTGACGCCCGTTCTGCTGAGCCTGTCGATGATGCGCAGCACGTCCTGCTTGACGCCGACATCGATGCCCCTGGTTGGCTCGTCGAGGATCAGCATACGTGGTTCGGTCGCCAGAACGCGACCGAGGCAAACCTTTTGCTGGTTGCCCCCGCTCAGCATGTCGACCGCGGCGGCTGCATTGGGCGCCTTGATGCCCATGCTGGCGAAATAGCTCTCACTCAGTTCCGCTTCACGCTTATGTTGGACGAAACCGAAGGCGGATCGACGATCCAATGACGACAGCGCGATATTGTCCGAGATCGAAAGATGACCGACGACGCCGTCCTTGCGTCGGTCGTCCGACAGATAGGCAATGCCTTTGTCGAATGCTGCCTTGGGATGGCGTGGCAGAGGTTCGTTGTCTCCGCCGGCGAAGCTGATCGTCCCGGCGGTTGCGGGATTGAGGCCGAAGATCGCCTTGGCAAGTTCCTTGGCGCCCGCCCCAGGCAGCCCGGTGAAGCCGACGATCTCGCCCCGTCTGATATCGAGCTTCCTGATGTCGACATGATGCGCCACCACATTGCGCAGGCTGACCGCGACCGGCTCGTCGGTGAACGTCCGGCGCTGCCGCTGAAACAGGTCCAGCCCGCGCCCAAGGACGAGTTCGGAAAGCTGTTCGGACGTCATGGCGGCGATATTCTCGCTTGCGCCGGCAAGCGAGCCATCGCGCAGCACCGAAACCGCATCGCAGATTTCAAGAATTTCGTCGTTATAGTGAGAAATGAAGATGAAGGTGCCCCCCTCTTTCTTCAACTGCCGCATGAAATCGAAAAGCTGGCGGCGATCAGGAACCGTCAATGCGGCCGTCGGTTCGTCAAGGATGATGACCTTGCCGCCCGAGAACATGGCACGCAAAATATTCAGCTTACGACGTGCGACGGCATTCAGCTTTCCGGCATTCACATCGGGGTCGATACCCGATCCCTTCAGCATGTTCGCAGCATCCGCCCTGAGCTTTTTCCAGCGCACGAAACCGCCGCTGGAAGGCCATATGCCCAGCATCAGGTTTTCGGCGGCGGACACATGATCGATGATCATGGGTTCCTGGGTGACCAGAAAGACGCCCGCCTCTTCCATGGTCCGCACATCGGCGCCATGGATTGCCTTGCCGTCGAGATAGATGGTGCCGCTGCTGGGTGCCCGCTGGCCGGAGATGATGCTGACAAGAGTGCTTTTGCCCGCACCGTTCTCACCCAGCAGCCCGTGAATGCTGCCGCGGCGAATGTTCAGGCTGACTGACCTGAGGGCAGAAAAGGAACCATAATTCTTGCTGATGTTTTCGACGCGCAACGCGATGTCGCCGCCAGACGCGGCGTCGCTGATCCGGCTCGTCGCTTCCCCTGGCATGGCCCGATCTGTCGTCATGGTTCTATTCCATTCTTACCTGATTGCGGTCCAGTATATGAATGATGAGGTGTCCGGCCGCCGCAACCGACGGCCGGATGGCACCATGATTAGGTGTAGGGAACGCCCCAGCCCTTTTCCGCGACATAGCCCCAATGGCGTTCGTCGGCGGCATTATCGCTATTGATGACAAAGGGGGGGATGATCAGCGTCGGACCGGTATTGCCCTTTACGATCTGACCCTTCTCCCAGAAGTATTTTTTGTTCTCATAGGTGCCGAGAGGCACCTCCTGGCCCTTCATGGAATGCTCGGCGAGCATCTCCACCGCGATCTCGCCGTAGGCAATCGGGTCCTGTGAAACGCAGGCGTCCATGAAGCCTTCCTGGATCCACTTCAGTGCGACAGGCTCGCCGTCGATGGTCACGAAGATGACATGACCATCCTCGCCGGTCTTTTTCCAGCGGTTCTTCTGCTGGAGCGCGGTGGCGATGCCGCGGGCCGGAGAATCGCTGGGAGCGTGCACCGCATCCAGATCCGGATGCTCCGAAAGTGTCGCAAGCGTGACGGAGAGCATCTGCTCGAGCTGACCTTCGGTGGGCCGGCTGATATATGTGATATCCGGATATTTTGCGAACTCCGCGTCCATGCCTTCCTTGCGCTGGCGCCAGGCAACGCTTGCCAGCGCACCGTAGCAATTGAGCACCTTGCCGCGCGGGCTGCCGTACTTCTTTGTCAGGCGGTCTATGATCTCGCGCGCCGCCATCACGCCACCTTCATAATTGTCGAAGCTGACGGTGATCGCGACATCGCCGCCGTCAGCCGGCGTATCGATGATGGCAACGGGAATTTTCTGGCGGTTGTAGCGGCGGATCGCGCTGACGATCGCCTGGCTGTCGATCGGATCGGAGATGATGCCGGCCGGCTGGGACAGCATCAGGCTCTGCCACTGCTCCAATTGTTTGGTGTTGTCGAAATTGGCGTTGGTCGCCTGAAAGGTCCATTTTCTGCCTTCGACCGACCGTTTCACGGCCTCTTCCTCGATGACGAAGAAATAATAGTCCAGGCTCTTGTTGCTGAATGGCAGGAATACCCGGTCCTGTGCGAAGGATGCGCGCCCGGTCAGCGCGCTCGCGCCCAATGCAAGGCCGCCTGCCAGGACATGACGGCGGTTTAATTGAAGATCGATACCCATACTCACCTCCCTTGGTATGTCTATATAGTTTCACTACATAGCGGTTCTGGTTGTCAAGCTGATTCAAACGAAATGATGCAATCAGCTCCAAAAACACAGGAAAATTCCGCGAAAATGAGCAATATTTCGCTAGATGCGCCCCGTGAGCGCTGCCGGAGCACATCTGAATTGCAGCACCGATTAGAAGTTTTACTACATTATCGCATCTTTACGTAGGAACTGCCATCAAAGCAGCCCACCACCATCCCGGCCGATTCACGGGTGAACAGGCCGTTCTCGACGACGCCGGGGATACGGTTGAGTTCAGTTTCAAGAGACGCTGGATCGGCGATAGCGACGCATTCGCAGTCCAGAATGAAATTACCGCTGTCGGTGACGACAGGTTGATTGTCGCGCATGCGCCGTGTGATTTCGGCCTTGATGCCATGCTCCGCGAGCACACGTTCGACCATCCGTTCGGTCTGCTTCCATGCGAACTGGACCACCTCGACCGGCAGCGGGAATGCGCCGAGCCTGTCGACGATCTTGGTTTCATCGCAGATCGTGATCATTCGCTTCGATGCGTGGGCGACGATCTTTTCCCACAACAGGCAGGCGCCGCCGCCCTTGATCATGTTGAACTGCCGGTCGATTTCGTCCGGGCCGTCGATTGTGAGGTCCAGTTCGCCGATTTCATTGGGGTCCGTGATGGCGATGCCGACTTCCCGTGCCACGTCGTTCGTCGAGCGGGATGTCGTCGTGCACGTCAGCTTCATGCCGTTTGCGACATGCTTGCCAAGCTCGCGAACGAAGAAATGGGAGGTGGTGCCTGAGCCCAGGCCCAGCTTCATGCCGTCAAGGACGAACTCCTCGATCACCCGGCGGCCGGCTACTTTCTTTGCTTCATTCTGCTGTTCGGACATGTGCCTTCCTTGATGATGGATGGGCTGCTATCAGCGGCGCCCAGGTTCGTGCGAGAATGGGATCAATCCCGGATCTTGTCGGTCAGCCAGGAGTCGAGGGCCGGCAACTGGTCGGGAAATTCGCTGCCGCTCGACACTGCGATCGCCGTGACAAGCATGTTGACGACGAGATGGTGATTGAGGCGGGACGCCAGCGGCGTCATCAGTTCTGTCTGGTCGTATGGGCGAACGGCGATGAGCACATCGGTCACGCGGGCAAGCGGACTGTCTGCCGCGGTGACCGATACGACGCGCGCGCCGCCGGCCCTTGCCGCAATCGCCAGCTCCACCATTTGCTTGGTGTGGCCTGACTGCGAGAAGATCAGGGCGATCTCGTTGGGACGCGCGCTTTCGGCATGCATCCACTGCTTCTTTCTTCCCATGATCGCGGCGCAGCGCATGCCGAGGCGCTGGAACTTGTGCTCCGCGTCGATCGCCGTCACTTCCGAGATGCCGCTGGCATAGATGCCCGTCCAGGTGGCGTCGCGCAGGAGCAGGGCGGCATTTTCGATCTGCTGCGGAATAAGATCCTCCAGCGCGCGCTGGATGGCGTTCAGGGAATTGCGGCATGTCTTTCGAACGATATTCTCGATGCCGTCATTGGGAATGATCTGTTCGTAGGCGAACGGCGCCGATGGCACGAGGCTCTGGGCAAGATGAAGCTTGAAATCCTGGTAACCGTCAAAGCCGAACCTGCGACAAAAGCGCATGATGGTAGGATCGCTGACCGAACAGCGCTCGGAGAGCCTGGCCATGCTCATATGGATGACTTCGCCGGGCGAGGTGCTCACGAAATTCGCGATGCGCTGCTCGGCCGCTCCCATTTCAGCCATTTCCTGGAATATGCGCTGCAGGAGGCTGACTGTCATGCAATTCGCTCCTTCGAAGGCTCCTCGCGCCCCTTTGAGCGTGGGCGATACGCCATGAGATCGGCAATCCGTGTGAGCCGTTGATGCTGCTCCACTTTTACATCCGCTCCACCCCCCCAGGGAACGACAAAGAACGGAGCATCGGCAGCCTCGGCCGTGGCCTTGTCGACATTGGTGTCGCCAATATAGGCCCAGTCTTCCTTACCCAGCCCCATTTGCTCTGCGACCGCCAGCAGATGGTCGGGATCGGGTTTGCAGGCCGGTACGGCGTCCGCCCCCAGGGCGACTTCAGTTATCCGATCCAGTTTGAGAATCTTCAGAATTTCGTGGGTGAGGGCATGCGGCTTGTTCGTGCATATGCCGAGACGAAGCCCGGCATCATGAAGGCTTTGTAGGTCTTCGCGGACATGGGGGAAAAAGCGCGTTTTTTCCGCCGGATTGCGATGGTAGTTCCCGATATAGCTTTTGACGGCGGCATCCACGGTCGCATCATCGGACGGCAAGCCCTGATCGAGAAAGATATCTAGAAGCAATCGACGCGGCCCGTTGCCGATGAACTGCTCAACATAGTCCACTTCGAGTTCCGGCCACCCGTGCGAGGTCATGTAGACGTTCACGGCGGAGGCAATGTCCGGCGCGCTATCGATCAGGGTGCCGTCCAGATCAAAGATCAAAGCGGAATATTGTTTCATGGGTTGGCCGTCCTGTGGTTCGTTTGCCTCAAAGTGTCAATCTGCGAAAACAGGATCGTTCAGCGCGCAGAAGCTGGGTGAAAGAGCGGCATAAAGGTCACGGTAGATACGGTGCGCCTTGCGATAGACATCCCCTGCGGGGCCATCAGGGTGCTCGCGTGTCAGCTCCCGCAATATGCCCGCCGCCTCCGTGGCATCCTTCCACACCCCGACGCCCACGCCGGCAATGAGGGCCGCGCCGAACGCCGCCCCTTCCGCGGCGCCCTCCGTTGTGACCACATCGCAGCCGAACATGTCGGCCTGTATCTGGCGCCACAATGCGGATCTTGCTCCACCTCCGGATGCTTTGATCAACTTGCCCTCGATGCCCATGAGCTTCATCAGCCCATGCATGTCATAGAAAGCGTGAACAACCCCTTCCATGACGCTGCGCCCGATATCGCCGAGCGTGTGCCGGGCGGTCAGACCGACGAAGGCGCCGCGCGCCAGCGGATCGGGGTGGGGACAGCGCTCGCCGTTGAGATAGGGCAGGAATAGCAGGCCGCGGGCGCCCGCTTTACTGGATGTCGCAGCCTTCACGATGGCATCGAAGGTCAGCTGATCCCCGTGACCTGTTTCGGCGAGGATGGAGCGGAACCAGCCCATCGCGCCGCCGGCATTCAACGAAACGCCCATTGCATGCCATTTGGATGGCGCGACATTGCAGAACATCTGAATGCGCCCGTCTGCGCTGGGCGATGGCCTGTCGAGGGCGGCTGCCAGAATCCCGGCGGTTCCGATCGTCGTTTGCAGTTCGCCGGGTTCGATCACGCCAGAGCCGATCGTCTGGATGACGCTGTCGCCGCCGCCGCCGGCCACGGGCACGCCGGCAGGCAGACCGAAAAGCGCCGCGCCTGAAGCGCTGACGCGTCCCGAAATCTCGTGCGATTCATGGCATTCGGGCAGAAGGGAAGGATCGATATCCAGTTTCTCGATCAGTCCGGATGCCCATTTGCGCTGCCTGACGTCGAAAAGACCTGTGCCGGATGCATCGGATACCTCGGTCGCCAGTTCCCCCGTCAGGATGAAGCGCAGATAGTCCTTGGGATTGAGGACATGCCGGAGATTCGCGAACAATTCCGGTTCGTGATTTTTCATCCAGACGATCTTGCCGCCTGTGTAGCCGACAAGCATCCGATTGCCGGTCTGGCTTATGAGCGCTTCCAGTCCGCCGGCCATTTCGGTGATGTCCGCCACTTCGGCGGCGTTTCGCTGGTCGTTCCACAGGATTGCGGGACGCAGGACCTTCTTGTCCTTGTCCAATGGCGTCAGTCCATGCATCTGGCCGGACAGCCCGATGCAGATCAACTCCACATCGGGGCATTTTGCCATCACCTGGCCGACGGCCTTGCGCGCCCCTTCGATCCAGACAGCAGGGTCCTGCTCGGTCCAGCCGACGCGCGGTTGCGAAAGCCCGTAGGTCGCCGTGCTAGATGCCAGGATTTCACCGGCGGCGGACAAGAGCAGGGCCTTGCACCCCGACGTTCCGATATCGATACCCAGAAGAGCCGAAGCCATGGTTTCAGGCTCCAACACCATGGTAGAGACGGACATGCTTGAAGTTGAAATATTCCAGCAATCCTTCCCGGCCATGCTCGTAGCCGATGCCGCTTTGTTTGCGACCGCCATACGGAGCGTTCATGATGCCGGCGTCGACATTATTGACCGCGACATTGCCATAGTCGAGTTCCGCGGAAAGCTGATAGATTTCCTGCAGATCCCGTGCATAGACGTAGGACGCAAGGCCATAAGGCGTGTCATTTGCAAGCGCGATGGCTTCCCCGAGCGTATCGTATGGCGCGACGCCGACCAGAGGGCCGAAGGTCTCTTCGCTCATCACCTTCATGGCGTGTGTGCAGTCGGCGACGATGGTCGGCCGGAAGAAGAAACCCTTGGTGAATTCCTCGCCTTCCGGCGCCTTGCCGCCGGCGATGAGGCGGGCCCCCTTGTCCAGTGCATCGGCAAGATGCGCGCGTGTCTTCGCCAGTGGATCCGCGGAGGCCATGGAGCCGAGATCGGCGGCAGGATTGAGCAGGCCATCCCCGATGGTCAGAGCGTCGGCCGCCCTGGCGAATTTCTCGAGAAAGGTTTCATAAAGCGGCCGGGCGACATAGATGCGATTTATCGCAATGCAGATCTGGCCCATATTGCGGAAGGAGCGGCGCGTGGCGCCTTTCACGGCCGCATCGATATCGGCGCTCTGCGTCACGATCAGCGGGCAATTGCCGCCGAGCTCCAGTGACAGGCGCTTGACGCTGGGGCAGGAACGCTGGATCTGAAGGCCAACGGCGCTGGAGCCGGTAAAGGCGATCTTGTCGACGCTGGGATGTTCGACCAATGCCTGACCGACGAGCGAACCCTTTCCGGTCAGAACGTTGACGACACCCGCCGGAATACCCGCCTCGGCGGTCTTCTCGGCAATGGCGAGCGCGGTGAAGGGAGTGATCTCCGCAGGCTTGATGATGATTGCACAGCCTGCGGCGAGGCTGGCGCAGAGCTTCCAGCCGATAAGCTCGGCGGGATAATTCCAGGGCGTTATGGCGCCCACGACACCAATCGGCTCGCGAATGACCTGGCTTTGATAGCCGTTTTGATCATTCGGAACGATTTCGCCCAGAATCCGCACGGCCTCTTCGCCGTAGAAATGGCAGGCTTCCGCGAGTTTGAGGATTTCTCCTTTCGCTTCATTGAGCGGCTTACCCTGCTCAAGCGTCATGATATGGGCCATGCGCTGCGCATCGGCGGCGATGAGGTCGCCAAGCCTGTGCAGCGCCCTTGCGCGGACTTTTGCCGGTTGGCGCGACCAGGAACGGAAGGCCACGCGCGCGGTGGAAACGGCCTGTTCGATTTCTTTGGGCGTCGTGGCCGCAATCTGTCCGATCAGTTCGCCGCGTGCCGGATTCCTGACGTCGATGCGTTCGCCGCGGCCTTCGACGAATTTTCCGTCGATGAACAGCTTGCCGTCAATCCGGGACGGTATCACGTCTGTCATATGCTCCTCCGCGCCATTCCATGCAGCCGGGCTCCCTATTCGGGAGACTGATTGAGATATAGCATAACTACATATTACCGGGATCGCAATTTGCCAATGAAGAAAAGTGACAGCAATCCAAAAAATGGCTTTCATCTAGGAAATTCAAACCGTTATGGTGATATTAACCTAACATTCTTGGATCATTGTGATCTCGCGGATGCTCCAAAGTCGACGGGCGGATGTTTTGCGGTCTTGCGAAGCACGGTCCCAATCCAATAGTTTTACTACATAGGCAGAGCGGAGAGGCATGCTTCCCGATTCTCATGCGTGCCATGACGGGAGCGCTGCAGTCAGTACCCGGTCTCGGCCGGCGCCATGATGGGTTCATGCAATTTGGATTGAGTAAAACGAAATGACGTATCGTGCAAAGATGGATCTGACTGGCCGGCTGGCTCTCGTTACCGGGGCAGGGCAGGGGATAGGAGCAGCCTGCGCGGAAGCACTCGCGCAAACCGGTGCCGTGGTGATCTGCACCGATATTGATCCGGCGCGTGCCGAAAACACGGCCCGAACCCTTGGCGGTGAAGCCAAGGCCAGGCAACTCGATGTCACCGACAGCGGCCAGTTGAATGCCTTGGCAAACGAACTGCCAGCGCTCGATATCCTGGTCTGCAATGCGGGCATTGTCAGCAATGTTCCCGCCGAAGAGATGAGCGACGAAGAATGGGACCGGGTCATCGAGGTCAATCTGAGTGGCGTATTCCGCACCTGCCGCGCGTTCGGCCGGCGCATGCTCGAACGGGGCAGGGGCTCGATCATCAATATCGGTTCGATGTCGGCGAACATCGTGAATGTGCCGCAGCCACAGTGCCACTATAACGCTTCAAAGGCCGGGGTTCATCATCTCACGCGTTCGCTTGCCGTTGAATGGGCGAAGCGCGGTGTCAGGGTTAATGCGGTCGCCCCCACCTATATCGAGACGCCTTTGCTGCAGGGCCTGGAAAGCCAGGCTGGTCTCGTGGAGCGCTGGCTCGACCTGACGCCCGCCGGCAGGATGGGCAGGCCCGATGAGATCGCATCCGTTGTGCAGTTCCTCGCGTCCGACGCTTCGAGCTTGATGGCCGGCTCGATCGTCACCGCGGATGCAGGTTACACGAGTATCTAGGGAGGGATCTGATGCCTGTCGCACTGGTTCTGGAGAGCCCGCACAAGCTGGTGCTGCGTGCTATCGATCTTGAATTGACGGTCGGCGAGAACGATGTGCGTATCGCCATGGATGTTGTCGGCATTTGCGGCAGCGACGTGCATTATTATCGCCACGGGAAAATCGGTCCCTTTGTCGTCAACGCGCCGATGATCCTTGGCCATGAAGGGGCGGGCACAGTCATCGCCTGCGGGAAGAAGGTCCGCAATCTCAGGACAGGAGATCGCGTCTGCATCGAGCCGGGAATTCCCGATTTTTCGAGCCGGCCCAGCCGGATAGGGCTTTATAATCTTGATCCGTCCCTGACGTTCTGGGCAACCCCGCCGGTCCATGGATGCCTGACGCCCGAGGTCGTGCATCCCGCAAACCTGGTTTATAAGCTACCGGACAATGTGTCCTCGGCCGAAGGCGCCATGGTCGAACCGCTGGCGGTCGGATTGCAGGCGGTTCACAAGACAGGTGTTTCGGCAGGCGATGTGGCGTTTGTCCTGGGTGCCGGTCCGATTGGCATTCTCGTTGCGCTTTCAGCCCTGTCCGCGGGTTGCTCGCGCGTGATGATTTTCGATCCGGCGTCGCAAAAGCTCGACATCGCCGCCCAGTTTGCAGGCGTCGAGCCGCTCTATCGGCATCGCGGTTCCATTGCCGACCAGATTGCTCGGGCGACTGGAGGCTGGGGCGTGGATATCGTCTATGAATGTTCGGGCGCGGCGGCGGCGTTTGACGGGATTGCCGATTGCATCCGTCCGGGAGGAACGCTGGCCTGTGTGGGGATGCCGACCGCGCCGGTCCCGATCGATATTGTCGCGCTGCAGGTCAAGGAAATCCGTATCGTTACGGTTTTCCGCTACGCAAATGTCTATGATCGCGCCATTGCCCTGCTGGAACAGGGCAAGATCGATGTGAAACCGCTGATTTCGGCGACATATCCCTTCAGCAAAAGCATCGAGGCCTTCGAGCGAGCCGATGCGGCGCATCCTGAGGATGTGAAAATACAGATAACGATGCGATAAGCCGCTCACAAACGCCGCTCCGGCAGAATGGGTCCGGCTGGATTCTACTTGGAAGGGGCGAGTAGCGTCTTCGCGATCTCCGTGGCGGATTCGACATGGGCCTGACGTCCCGGTCAAGGATTTGAAATTGATAAGAAACTGCGGGTTAAAACTCTTTCTCAAAAGTGTATTGTTCGTCCTACAGGCTCGCGCGTTGCCGAAGCTGAGATGACCTCGCATGAAGAAGCGAATTGGCAAGCATCACGGTCGCAAAGCCTTCGATTGCGGTAATGCCGATCTCAACGAGTTACTGCATCGCCATGCACGTCAAAGCCACGACTTTGGCGGCTCAAAAACCTTTCTTGCGATAGACGATGCCGATGGAAAGACGATCCTCGGCTTCTACAGTCTGGCCCCCACATCGATCGAACCAAATAAGGTGCCGGCCAAGGTCAGGCAGGGGCTGGGGTGTCATGAGGTGCCCGGTTTCCCACTGACACGATTGGCTGTGGACCTGCAGGGGCAGGGGCAGGGGTGGGCGGGCTGCTCTTGCTTGCCGCCGGCAAGCGTTGTCTGCGCGCCGCCACCATCGTATTTAGCGCATAAAGCAAAATTATGCGTTAATCGCTATAAAACCGATTTATGCGTTCAAACGCATAAGAGCTATGAAGGCGATTAAGGAGACCGCCAATGTACGAGTCTACCAAAGGTGTTGCGTGCCCCCGCAACCGGTTCACGCATAAATCACTGAAAATTCAGATAATCACTTGGGCCCCCTCAGGGCGGTCGTGGGCATTTGCCACCTAGCACACTATCTCGAACACCTATTTGCTCGGCGCGGCCGCTATTCGAGCGACAAAGGAAATTGATCAATCATTCAGGCGACGCATCATGATCACTTCGTCAACTTCCTTGCCGTCATCCAGAAAACCGCCGGGGATCTGGCCAACCTCGATAAACCCTTGCCGTTGATAGAAGCGCATCGCCGCCGGATTCTCGACACTGACAGCCAGCTGAAGCTGCAGAACTCCAATGCTTCTTGCATAATCCGCAACCGCTTTCAGAAGGTTTTCCGCGATCCCTGTCCCACGTTGGCTCTTGCGCACATAGACGCTGATGAGGGTAGCGCGATGCACCATTTTGCTCGGATGATGACGCAATAGCCCCATGATCCCGACAGGCTGACCATTCAGGAACGCGACGAAGACAGGGTTATTCAGCCGTTGACGCCATTCATTGTCGGGAAGATTGACCCAATCCTCATACCGGCTTGCAAATGAGGATGGTTCGCGGGAAAGCGCTTCAAGGCGAATGCAGCGGAAGACATCAATCTCATCCATCGAGAGGCGTCTGATGGAGACTTCCTGCTCATTCGTCCTCATAGCCGACTCCGATGAGTTTCGCAGAACCACTGTTGGCAAGAGTGATGGTCACCTTCACATTCGAGGTTCTATGAGAACTGTGCCCATCGCCATTCGGGCGATTGAGCATGAATGGTTCCATTCGCGATGCACATCGAGAGCTCTGCCCAGATCGGATCGCTCGTGAAGCTGGCAAGGTCCCCGCACGCCCGCGCCAAGGGTTGCTCGCCGTGGTGCGGCAGCAGATCCAGGACGCTTCCGTTCCTTTCGATCTCCAGAAGAGGATACGCCTCGCTCGGCTTGAGGACGCGATGCCCCCATACTCCGGGGCAGACATCGCTGCTGAGAGCGTTTAGCAGGTCCCGTTCGCTCAATTTTTCAAGTGCGTTGGCAACGATATAACGCATGAGAGGATAATAGATGATTTGCCGGCAGCCGCCGAGAACGCGCACGCCCGGCAGGATGGATGTCACCAGAAACGTCGTGAGCAGGCTGGGAACTATTTTTCGTTCGCGAAGCGCGACAGCGATGTCTACCGGCGAGAACGGGACTAGGAACCGCGATCCATATCCACCCGAAAGAACATTCCGCCCCAATCGCAATGGAAAGATCTTCCCCTCCGCCAACCCCCAGAAGAGATCAGTGGTGCGGCGGATCCATCTCGCCCACGGGCCGGCGTTGAGATTATCGATTTCCTCAAGAATGGAGTGAGCGAACAATCCATTGCCGATGAATTGCGTCGAAAGCCATGATCCCGGTTCCTCAAGATGATCGGCCACGAGATTAGCGACATCGATGTCGTCAAGTTGAAGAAGCCGAACCTGCGGCGGAAATGCCTTCTTCCATATCGCCTGGTTGCCGGCCTTGATTGCATTTGCGGCCGACGAGAATTCCGTGGTCGGCAGGAAAGCCTTGAATCTGGCAGTGACAGCATTCGCGGGCTCCCCGCTCTTTCGCGCCGACAGCATGAAGCGATAGGGGCCATTGAAGCCGCAAACGCTGTAGGAATCCATCCGGCTTCGGGGAAGTCCGAAGACATTGATCGCTTCGCCCTCAAAGTGAAGCCAGCCGGGTCCCTTTTTCGGTCTTTCTATGAACTTTACGGTCGAGGCATTGTAGCAGATATGCCACCGGAGCCCATGTGCGCCGAGGCCGATCAGGCTGAACAGATGCGTGTAAAAGGCATCCGGCTCGATAAGGAGATGGCAATGCGGTCCGCTTTGAATGATCGGGGAGGCAACCAATTGATCTGCGGCCTGCCGCGCCTCCTGCTCGTCAGCTCCCGATCCAAGGGCGACCCGTTCGACACATTTCAGCAGGAAGGATATGGCCTCGTCACGAGGTGGGCACCCGGTTCGGCGGTGTTCGACATCATAGACCGCCTGCGCATAGTCGTTGAGCGGGCGGCTCCAGAACTTATCCAGATGCGGCATTAGATACGATAAAGTGTTTCTGAGGTCAGTTATGGGGTGATGATCGCGATCGTCATCGGCGCCCACGTCCGCTCGATGGCTGTCCATTGACTTGTTCCTCCGTGTCTGCATCTGAACGCCGCAATTGTCCGAGATCGTTATTCAGGTTTCGGCGTGGCTGATCGTGGAGCTCGCCAAGTCCAGTCTGTCGGTCCCGGTGACATTCCCTCGCGCGCGAAGAAGCGCGGCGGAAGCTCATAGCAATATTCTGGCGGTATGGCCGGCTTCACCATGGACGTGATGAAATCGCGTAAAGAGGCAAATGAGTTGGAGGAGACGATCGTATAGAAATTGCCGCTATTCCATGTGATGGCGGAATAGTCGAAACACGAGCCGAGAGCTGATAAGGAGCTCTTCAGATCGACCTGAAAATCCGCCATGGTATCGAGGACATGGCGTTTCTTTGCGACGATCTGTGTCTGAGAAAAATACCGTGATTTGAATTGTTCGTCCTTTTGGCGCTCGCGTTCGAGGTAGGTTTTCATGTCCGGATGCATGAGTTTTTGAATTTGCACCAGCAAGCCGCCGGCCCGAATTCGCGGTGCTATGACAGAGAGCTGTTCTTTTCGGTCGCGGCCGTACATCTGGAAGGTTGTATCCTCCAGCACCAGATCATAGCCATCTCGGAATGGTCGAAGATTTTCATCGGCAGCATAGCGTTCGTCGTCCAGTTCGAAGAATGGACCATGATAGAAATACGCGTCTTCGCTTCCCCGTCGTGCGAAAAAGCAGGCACGATTACCGGCAGTCGGACTGCAGTTCAGGGTCTTAAGTCTGCCATCGCCGAGCTTTGCCAAGGCTCGTGCGAGAGTGCCGGCACCTGCTCCCAGGGTATAGATCGTCGCGGCTTGCCCGCTGCGTCCCCACGCAGATAGGCCAAACAAAAGTATTGCTGCGGCTAAGCGGCATTCCTCTTCGAGGCGATAGGGAATACTTGCGAAATAGTGGTTGTCAAAATGGCCCCACAAACGCCGGTGAGTGTCCCAGAATGTCATGCAATCGATATCGAACTGAAGGAGGTTCATATCAGGCCTTGGTCTCGCCAGGTCAGGCATGTTTGCAATGCCAAGGGCTGTCTGCTCAAAAAAGGCAGCAAATGATTTAAGACGCGGAGCGTTCCGCCAGACCTCAATGGTTTGCAAATCCGCCATAGCGCGATCCTTCCCACAGGATGAAAGGAGAAGCTGTTGTCCAGCCTTTGAAGACGGACGACAGCATGCGCGGCTTCACAAGGATATCTCAGCGGCGCTTCCTCTTCAGCAGATGTTGTCGAAGATGAAGTTTCATACAATCTGCCGATTTCAAGAGATTGACCGCGCATCTCCAAGTGCAAAAGCGCCTCTTCAGAACAGGTGACGCGCCGATGAGCCCCTCTTCGTCAATCAGCCGTATTCAAGAGCGTTACGGCCGCACTCGCGGGTTTCGGGGCCAAATGCAAGTTCATAGCAGTTCGAGCGATTGAGAATCCGACGGTCTCGTGAGATGCGGCCGATCGAGCGCCGGCCTGGCTGAGCGTTGTTCCCATGGTTGACATCGCCCAGATATGCTCTTGTTCGCGATATAACCATGGGCTTGAAACATGCATCAGACCGGCAGAGCACCGTCACACAGCTTTCCTTCGCAAGTGGTCATGTCAGCTTCAGAGGCTTCGGTCACGGATGCCCGCCTCTATTCGAGCGAGGAAAATATGGCATTCGTGGCTTCCGGGAGAGTGTAGCTGGGCAAGCTACGAGACGCTGCATCTCTTCTTTATCCCGGACGTTCACAACGTTCCCGGTGGCGTTGATCCTTCTGATCACGCTCTTTATCGCAGGCTTCGTATCGTCGGATGATTCCGTTGCAAGTCGGTTTGCTGGCAACTGCCATCCGGGACCGTCGAAAAGTGATTTCCAAAATGTAAGATAGCGGTGATTGGCTTTTTCAAAAGTTCCGGATTGCCGATCGCCGCGAGGTTGCCATTCGCGTCATGCGGGCGGCGAACAAACTCGGTGAGAAGACCCGGGGTTTTCCGGCGGACTTCTCCAGTTTCAACGCCTCTCAGCAGCCGATCCGGCTCCGTCTTCCCTGCCCCTCAGCGAGATTGCTGAGGGGCAGCGTAGATATGGTTTAAGCGGCCTTCGATGCTGCTTCGGTTTCATCCCACCGAAGGACGGCTTTGAGTTCCTTATCAATTGCAGCTGCCTGGGCTGCCGAGGTTGCGGGCATCGGCATGCGCGGCAGCCCGCTGGCAACGCCCTGCTGTGCCAGGCAGTATTTGACATTGGCCGGCAGGTTATCGGCGTAGATCGTATTCCAGAAACGAAGCAGCGCTTTGTGGATCTCCTGCGCCTTGGTATGGTCGCCGGCCTTCACCGCATTCCAGAGCGTGACGCACACGCCCGGAACGGCGGCCGGGTTTGCCGCGATCGTGCCCTGTGCGCCAATGGCGAAGGAGGGATAGAGCAGAGCATCGACGGCGGTGAAGATCACCTTGTCCTTCGGCGCGGTGATCAGAAGGTCGGCCATCAGCTTGAGGTCTCCGGCGCTCTGCTTGACGCCGATGACGCCCGGAAGCCCGGTCATGATCCGCACCAGCAGCCTGGGGCTCAGATAGTTCCAGGGAACGACGTTATAGATGATGATCGGGATATCGGTTTCCCGTGTCAGCCGCTCGAAATGCGCATAGGTCGCGTCTTCATCCGGCTTGAAAACGTAATGCACCGGTGTGATTTGCAGGGCGGCGACATCGAATTTGGCGACTGCCTTGGCCTTCTCGGCGGCATCGCGCGTGCTGTTGGCGATGATGCCGGCGACAATCGGAATACGGCCGTTTACTTCTTCGCTGGCGATCTCGACCGAGCGGGCCAGCTCGGCGGTCGAAAGCGTGTGGCCTTCGCCCGTGCTGCCGCCAAGGCATATGCCATGGACCTTCTTACGTAGCATAAAGCGCACATTTTCGCGCAGCGCCGCCTCGTCGATGCTCTCGTCGGCCTTGAAGGGCGTGACAAGCGGAGGTATGATGCCTTCGAGTTTGTGGGACATTACAGTTTCCTTTGTTGCTGTCTGGCCTTGGCGCTGGCGCGCCATACCGGTGGTTGCCTCCGCGAAACCACGGTGCGGCCCGCGGAGGCGAAATTCGGTTCAGTCGGCGGCTTCAGCCGTTCCAAGCGCGTTCATGACGCGCTTCGTCTGGTCTTCGTGCTGCTTGATGAAAGCGGTGAAATCGGCTGTCCCCAGCCAGACCGCGCCGAAACCGCGATCCTTCATGCCGGTTTGGAAGCGCTCGGAATCGAACGCCTTGTGCAGGGCGGCCTCGATTCTGGCCACGAGCGCGGGGTCCATGCCCGCGGGGCCCGCTATGCCGCGCCAGGTACCGCCGGTTACGGCCTTGCCGGTCTCCTCCTCGGCGGTCGGGACGTCAGGATATTTCTCAAGCCGTTTGGCGCTGAGCACGCCGATGGTCTTGACGAGGCCTGCCGAGGTCAGGGAATCCGTCTCCGGGATCGAGCAGAGGACAATGTCGATGCCGCCGGAGACGAGCTCCTGTAACCCGGCTGCCGAGCCTTGGGCGGGAATGAGATTGAGCTTGGCGACGTCGACGCCTTCCTCGAGCATCAGCGAGACGAAAGGAATATCCCAGCTCGCGCTGCAGGTGCCGCCGCAGGAGATCTTCAGGCTGGAAGGATCCGCTTTCAGCGTCGCCACGATATCCTTGAGTGATTTGATCTTGGAGTTGGCCGCCACATGCACGGCCGCAGGATCGGCGTTGAACTGGGCGATAGGGGTGAAGCTCTCGCTGGTGAAGTCCGCCTGTCCCAGCAGTTTGAACTGGGCAAAGGGCGAAAGCTGGCCAAGCGTATAGCCGTCCTTCGCCGCTGTGCTGTAGGTCGTGTAGCCGATCACGCCGCCGCCCTGGCCCTGGTTGATCACATTGAACGGCTGTCCGGTATTCTCTTCAAGTTCACGCGCGAGCAGGCGCATCGTGTAATCACTTCCACCCCCCGCACCCGCAACCGCAATCAGCGTTACCGGTCGTTCGGGCCATTCGGCACGTGCCGGCGTCGCGACGGCCAGGACAGCGCAGGCTGCGGCAGTCGTCAGCAGGTTTCCAATCGAAGCCATATTCTCCTCCCTATATTCCATATTGTGGAACAAAACATTTAACTGAGTCCATTTATACCCTATTAACGGATTTGATATTCCGCAATGGTCAAAATCTTCTTTTTTGGGATATGAGTGATGATTTTGTATTTTATTCCGAATTTAGGAGAACGTGCGGAGCGGCAATGAGCGGCCGCCCATGCGGATCGATGTGTCTTGAAGATTGGAAGCTGACCGCCACGATGCGGCCGGCGCTATACGTGAGAGTGCATCTCGTGCTTCGCGCCGTCGCTGAAGGCTTTCATGCCGATGGCGGCCAGCCAGACCACGATAGTGAAGACGCCGATTGCGGCGGCGATCGGCCGTTCGAAGAAGATCGTGAGATCGCCTTGCGATTTCAGCATGGTGGTCATGAAGGTCTGCTCGATCAGCGGTCCAAGGATCAGGCCGAGAATGGCCGGCGCGAGTGGGATACCATTGGCCTCCATCAGATAGCCGAGCACACCGAAGAGCGCGATCAGACCAACTGCGAATAGCGTATTCTCCACCGAGAAGGCGCCCAGGATACAGAACATCAAGATGACGGGAGAAACGAAGTTCGTCGGTAACTTGAGGATGAGACCGAAGCCCCGAATACACAAAATGCCGAGCGGAACGATCAGGAGATTGGCGATGAAGAAGATTGCGAAGATCGTATAGATTGTCTCGGGATTATTGAGGAACAGCGTCGGACCGGGATTGATGCCCTTGATGAACATGACACTGATGACGATCGCGGTAATCGCATCGCCTGGAATACCGAAAACCGTGGCCGGAATATAGGCTCCGCCAAGCGAGGCATTGTTTGCGGCACTTGCCGACATGATGCGCTCGACGGCGCCTTTTTCGTCATCATTGCGACCGATCCGTGAGCCGCGCCGCGCGATGGCGTAGGAGATCCAGGCCGCGATATCCGAACCGGCTCCTGGTAGTGCACCAACCACGGTGCCGATCAGGCCACCACGCAGGACACCCAATTTATGTGGCCATAGCCGTTGGCCGATGGTCGAGAAGATCGGTCCCATGCGGTGCGTACCGGCGCGGCCGTGAAATTCGGCGTTGGCATTGCGCAACAATTCCGAGATGGCGAAAAGACCGATCAGCACGGGTATGAGGCCGAGCCCGCCCATCAAATTGGTGGAGCCGAAGGTAAAGCGCGGGATACCAGAAACCGGGTCCATGCCGATTGTTGCAAGCGAGAGTCCGAGGAAGAGTGACGCAAGACCCTTGAGCAACGAAGGACCGGCAACAAAGGTGGCGCAACTCAGCCCCAATACGCCCAGCCAGAAATATTCAACGCTGGAGAAAGCGAGAGCTATGCGGGCAAGCGACGGCGCGGCAAGCGTCAGCACGACGGCGCTCAGGAGGCCGCCTGCGGCGGAAGCAAAAAGGCCTGCTCCAAGCGCCATGACTGTCTTGCCCTTAAGCGTCAGATCATGTGCATCGTCTGTATAAGCCGCAGATGCCGGCGTTCCAGGCATGCGCAGCATCGCCCCCGGAATGTCGCCGGCGAAGATGGCCATGGCCGAGGCCGTGATGATTGAGGCGATGGCTGGCAACGGCTCCATGAAGATGATGAAGGGCACCAGAAGAGCGCTTGCCATAAGCGCGGTCAGGCCCGGTATCGCGCCGATGACGAGACCGTATACAGCGGAGGCAAAAATCACCAACAGAAGATGAGGATCGCTGATCTGTTGAAGAATTGCGAGCGGGTTCACCATATCAGCCATCCGGAAATCGAGGTGAGGGGCCCCCAGGGGAGCGGCACATGAAGGATCGAGGCGAAGCCGATGTTCATTGCCGCGGCGACCAGAAAGCCGACGATCAGCGCTTTCGTCTTTGGCGCGCCGCTTGCCGCGATAACGAACGTGAGGATCAATGTCGCCGTAATGAGAAAGCCGAGGAGATCCACGAACGCGACATAGAAGATGATCACACCGGGAATAATCCAGAAGCGCAGGGCGAACTTCGCGCTCTTCGTCCAGTCCGGCAGAACCACGATCGGTAAGGTTTTATAGTTTCGCAGCCCCTGCCAGACAATCGCAAGTCCGACCAGTGACAGGCCCGTGCCGACGAGGAGCGGGAAGAAACCTGGACCATAGTTGAGATTGCGTGGCGCCGCGAATGTCTGGGAATAGGCAGCGACGAAGATGCCCAATAACATGAACACCATGCCGACGATAAAGTCATGCACTTTCATTGGATTCACCCGTCCGGGTCAAAATAGGATGGGCGCCTTGGCGAACCCGCCCCGTCAGATATCATTGGCCGTAGCCGAGCGCGCCCATCACCCGTGCGGTGTCTGCCTCATGCTGCTCCATGAGCGCCTTCAATTGCAGGGCATCGAGCCATTTCACGCCGAAATTGGCCTTTTGCATCGCAGAACGGAAATCCTCCGACCGAACCGCAGCGTGGATTGCGTCTTCCCAGGCCTTGACGGCATCGGCAGGCATGCCTGCCGGGCCACCAATTGCACGCCAGGTGCCACCGTCAACCGGGTGTCCCACCGTGGTGCCGGCGAGCGGCACATTCTCGAAGCCTGCAACAGGCTCGGGGCTCAGCACGGCAAGCGCGCGGACACGACCAGCCTGCATCAGTGACGATGCTTCAGGCAGTGACGCTGTCTGGAAATCGACGCCGCCGGAGGCGAGCTCGGTCAAGCCGCTGGCCGCCCCTTGCCCTGGTATCCAGTTGATTTTCGAGACGTCGATCCCGTAATCGAGCATCATGCCGGCAACAGGAATGTCCCAGACGCTGCCGCAGCCGCCGCTGCAATGAATCTTGTAGGTGGCCGGATCCGCCTTCAGTGCATCGAGCGCCTCCTTCAGATTGCTGAACTTGGAGTCGGCGCTGACGAGCAGCGATGAGGAATCGCCGTTGAAATTAGCGATCGGCGTGAAATCGGAGCCTTTGAAATCCGCCTGCCCGGTGAGCTTGTATCCCGCATAAGGGAAGAGCAGCCCGACCGTATATCCATCCGGCTTCGCATTGCGAAGATTGGTGAGCCCAACCACGCCGCCGCCCTGGCCCTGATTTATGATGGTGATCGGCTGTCCCAGCCCTTTTTCGAGTTCGCGCGCCAGGATGCGCGTCGTGGTATCGCCGCCGCCGCCGGCTCCCGCCGGGACGATGATGGTCAGCGGCCGTTCGAAAAAGTCCGCTGAGGCCACGCCGGTAGCCGCAGCCAATATCATGAAAGACGCAGTTAAAGTGCGGAATGTGCCCATCGATTTCCTCCCAATCTATAGGTTCATTTGAGGGATATGATGAGATTGCACCTATGTCAATCCCATATTCCGGAATAAGAGAGGATTTCGTCTGCTATATGCCAAATCTATCGGCGTCCATTCCATCCCAGCTCTCGGGAGATCTGGTCCGCGGTCTGAATGACGGTTGGCGCCAGTCCTTGGATGCGGGTCAGCGGCATGCGTTCGGTCGGCCCCGAGACGCTAACTGAAGCGAAGATCTGCCCGCGCGAATCGCGGATCGGCGCTCCGACGCAGCGGATGCCGATCTCATTTTCTTCATTGTCGATCGCATAGCCCCGCTCGCGGATTTCCCTGAGGTCATCGAGCAGTGCGTCGATCGTGGTCAGGGTATATTCCGTGCGCTGCTGCAAGCCCTCCTCGGCAGCGACGCGGCGGATGAGAGTATCGTGCTGGAACGCGAGAAACGCCTTGCCGACGCTGGTACAATATGTCGGCGCGGCCTCGATCGTCGTCAGCGTGGTCAGGCGTGTCTCGCCCATTTCCTCGCGTTCGATGCAAACCATCTGGCTGCCGTCGAACATATGCAGATGAACAACTTCACCCGTAATCTGATGGAGATTGAGTACATGCGGCCGGGCATGGCGGTTAAGGTCCAGATTGGCGAGCACGACGCTGCCGTAGTAAAACATCTTCAGCCCAAGACGATAGTCATGCCGCCGTCCGTCCTGGTCGATCAGCCCGATATCGCGTAGGGACGCCACGATCCGATGGATCGTCGTGCGTGGCATGCCGGTCATCTCGACGATATCGGTGATCGAAAGCTGGCCCTTGGCCCGGGTGAAGCAATCAAGCACCGCCGCCATCTTGTAGAAGGATTTGGTTCCGCCGTCGCGCCCGCCGTCGGCATCCGCCTCTTCAGTCTGCGGTTTGTCGCTCATATCATTCATTGCCGTTTGCTGCTCCTGTCGGCCTGTTATTGCCCCGCAAGATTGTGCCATCGTGCTCAATAATTGGCCAGTCTCGCGCCGAGATTCTTCCACATAGCAGATTTTATGATCGAGACATCAATATATGTCGCTCTTTCCGGGATTCAAAATTCGATGTTGACCATAGAAATTTATAGTGGCACAAAATGCCAAAAATTTCTGAACTAATTCCGCTATCTGGAATATAGCCTATTCTTGCGATTGCGTAGAGGGAGGTATCGTGAAAAAGCTGATCAATGATCCGCGTGCGGCCGTTCGCGAAATGCTGGAAGGTCTTACCGACGTTTCCCCGCATCTGGCATTGCTTGCCGGCGAGAATGTCATTCTGCGCAGCGACCTGCCAGAGCCGGCAAACCGCAAGGTTGCCGTCATTTCCGGGGGCGGCAGCGGACATGAACCCGCCCATGCCGGTTATGTAGGCGAGGGAATGCTAACTGCCGCGGTTGCCGGCGATGTTTTCACATCACCGAGTGTCGACGCGGTTCTCGCGGCCATCCTTGCCTCCGCCGGACCTGCCGGCGCGCTGTTGATCATCAAGAACTATACCGGTGACCGGCTTAATTTCTCGCTCGCCGCCGAGCTCGCCCGCAAAGAAGGGATTCCGACCGAAACGGTGATCGTCGCCGACGACGTGGCCCTGCGCGATGTCGTGGCGCGGGACCGTCGACGTGGCATTGCCGGTACGGTTCTCGTCCACAAGATCGCAGGCGCCGCCGCTGAGAAGGGGATGCCGCTCGCCGAGGTCGCGCGGTTGGCGCGTTCGGCATCCGGCGAGGTGGCAACCATGGGCATCGGTCTTGGCGCCTGCACCGTCCCCGCTGCCGGAAAGCCAAGCTTCGAGCTTGGCGAAAACGAGATCGAGTTCGGTCTCGGCATCCATGGCGAAAAGGGTGTGCGGCGCAGCCGGATGCAAAGCGCTGATAAGATTGTTGGCGAGATCGTTGAAACGCTGCTCGCTGATATGGGAGCATCTGGCACGCAAAGGGTGGCGCTTCTCGTCAACGGGCTGGGCGCAACGCCGCCCATGGAGCTTTCCATCGTCGCCCGCCATGCGCTCGCGGTCCTGCGGGCGCACGAATGTCGGGTTGAAAAAGCCTGGGTCGGCAATTTCATGACTGCGCTCGAAATGCCGGGATGTTCGCTGTCGCTCCTTCCACTCGATGAAGAGCGCATTGCGCTTCTCGACGCGCCATCAAGGGCGGTCGCCTGGCCTGGTCCGGGCGATATCGCTGGCCGACGCAACAGTGTAGCGCCGGTGCATCCTACCGCCGATGAGGCGCCGGCGGCATCTGTACCCGGGCCGGTTACAGCGCAGCTCAAGATAGTCGTCCGCGTCGTGGCAGATGCCCTTGAACAGGCGGAAAGTCATCTGACAGAGCTCGACAGTCTCGCCGGTGACGGGGATCTCGGCGCCAGCATGGAACGGGGCGCCAAGGCACTGCGGGCGCTGCCGGGCCCTGCCTTCTCGACGCCCGAAACGCTTTTCGTTGCCATGGCCAATACGCTCCGGCGCACCATCGCCGGCAGCTCCGGCCCCTTTTATGCTGCGGCGCTGATGCGGGCGGCCCGTCAGCTTTCCGGCATCCCCGCGCCGGATGCCGAGCAATGGGGAGCGGCTTTCGCCGATGCGGTTAATTCCGTGTCCGAGATCGGCGGCGCCAAGCTAGGGGACCGGACGATGTTCGACGCCTTGTCCGCCGCGCTTGAGGGATGGCGGCAGGCGCGGGCATCAGGCGAGACGGCGGAACGCTCCTGGCAGCGTGCGGCCGCGAGCGCCCGTGAAGCTGCAAAGGCCACCGCCAACATGAAGCCGCGCCTTGGCCGCGCAAGCTATCTCGGGGACCGCGCCGTCGGCACGCCCGATGGTGGTGCAGTAGCGGTCGCGATCTGGATGGAGGCCGTAGCCGAAGCCTTGAGAGCTTCGACCACCCAACGCGCATCTGCCTGAAATCACGCCCAACTGAAAACCAGAACCTTCAGGTCACGGGCCGGACGCCAATACCGGAGGGGGTAGGCGCCAAGAAAACTGTGTTTGCGGGCCGGTGGGAGCCCCGCTTCAAAGGGAGGAAAAATCTATGAAATCCATCTTGTTGGCGTTTGTCGCCTCGGCAGCCATGTTCATCGCCGGAACGGCATCGGCGCAGGAATATACAATCAAATATTCCTTTGCCGATGTCGACCAACCGGGGGAGAATGCCGCGGCCGCTCATGCCTATGTCTTCAAGGATGCACTGGAGCGTCTGAGCGGTGGGCGTATAAAGGTCGATCTCTTTCCCAATGGCCAGCTCGGGGACGCCAAATCGATGGCGCAGCAGATCCGCCGAGGTACGATCGGCGTGGCGAGCTTTTCGTCCGGTGTCTTCGCCTCGCTTTACTATCCGAAGCTTGGCGTTCTTGATCTGCCGTTCCTCTATAGAACCCGGGCCGAAATGGTCGACGTGCTTTCGACCGACAATGATTACATGAAGAAGCTGGTCGACGACATCGCGACCGAGACGGGAGTGAGGATCCTCGGCTTCGAGCCTTACGGCTTCCGCAATTTCACAACCGCATCCAGGGAGATTCGTGAACCGGCGGATCTCGCAGGACTGAAGATGCGCACGCAGGAGATCGTGCCGCACCAGGAGATGATGCGGGCTCTCGGTGCGACACCGACGCCCATCCCGTTCATGGAGCTTTATTCGAGCCTGCAGACCGGCGTCGTCGATGGCGAGGAAAATCCGCTCGCGACAATCCTCCAGCAGAAGTTCTACCAGGTGCAAAAACATCTGACCCTGTCGGGGCACCTCATGACCATTGCGGGGATTTTCGTCAACGAGAAATGGTACCAGTCGCTTCCAGATGATCTGAAAGCGGCCGTGGTGGCAGCCAACAAGGAAGCCTCGCTGGCCTACGCGGGCATCGGCGCTGTGCAGGATGTGCTCGCCCTTAAGGCATTGCAGGAAAATGGCATGCAGGCCTATGCGCCGACCGCCGAACAGATGGCGAAGTTTCGGGACGCGACAACAGGCGCCGTGCGCAGCTGGGCCGAGAAGGAGTACGGCAGGGAATTCGTTGATGGCTTCTTCAGCCATGTGGAAACGGCGTCCAAATAATAAGGGCGCTTTTCGTCTACGCCGGCGTGCCGATGGCGCGCCGGATCCTTCCACGGGGGATGAGATGATCAGGTTTCTTTCCGTCTGCCGCTTTGCCGACAAACTGTTCTTCTGGCTCAACGCCCTCATCGTGGGCGCGATTCTCGCTGCAATGTCCGTCCTCGTCTTTTATGGAATCGTGTCGCGCTATGTGCTCGATGCGCCACCATTCTGGGGCGAGGAGACGGCGCGCTTCATGATGTTTTTTCTCGTACTGACGGGAAGCGCTCTCGCCATTCGGCTTTCCCAGCATCCCCGGCTTACCATGTTTGCCGATATGCTGCCCATTCGCGGCGGCAAATGGCTCTCTGTCATAAGCGATGCGGTGGTTCTGGGAACGATCATCGTTCTCTTCGTTCAAGGTGTCGAGCTTGCCATCGAGGAAGGGATCATGCGCACGCCCGCGCTGCGCATCTCCTATTTCTGGATCTATCTCGCCTATCCCGTTGGCGCGGGACTGGCGCTCCTGCAACTGATCGGAGCGTATCTTGCACCAAAGCTTGCCGAAGAAATCAAAGATGGCGGGGAGGGCGCCTATTGATGGTTTCGCCACTTGCTCTTCTGCTCGTCACGTTCTTTGTCATGATGGTAGCCGGCGTACCGCTTTCTTTCGCAATGCTGGCAAGCACCATTGTCTATTTCCTCTTTGTCGGCCAGCCGCTCTATCTCGTGGTGCAGCAGTTCTTCATCGGCATAGACAGTTTCACCCTGCTGGCCATTCCCTTCTTTATGCTGGCCGGTGATCTCATGGTCGTTTCCGGCACCGCGGAGAGGATGCTCAAATTCTCCAATGCGATCGTTGGCCGTTTTCGTGGCGGCGTGGGCTATGTGACGATTGTTTCCAGCATGCTGTTTGGCGGCTGCTCTGGTTCCGCTATTTCTGAGATCGCGGGTCTCGGGCGGATGCAGGTGCGCATGATGGAGAGCGGTGGTTTTGCTAGGCCCTTCGCCACAGCGCTCGCCGTTGCCGCCTCCATCAAGGGAGCCATCATTCCGCCCAGCATTCCGATGGTGCTGGTCGGCGCGATCACTGGAACCTCGATCGGTGGGCTCTTGGTTGGTGGTGCGGTACCCGGCGTTCTTGTCGCCGTCGCGATGGCGATCGTCGTCATTCTCACATCGCGCGGGATGCGCCCGGCACGGAACGAAAAATTATCGCCGCGCGCATTCGCCACCATTTTCCTGGAATCGGTCCCTTTCCTGGCGATGCCCTTCATCATACTGGGCGGCATATTGACGGGCCTCTTCACTCCGACGGAAGCATCGGCGGCCGCCGTCGCCTACGGCCTGCTGTTACTGGCGGTGAGTAAGGGCAGTACGCTCGACTGGAAAAACCTGGTCCTGCTGTTCGTGCGCTCTGGCACACTCGCCGCCGTGGTTCTCTTGCTTTCGGGCGCATCCGCGGTCTTTTCCTGGGTGCTGGCGGCGGAGAAGGTGCCTGAGCTTGTCGCCAATCTTCTGTTCGGCATCACCGACAACAAATATGTGATCCTCCTGATCATCAACATTTTCCTACTCCTCTGGAGTATGGTCATGGATATGCTGCCGGCCATCTTTATCATCGTGCCGATGCTGATGCCGCTTGCGGTAAAGCTCGGTATAGACCCGGTGCATTTTGGCGTGGTCGTCGTCTTCAATCTGGTGATCGGCCTCATTACGCCGCCCTATGGAGCGGCCCTTTTCACCGGCTCGATCGTCACCGGTGTTCCACTGGAAAAGATCGTCCGCAGCATGTGGCCTTTCATGCTGGCGGCGATCGCGGTCCTGATGATCATCACCTATATTCCGCAGACCGTGCTGTTGCTGCCGCGTCTGTTCGTGATCGGCCCCCACGGACGGGTCCAATTTGATTGTTAGTGCAATGATGGTCGCGGCGCCAGCGCGGGCGGCATTGCTGGTTGGGGTTGCAGGGCCGCCCGCGCGAATGCCGGGATGAAGACCTCGGG
>Ga0180221_1000462_pt1 | contig 36607 bp, 25 predicted proteins | sample eDN5th37CKraftMG_FD_151339 | JGI IMG/M metagenome (GOLD analysis project Ga0180221, IMG submission 151339) | Enriched Miracle-Growth compost microbial communities from Emeryville, California, USA - eDNA 5th pass 37_C Kraft MG (version 2) (version 2) ...
CAGGCCGGCGCCGTAGAACAGGCCGATGGCGATCACCGAGGCCGACAGCAGCGCCAGCAGGTTCTTGTCGCCCGGCTTGGCGAAGGCCGGCAGGATGCCGCGCAGCATCAGCAGCAGCCAGAAGGCGATGCCGAGGAACTTGCCGATCTGCCACAGGCGCCCTAGGTCGACGTATTCGTAGCCCTGGTGGCCCAGCCAGAAGTTCCACTGCGGCGGCATCAGCTGGGCGATGGCCAGGTAGTTGCCGATGAACGAGCCGACCACCACCACGACCAGTGCCCAGAACAGCACGTCGACGCCGAGCTTCTGGTGTTTCGGGTCCTTGCCGCCGTTGATGACGGGCGCCAGGAACAGCCCCGCGGCGAGAAAGCCCGTGGCGATCCAGAACAGCGCGCTCTGGATGTGCCAGGTGCGCAGCAGCGAATAGGGGAACCACTGCGACAACGGGATGCCGTAGAAGTCCTGCCCTTCCACCGTGTAGTGCGCGGTGGCGCCGCCCAGCAGCACCTGGAAGCCGAACAGCCCGACCACCAGCAGCAGGTACTTGCCCAGCGCCCGCTGCGACGGGGTGAGCGCCACCAGGCTGAGCGGGTCCTGCAGCGGCGGCTCCGGTTCCGCCTCCTCATGCCCGCGCAGGAAGGCCCAGGCCCACACCAGGAAGCCCACCCCGGCGATCAGCAGCACCACGCTGACGATGGACCACATGACGTTCTCGGCGGTCGGCTGGTTGCCGATCAGCGGTTCGTGGGGCCAGTTGTTGGTGTAGGTGGCGGCCGAACCCGGGCGCTCGGTGGCGGCGGCCCAGGCGGTCCAGAAGAAGAAGTGCGTCAGCTCCTGGCGCCGCGCCAGGTCAGGCAGGGTGCCCTCCTTCATGGCGAAGCTCTTGCGGCTGTGCTGCAGCGCCGGGTCGTCGCCGAACAGCGCGACGTAATAGTCGGCGGTGTGGCGGATGGCCTCGACGCGGCGTGCGCTCAGGGTCAGCACGCCATCTTCGGCGCGGTTGCCGCGGTACTCGCGCTTCAGGCGGGCCAGCAGCACAGCCTGCTGGTCGCCGTCCAGTTCGCCGAAGGCCTTGCCGTACTGCTCGTGGGCGCCGATATCGAGCCAGGCGCTCAGCTCGCGGTGCAGCCAGTCCGCGGTCCAGTCCGGGGCCTGGTAGGCGCCGTGGCCCCAGATGGAGCCGAGCTGCATCCCGCCCACGCTCTGCCAGGCGGTCTGGCCGTCGAGGATGTCGGTGCCGGTGAACAGGGTTTCGCCGGTCTCGCTGCGCACCTGCGCGGGGATCGGCGGCGCCTGGCGGTAGACCTCGCGGCCGAACCAGCCGAGTATGCAGAAGGTCACGCCGAGCACGGCGATCAGCGCCCACCACAACTTGCGGTATTCACCCATGATGGCGCTCCTCCCCGGCGACCGGGCGAATGGGGCTGGCGGATTTGACGTAGGCGCGGCGGCCTGGGATGTTGCTGAGCGGGACGTGCATGGGATGGCTCCTTGGTCAGGCACTGCTTGCGCTATCGCAAGCTGTGTGCCATCCCATAAACCTCCTAGGATCAATAACTTGCGAAAATCACGAGTCGAAATGACCGCACCCGGAACGGGTTCAAATGACCTCGCAAAGGTAAAAAATACCTCATTGTTGGATAGGCTCCTGGCGGACCTGGCCGACGACCTGCCCACCGCCGAGCGCCTGCAGCGGCTGGTGGTGGCTTTGCGCGACGAGTTCGCCTGCAGCGCCGTGGTGCTGCTGCAGCTCGATGGCGACAGCCTCCAGCCCCAGGCCGCCGTGGGCCTGGACCGCGAAGTGCTCGGCCGGCGTTTCGCCGTGGCCAGCCACCCGCGCCTGGCGCACATCCTCGCGCAGCGCGAGCCGCTGCAGTTCAGCGCCGACAGCGAGCTGCCCGATCCCTACGACGGCCTGCTCCAGGACAGCCCCGACAAGCCCCTGCCGGTACACGACTGCATGGGCATGAGCCTCTACCTGGAAGGCCGCGCCTGGGGCGCGCTGACCCTGGACGCCCTGCGCCCGGGCAGCTTCTCGCCGGCGCTGGTCCGGCGCCTGGAGCACTACGCGCCGCTGATCGAGGCCGCCGTGCGCGTCGGCCGCCTGGAAAGCGAGGTGCGCCGCCTGCGCCTGACCCGCAGCGTTCTGGCCGAGCCGGCCCTGGAACCCGGCGCCGGCATCCTCGGCGAGAGCCCGGTGCTGCACCAGTTGCTGGACGAACTGAAGATAGTCGCCGACTCCGAGTTGCCGGTGCTGCTGCAGGGCGAGACCGGCGTCGGCAAGGAGCTGTTCGCCCGCGCCCTGCACGCCAGCTCGCCGCGTTCGCGCAAGCCGCTGGTCTACGTGAACTGCGCGGCGCTGCCGGAAACCCTCGCCGAAAGCGAGCTGTTCGGCCACGTGCGCGGCGCCTTCTCCGGCGCCGCCCAGGACCGCCAGGGGCGCTTCGAGGCGGCCAACGGCGGCACCCTGTTCCTCGACGAGATCGGCGAGCTGCCGCTGTCGATCCAGGCCAAGCTGCTGCGCGCCCTGCAGGGCGGCGAGATCCAGCGCCTGGGGGCCGACCGGCCCAAGCACGTCGACGTGCGCATCATCGCCGCCACCAACCGCCACCTGGCCGACGAGGTGCGCGGCGGACGCTTCCGCGCCGACCTCTACCACCGGCTGTCGGTGTACCCGGTGCACATCCCGCCGCTGCGCGAACGCGGCCAGGACGTGCTGGTGCTGGCCGGGCACTTCCTCGAACTCAACCGCACCCGCCTGGGCCTGCGCTGCCTGCGCCTGACGCCGGATGCCGAGCAGGCCCTGCTGGACTACGCCTGGCCGGGGAACGTGCGCGAGCTGGAACACCTCATCAGCCGCGCGGCGCTCAAGACCCTGAGCCAGACGGCCTCGCGGCGCGAACTGCTGAGCATCGACGCGGCAGGGCTCGGCCTGGAGCTGCCGGCGGCCGAGGATGCCGTCGAAATACCCGCCCCCTCGACCGAGGACGCCCGTTCCCTGCAGGAGGTGGTCGACGACTACCAGCGCCGCCTGCTGCAACGCGCGCTGCAGCGCCACGGCGGCAAGTGGGCGGCGGCGGCCCGTGCGCTGAAGATGGACCCGAGCAACCTGCGCAAGCTGGCGCGCCGCCTGGACCTGCGCTGAGCGCTGGGCCTGCCCTGCTCTTCGGAGCGGACCTTGTCCGCGATAGCCAGCCATCCCGGCGCGATTCGCGGATGAGATCCGCCACCGCCCCGCCTGCACCATTCCAATGTGGGAGATTCTGTCCGCGATGCGCGCGCCAGGCGCCTGGCTGCCGGCAGCGATGACGAACAGATCACCGCGCCTCAGCGCCACAGGCCCCCGGCGCCGGCACCAGGCGCACGTCCACCCGCCGGTTGGCCGAGCGCCCCTGCTCCGAGTCGTTGCTGGCGATCGGCTGGCTCGAACCGAGCCCCTGGACAACGAAGCACCGCCCTGGAATCTCGCCCATGCGCTGCATCCAATCGCGCACGGCGGCCGCCCTGGCTTGCGACAGCGCCAGGTTCTGCCGTTCGGTTCCCGAGTTGTCGGAGTGGCCGGTCACGACGATCAGCCAGTCAGGCTGAGCCTTGATGTGCATCAGGCCATCGATCAGGACCTTGGTCGACTCGGGCTTCAGCTCTGCGCTGCCCGGCGCGAAGAGCAGCAGGCTGTCCAGGTACACAGGCTCGGGCAGCTTGGCTTGCTCGTCTCTATCCCGCTTGGCTGCGTACCCCCCCCAGAAGGCGCCCAGCGAAAGACCTGCCAGCATGATGAGAAGCAGCACCAGCCATACCAGCCGAGGGCCAAGGCGGCGCGTCTCCTCCGCTGGCGCTACCGGCGGATTGTCGAGCCTTACCAGCAGAACACTGGGCGATGCCTCTTGAGTGACGCTCACCCCCGGCCGCGGCTGCGCAGTAGGAAGGCTGGCTCCTGCTGGCGTACTGGAGGGCACGGCTTCCGGGGGTGCCGCCTCGCGCTCCAGGCGTTTGACCAGGCTGGCCAGTTGTGCCCGCAGGGCCTCCAACGATGGCGAGGGAACCTGCACGTGCCGGGAGAGCAGTTCGGCCAACCCCATCAGGCCGGCATCGATCCGCTTCAGCAGCGCCAGGTCGGTGCCCAGCAGTTCCATCCGCCGCACGAGTGGCTGCAGCTCGGCGAACAGCCAGCTCACTATCTGCACCCGGGCCGTCAAGGCGGCAGGCCACAGCTGCGGCCAATTCTGCGACAGCAACGCGCTGACCAGCAGCAGCCCCTCCGCCATACCCGGCAACCCGTGGATATGGCTGCGCGCCAGCGTCAAGGCTGCGGCCGATTGCAGGTCCGCGCCGTTTTCCTGGAAGAGCTCCAGGCATTGGTACTCGACCCACGCCCAATTCACGTCCGGGCAAGCCGGGTGGCCCAGCTTGCCCAACTCCTCGCCCAGGGCGATATACGGGGCCAGCTTGCTCGGGTCTGCGCCCGGACGCAGTTTCATTTCAGACAGTACCGACATTCGGCATCCCTTCAGCCCTTGGCCAATCAGTCCGTGATCATGGGTACGCGCGGCAGGTGCTGCGCCTGCTTCAGGTGCCGTATCAGTACCTTGCCCTCGGGCGCCAGGGTGGTAGCGAAGGTTGCATGGGTGCCGCTCCTGAGCGTCACCTGCAGCGCGTATTCGAGGTACCCTGGCCGGGTCTGCGGCAACAGCTCGACCTGCACCGCCGCCAGGCGTGGCTCGTACTTGAGCAGCAGGCGCGTCATGCTGCTCATCAGGCCGTGGGCGCTGCCCGGCATACCGTGCAGGATCTGGCTCATGTCCGGCAGCCCGTAGTCGGGCAGGTGGCTGAGAGTGCCGGCCCGGCAGTTGAGGATGCGCTGCAGATTGTCCAGCACCGAGAGCAGCGGCTGATCTTCCTCGCGCACCTGATACAGGTCGAGCTCACCGGTGAAGTTCTGCAATAGCAGCTCATAAAGCGAGGGATTCTGTTCGCTCACCACCAGGAATCCTTCTTCGGCAGCGGCATCAGATTCAACATGTTGTCACCCAGCTCGATCACCCGGGGCGCGTCCGGGTCCAGTTCATCGCGCGCCAGCACCAGGCGCCAGTTACCCTTCTGCATATCCGGCGAGCGAAACAGCGCGACCACCGCGACGAACTGTGCCTCAGGCAGCATCGGGACATTCAGCTGCGCACCCTCGTCCGGCTTCACCACTACCCGGCTTTCGTCGAGCAGGTCCGCGGCCAACAGGTTGCTGCCGTCGCTCAATAGGCTGTGGTAGTCCGCCTGGTCCAGTGCCTTGCGGTCCTTCAGTTGGTAGACACGCACCAGTGTCGAGACCGACATCGCGGACATGTCGCCGGTAGCGGTGTTCAGCGCCGCCCGGGCGTTGAAGTCCAGATGCAGGACCTTGACCTGCTTGTAGAAAATGCCCTGCGCGATGGAGCTGCCCCCATCCATCGCGCGCTGGGTCAGCCCACACCCGCCAAGGACGAGGCCAAGCGCTGCCATCGCCAGCAGCGTCCTAAAAACGGTAAGCGACATGCTGTGCCTCCCTGATGTTCATGTTCTCGATCAATCCCTGATAGCGGCCAAGATTGACGGTTATGCACGGCTGGTCTGCGTCGGGGTCGAGCCCCAATACGCCGGTCAGCCCCAGTAACACCGGAGCGCCCAGCACCGGCTTCGGCAGACACTTCACCGGCAAGGTGAGCTGCATCTTCGCGGTGCAGCGCCACCCCAGGTACACCCGCAACAGCACCAGCAGATCCGTGTGCAACTGCCCTCCCGGCAACCAGCCCTGCGCCTCGGCGAGGTCCTCGGTGACCAGCTCCAGGCGTACCTGGCTATTGGCATCCGCGCCCACGGCCCCCAGGGGAGTGCCTTGCGAGAGGCTGACAGGCCGCTCTTTCGACAGGCTGGCGGGCTGCGCCAGAGGCACCTTGCGCGGCCAGTGCGGCGTCACCCGCGCCTGTGTGTTCGGGGCCAGCAGCTTCACCAGGGCGCTGATGCCCTCGGCGTTGCGGGTGGGCAGGCGCATCACACTGAGCAACGCCAGGAAACGCGACACCGGCGTGGCGATGTGGTTGGCCGTCCCCGGAATGCCCAGCCCGATCAGGCCCAGCAGGCATTGCGAGGTGCCGTCCGTGCCGCCGGCCTCGAAGGTGGCTGGATAGGAGTACTTGCGCCAGATGCGATAGAACTGGGTGAAGATCCGGTGGTTGAAGATGTCGAGGAAGGCCTCCAGCGCTTCGTGCCCCTCCCGGCGCTGGGCGATGTCGTCCAGGTAGGTGGTGGGCAGCGGCGAATCGACGCCGTACAGGCCCAGCAACCGGGTACGCACCGTAGCCGGGCGCTGCGGATGCTCCTCGTCGAACTCGATGGCCTTGAGTTCACTGGCGGGAAACCCCATGCCGGGGTGGGGACGAAAGCGCACGGCGTCGTCACAGGGCCGCGCCGTGCTCCCCAAGGGCGGGTTGTCCGGGGCAGCGGCTTCGACCAGTTGGCAAAAACGGTACAGGTTCGCCTCGGACACCCGCTCCGCCAGCATCTCCAGCAGGCCGCTGGCCTTCAGCCGGGAATACGCTGACTGTGGTTCTCGTTCCATCGCAGGCTCTTACCAGTGGGTTGCAGGACCAGCGTCAGCTGGTTGAACAGGTGGATGTCGGCGTACAGGGCAAAGAAGCGATTGAGCATCTCGCCGAACAGGCTGATGTCGCCCTCGCCGCAGAAACCGTTGGCGTCCAGCGTCACCTCGATGTCCACGCCGCGCAGCAGGAAGCCTTTTTCGAAGCGCTGGACCAGGTGATGGCGTACTTCGACGATGGCCGCCAGCCGGCGCCGGTTCAGCTCGCTGTGGGTCCAGTCGTACAGCGCCAGGGTGCCGCGCAGCACCTCGGCGTTGTCCAGCATGGGCAGGAAGTTGGAGCCCAGGTGGCTGAGCACCCGCCAGTGGAAACGGTCCTGGTTGGGCGGGTAGCACGGCAGGGTCGGCGCGCACAGGTTGCGTACCTGCAGGCCGCTCAGCGGGGACTTCACCAGCACGTTCAGCAGGGTGCTCTGCAGCGCCTTGCGCGGCAGCTGGCCGTTGGTGCCGGTGAGGCGCAGGGACAGGCTTTCGCTCTGGCGCAGGCGGTCGGCATCGAAGCCTTCACCGCCCAATATCAGCCAGGTATCGTGCATGCCATTGGCGCCGCGCTTCATCCGCGTGTGGAAATAGCGCTCCGGGGCCTCGTCGCGCAGCATGCCGCCCTTGTGGCGGAAGCTGGTGAACGGCACGTAGTCGCGATTCGACGAGTGTTTGGACGAGGTCACGCTGTCCACCGAGTAGATCTCGGTGTGGCCATCCTGCAGGCGCATCGGCCGCAAAAGGTAGTCGGTCTGCAGCGGCGACAGCGTCAGCGGGTCGGCCTCCAGCGCGAACAGGTTGATCACCGGCACCGCATGCAGGCGCACATGCTCGGCGCTCACCGCGAACTCATGCGGCCATTGCTCGCTCAGCACCACGTCCAGTTCGAAGCCCGAAAAACCTGGCTGAACCGGCATCTGTTCCAGGCCGCAGAGCGTGACGAACATGAACTTCTCGCGGAAGGTGAAATACTCCAGCAGCAACTGATAGCCACTGAAAGCGCCGTCGCCCTTGGGCCAGAGCCGGTCGTCGTCACCGAACCCCTTCGGCGAGAAATAACCGTCCAGCTTGATCCGGTCGGGCTGGCCCGGCAGCCGGACATAAAGCGCCTGCGCGTTCAGTGTCAGCGCATGATGCAGCGCGCTGGCCAGAGGCCCATCGGCATTGAGGTACAGCGGCAGGCGGCTCAGGTCGATCTGCGACCAGTCCGCCAACGGGCTGCAGGCGAAGCGCAGGTGCAGGACCGAGCGCCCGTCCGGCTCGCTGCTCACCCGCACCGAATCGATGGCCATCGGGTACAGTGTGAGGTCTTGGGTGGTGGTATAGCGGCAGCGCGTAAGCCGTGGCCCCACCGGCTGCGACATGACCTCGAAGCCGGCCGGCAGCGCTTCGCAGTTCTTCATCTGCCGGTGGTCCGGCGTCAACTCGACCACGGACAGCGACGGAATGGTGCGCAGGTAGTGCGGCCATAGCAGGCTCACCAGCCCCTCGGTCAGTTCCGGCAGGTCGTCATCGAGTTTCTCGCGCAGGCGCCCCATGAGGAACGCGAAGCCCTCGAACAGCCGCTCCACGTAGGGGTCGCGGGCTCCGGCCTTGTCCAGGTTGAGCTGCGCCGCCCGGTCCGGAAACGCCTCGGCGAACTCCTTTCCCGCCTCGCGCAGGTAGCGCATTTCGGCATCGAAATAACGCAGCGTCAGATTTTCCATGCTCACGAAAAAGTCCTGAAAGTAGTAAGGGGGCTCAACCGCACAGCACCGCGGCGCGCACGGGGTCGAGCGCCACCAGGGCCGCCAGCAGCCCTTCCATGCGACGGCCCAGCGCGGCCTTGTCCACGTCATTGCGCTGGACCTTCTGGCGCAGCAGCTTGAGCAGGCGCGCCTTGACCTCGAAGCCCAGTTCCGGCTCCCAGGCACTCAGGCCCTGCTGCTGCGCAACGCTGTCGAGTTCACCGAGCAGATGGATGGCCAGGTCGCTCTTGCCGTACTGCTCCGCCACCCGCGCCATCAACAACCTCAGCAGCCAGCGCTGCCGCCCGTTGCTGGCATCCGGGCGCGCAGCCAGCCAAGCCAGCGCCGCCTCGACGCCATCGCTGTCCGCCTGGGCCAGTGCCTCGCCTTCCAGGGCCAGGATGTCGTCCGCCACCGCGGGCGCCGCGACGGCCGTGGACGGCCACTGCATGGGCCGATTGCCGCTCACGTGCTGGATGATCCATTCACGCGTGGATTCATCGGCGAACGGCGTGCCGTCGTTCCAGCGCAACTGCTCGATGCCCGGCAGGCGTTCGAGGAACATGCCCAGGTCGCGTTTGATGATGTCCGCCCAGCCCTCGTAGGGAACACCCAGCTTGCCCAGGCTCTGGCAGAGGAACCATTGCAGGTCCAGCCAGAAGTGGTTCACCCCCTCGGCGTACATGCGCTCCGCCTGGTCCAGCAGTTCGCTCCAGCTCTGCTGCAGGTACAGGCGCTTGAGCTGGGCGCGGTACTCCGTGCGCGGAGGGGCCAGGCGGGTGTTGCCATTGGCCTCTTGCGGCGGCGACTGGTGCACGGTGTCCCAGCGCAGGCTGGTCAGCAGGCGATGGGCCGCCAGCCAGCCCTGGGGCTGGTCGCGCAGGTAGCCGGCCAGGGCCTTGCCGGTGTCCAGCAGGTCGCGCCCGGACTTGATGGCCGACAGTCCCGGCACGGCCGTGTGCGGCGTGGGCTCGGTGTGCGCGGCGCTGTTCTGCGGCACCAGCGCATTCACACCGCCGGATTGCGTCAGGCGGGCGGCCAGGGCCCCATAGAGCGCGCCCAGGCCCGGCCGCTCGGCCTCCGGCCAGGCGGCGACGCTATGCTCCAGCCAGGCCAGCGCCGCGACCGTGCGCTGCGCCTCGGCCTTGACCACCTCGGGGAACAGCGACAGGCCGTCCAGCACCTTGCCGCTGGCCAGCCATTCCAGCGCCATACGCCGGCTCTTCGGGCGGCTCGGCAGCACCTGCCCGGCGAAGCGTTCGAGCAGCGCCGCCAGCAACTCCAGGCCATCGGCAAGGCCCGCCTCACCGTCGCGCTGGGTCCGCGCCCAGAGGTAATAGGTCGCGACCCGCAGATCCTTGCAGCGCTGCTTGAGCAGTTGCTCCGCCAGTTGCGCCACCCGCTCCACGTCCGCCCCGGACAGCTTGTCGATCTCCTCGCGCAGGCATTGGAAGTCATCGTCGTAGCCGGGGTCCTCCCCTGCGGGCGCCGCCTGGCCGATAGGCGCCAGCCAGGGCTCCCAGCGGGCCGTCTGGGCCTTCGCCAGGGCCACGGCGTCCTGCCCTTCCAGGCAGGTTGAAATCAGTCCTTGCAAACTCATCGGTGCGTCCTACATCCCTTCACGTGCATTCAAACCGGCCGGCTCGAACGGGTCGGCGGCCACGGCATAGGGATCGACCTCCCCCGCCCCCACGTCGAAAATATTCTCCGGCAGCGTGAAGCCACGCAGTTGCAACAACGCCAGCGGGCCACGCCCCAGTTCCGTCTGCAGGTGCCAGGTCAGCGGCAGCTTGTCCGGGGCGCCGAGCACCAGCTCGAAACGGGTGCCGCGGTCGTCCAGGGCGGTCACCTGCGCCTGTTCCAGCAGGCGGATCAGCCCCCAGGTGCCGGAGTAGTCCCCGAACAGCCGCGCCCCGCCCTTGATGCTGGTCCAGCTCAACGAGGCACCCGGATGGTCGCTGCCACCCGGCCAGGTGAACTGCTGCCAGCTTTCCACCTGGTTGAAATACTCCAGCGTCACGCCATCAAGGATCAGGGTGGTCTCCACCACGTTGCGCACCGGTTTGGCCTGGAGCTGGAAGGTCATCCCCATGCCGCCATCGGTGTAGAGGATGTCCGCCAGCTCGCTGAGCTGATTGACCGCCTCGAGGAACCGCGGGTTGAAGTGCAGCCCCTGGCTGTGGGCGCTGTCCGGCACCCAGCGGTTGCCCTCCTTGTGCAGCACACCGCCCAGTTGGCTCTTGATGAACTGGTCGATCCGCCCGCTGTCGGCGCGGATCATCTGCCCCAGCATCGGCAGCGAGGCATCGCTGCCGGTGGCGGCGAACGGATAGCGGCCATCGAAGGCGCGGCTCCAGTTGGCCACGATCGCCCGCTGCCACTGGCGGTTCAGGCTCTGCGCCGAAGGCTGCAGTACGCCCTCCCAGGCCTGGCTGAGCGGTTGCACGAAGAGGTTCCGGCCAAAGCCGCTCCATTCCGCGCCCAGGCTGGCGGCGATCAGGCCGCCGTAGTCGAGGGTGTCGGTGAGGTCCACGCTCTTGCCCTGGAACACCGTCTGCGCCAGGACCTGGGTCATCGCCTGCGGGTCGCTGGCATTGGTGACCTGCTGCAACTTCAGGCGTACACGGGTGACGCGCGTCAGGAAGGCCTGCAGGCTCAGGCTGCCATCGCCGCCCGCCGCGCTGGACTTGTCCTTGCCCAGCAGCGCCAGCAGCGGCCCGAAGGTGTCGTCCAGCGGGCCACGCGGCCCGGTGTTCTTCTGGTCGATCACCGGCTGCCTGTCCTTGTCCAGCAGGTGTTGCGCCGACTTCATCAGCGAGTCGGCCAGCGCCTCGCCCCTGACCTCGGTCCTGCCCTGGTAGGCCAGGGTGTTCATCAGCGCGATCAGCGGCGACTGGCGCACGTCGCTGAGCAGGGTGAGCTGGCTGATCGCATCGGACAGGCTGTCCGCCTTGCGCCAGCGGATGCTGTTGAGGAAGGCCAGCCAGGCGTCGCTGAAGTCCTGGAAGTAACGTTCGGTCAACCGGGCCTTGAGCACCTCGGGTTTCAGTTCGCTGTCGATACTGCTCTGCTGATCGCTCAGGACCCAGTCGATTTCCTCCCGGCGGGCCTCGGCGATTTCGTCGATAGCCTCACGAACCTGCCCTTCCCAGGCCTGTCGGGTGAAGACACCCGGCACGCTGTTGGGGGTATCGAACAAGGACGAGGCATCGGTTTCGCCGACCATGTCGAGCAAGGTCATGCCGGCGTAGTTGTTGCTCGCCCGCTCCAGCACCTGCTGGTACAGGTTGGCCACGCCATTGCGTTGGCCCAGTTGCCCCAGCAGCACCTGCCGGGCCTGGGCCACCAGGGCGGGCCTGGCCTCGATGCGCCAGTCGGGGTGCGCCGCCAGATGCTGTGCGTAGAACGCCCACAGGCTGGGCGACAGCCCTTGCCACAGGCCGGGTGCCACGCCAGGGCGGTCGGCTTCCTCGCGGCTCAGCACCTGGGCCAGGAAGGCGGCGTCGACCCGCTCCGGCCGCGCCATCATCAGGTAGGCCTTGAGCTGCGCGTGGGCACCCTCGGCACGCTCAGCCCGCTCGGGGCTGCCCGCCGGCAACGCAGCCAGCTCGGCCAGTTGCCGCTCCAGATGCCGCGCCGCCCCGTCGCGCATCAGCCGATTATTGGCCTGGGCGTAGCGCGGCCACAGCGATGCCAGCAAGGCATCGTTCTGGCTCAGGCCAAAGCGCTGGTACCAGGGCACGCCATGCTCGCGGCGGTAATCCAGCCGCGCCAACTCGCGGGTCAGCTCACCGAGGGCGGTCAGCTGCGCGTCCGCGTCGCCAGACTGGCCGATGGTCGCCAGCGCCGCTTCCAGCGTGGCGATCTGGCTGCGGTTGCTGGTGAAGGACAGCAGCAGTGCCAGGACGCAGAAACCGCCCAGCACCAGCGCGCAACCGTAGGCAATGCGGCCCCAGCTCCAGCCCAAGCGCCGGCCCCGGATTTGTTTTTCATCCAGTACTGGCTTCCAACTGGTCTGCGGCCACCAGGTGTTCGGTGTTCCTGCGGAACCATCAGCCAGTTTGGGGCTGAAAAGCACCCCGCGCAGAGGCAAGGTACGGCTGAGCTGAACCAGGAAGGGCGCGAGGCCTTCACGCCACTGACGGATACCCTGACGATCAAGGTCACGGGACAGACGCAGCAGGAAGTCGTGTTTCGCATCAGATTCCAGCTGCCCCATGCCCTGCTCGCGCAATGGCACCACCAATTGGCGCAGGGAGGCTTCAAGCTGTTCGCCGGTAACCTTGGCCGGCAGCAGGCAACCCACCGGCTGCACGTCGCGCCCGGCCTGTTCCCAGACGCTGCCGCGCACTTGCCATAGGTACAGCGGGGCCTGTCGACGTAACGTCTGGCACAGATCGCGCAATTGCCGCACCCCGGTGCTCAGCGTGGTGACGTCATTGCCCTGAGCCTCGCTCAGTGCCCAGACGATGCCATCCAGCGGCTGCGAGCGGCGCAGCGATTTCGCCAGCCCCGCCACATCGGTCTGCCATTGGCCTTTCAGCGAATCGCCGCAGAGTAGTACGCAGCCCTGACCTTCGAGCCAGCGTTGTTTGCTCAATCCAGGGGCCACGGCTTCGATCTGATCGTGCTCACCGACCACCAGAAGCAGGCGTACCTTGCGCTTCCAGAAGTAACCGTACTGGGCTTTCAGGTACCCAGGTATTTCCACTATAGGGGAGCGCCGCTGGCCCGACGGAGGCAACTTTCCATCAGCCGACGGCCGCACGCCCGTGGCCTGTCCCTGCTCACGATGCTGCTGACGCGTGATGTAGGCCAGGATCTTGGGCAGACCCCGGCCAATGGCAGCAATGACAACGAGCAGCAGGAAAGCGAATAGCTTGTGGTGTGTTTCCACCAGACCAATCCGATCGCCGTAGTGCCATATCAGCGCCCCAACGGCCGCCAGCGCCACGCTGATCAACATCCCACCGCCAAGACGGCGCCAGGGGTTGTTATAGGTCCTCATGCACTCTCCCCTGTGGCGATGGTGCTAATCCAGCGTTGCGATCTTTCCTGGCTAAGCAGCAACAGCGGCTGTTTCCGGAGCCGAACCAGATCGAGCCCAAGGGCTGCGACCAACCAATGGCTGAAAGGCCCTGGCAAACCACTGAGTGACTCTTGAATCCATTGGCTGCCGGCCTGCAGCTTGGCGCCCTGCGCACTACCCATGGAGAGGATGGTTCCGAGCGAGTCCTTCCATTGCACGCTGTCGGCCAATATTCCCGTGGCACTACGCGCCTCCACCTGGGTTTGCAGGAACAGAGGCAGCTCCGTTTCGAGCTGGCCTGTCTCCAGTGGCATGGGGCGCAGCAATCGGCCCTGCACTGTCAGCTCCTGCGCGATAGCCAACGCATCCGGGCAAACCAGCAACGCTGCCAGGCCATCGGAGTAGCCGGATTGACCATTGATCTGCAGAACCAGGATGAGATCGATGTCCGCCCCCGGTGATTGGAGCGAGCGCTCAAGCCAGTCAAAGGACAGCTCATTCACCAAGATGGGCGAAATGGAAATGTGGCTCGGCGCTGCCATCGGCCAGCGCTTGCGCCAAGCGCTAAGCAACAGGTCGAAATTGTCTGGGGCGACGTCGCTCAGCAGCGTCACCCGAAGTGTCTGCTCGACAGGGATTGCCGCCACGGCAGGGCCAACCCCCACCAGCAACTGGTCCAAGCCGGCCTGTATCCGGTCGCTGCTTTTAGCGGGTAGTGACGTGATCCGCTTTGCCACGCCGGAGCACGGCGAAACGCCAGGTGCGCCCTGAGCAATCACAGGAGCGGAAATCAGCTCAGGCAGCACTAAGCAACTGGCTTGCACAGCAATGTTGCGGCGCGCCCACTCGTTCCAGGCACTCTCTGCCTCGATTGCCTCGTCTTCGAGGAACAGGAAATGGCTGACAGCCCCACCAAAGCTATAGGCTCGCACGCCGAACGCCAGTACCCACAGGAGAATCGGCGTAGCCGCCAGCATCCAGATATTGAGACCGCTAAGCTCCGGCACGCGCCCAGAAGCCGCCAGCACGAAAGCCCCAATACCCACGATCACAGCCAGCAACCCCGCACCGAGCCAGCGGATCATTGATACTGGCTCAGGCGCCATGACCACATCAGGCGCGCGCCGATTCCAAGCCATGGTCAACTCACCGCACAATCAGGAGCGCTGGAGATCACCTGGCAACCACAGGCACTACGGCAACCATCGACCACCAGCGCGCGGCCATTCTCGGACCAGTCCGCACAGCCTTCGACGATAGCGTTCACGCCGTGCCCTGGAATTGGGCAGCTCACCAGATCTCCTACCAGCGCTGTTAGCTTACCGTGCACTTCATGGGTGGAAGATGCAGTTATGACTTGGCCACCATGTGTGGTCTTGTCTCCTAGTAAGACGAATCCTCGAGGCATATGCATAGTATCCCTAGTCTATAAAATTCCAATAACTCTTAAAGCAAAGACATTTACTTTGTCAGACTTACTTAACTGAATTAAGGTCTTTGATGCAGAGAAATGCAGCTTCACTTCTGGCTCTCCGCCGCCTTACGAATGGTCTCTAACTTGCTAAAGCTCGGCCCTGAGCGTCCATCAGACTGCACACTCCCATCTGGATAGATAATTACCCTGTAATTTCCCTCCTTTTTTACCTTGGGCCCCACAGAGCGAACTACATAGTTGGAATACAGCATCGGCTCGAAGTAAACCTCCCGAGCATTCAACGCTTGGTACTTCCTATACCCTCCTGTAGCTCGCCATAAAACCAACTGCACCCTATGGCCACCCAGAAAGCTTTCTTGAAGCAATGGGTAATATCCGCCCTGGACTGTTAAATCTCCATCAACCTTTATGTCAGCTCCTCCCATAGGAGAGTCATTGTGATCAAAGATCACTACTACCCCACCCCCACCGCCAAATGTCACCCCGCTACCAAATTGTTCTGTGTTTCGTGGGGCGACTCCAAAGGTGACGTTCGCAAGATGCCACCGACAGGCACCACCACCATCCCTGGCTAACCTCGCCTCATAAATGTCACTCAGCCCCTGCTGTTGCGGTTGCACATCGATGCCATGAAAGCCATCGACCTTGTAGGGTTTGCCATAGGCGTCGTAGCGGGTGCGTTGGCAGATCGTTGAGCGATACATCACCTCCATTTTTTCCGCTTCCAGTTCCGGCGGCACCTTGATCCGTACGGTCACTTGTTCGCTATTGGCGGGCGGAGCGAGGCTGTAGTCCTGTGCGCAGCCATTGAGGCCGACGGATAAAATCAGCAACGATGCAGAGAAATACAATTTCACTTATTGTTCTCTATCGCTTTTCGAATAGCCTCGAGACGCCTAAAATCCGGATATGCGCCCCCGTCAGAAACGACACTCCCATCGGGATATGAAAATTTTGTAAAAACCCCGACTCTGTGCACTTTCGGCTCCGTTGAGTAAACAATCAACCTTGGATTAAAGCGCGGCTCAAAGTACAGAGACCTTGCGTTCAGAGCTTGATACTTCAAGAAGGTTTGAGATTGACCCGAAAGATATACCTGTCTTTTATATCCCCCGAGGAAGCTCTCACTGACCCATGGATAAAGCTCTTCCTTTACAACCACATCACCATCAATTCTTATATCTGCCCCTCCCATAGAAGAGTCATTGTGATCAAGAATCACCACTACCCCTCCCCCGCCTCCAAATGTCACCCCGTTACCAAATTGCTCTGGGTTCCGGAGGGCAACCCCAAATGTGATGTTCGACAGATGCCATCGACAGGCACCACCACCATCCCTGGCTAACCTGGCCTCATAAATGTCACTCTGCCCCTGCTGTTGCAGTTGCACATCGATGCCATGAAAGCCATCCACCTTGTAAGGCTTGCCATAGGCGTCGTAGCGGGTGCGTTGGCAGCTGGTAGAGCGGTACATCGCCTGCATGGTTCTCGCTTTCAAATCACTGGGTACTTTCACCCTTATCGTTACCTGCTCGCTATTGTCCGGCGCTGCCAAGCTGTAGTCCTGCACGCAGCCATTAAGACAGGCTAACAAGAGAAGGAGCACCGAAAAGTAGCGGCTCATTACTTCTGCGCCTCAGTCTTTTTTCTGATACTTTCCAGCCTTTGAAAGCTAGGATCCAAAAAAGTAGCTACTCTTTCGTCCTCACCGGGATAAGTTACGACTCCAGGATTGCCATCCTTCTTTATTTTTGGACCCACCGAACGAACAACGTAATCTCCATGTAAAATCGGTTCAAAAAATACATTACGAGCTCGCTCGGCCTTGTACTTCAAATAAATTCCACCACTCCCCAACAGGTTTACCGAAACACTGTGCCCTCCTAAAAACCTCTCACTAACCCAGGGGTAATAGTCTTCCCTTACTACTAGATCGCCATCGACTGTTACATTGGCACCACCACGCGGTGAGTCATTGTTGTCAAAAATTACTATTACTCCCCCCCCTGCTCCATAAGCAGCCCCTCCTCCAAACCGTGTCAGCTCTCGATAAGCAACGCCAAATGTCACATTAGCCAAATGCCACCTACAGGCACCGCCACCGTCCCTAGCCAGCTTGGCTTCATAGATATCACTCTGGCCCTGTTGCTGAGGCTGTACGTCGATACCGTGAAAGCCATCGACCTTGTAGGGTTTGCCATAGGCGTCGTAGCGGGTACGTTGGCAGGTGGTCGAGCGGTACATCACCTCCATCTTTTCTGCTTCCAGTTCCGGCGGCACCTTGATCCGTACCGTCACTTGTTCGCTATTGGCGGGCGGGGCGAGGCTGTAGTCTTGCGCGCATCCACTCAGGCTGCTAAGCAGACCCAGCTGCACCAGGACGAGTTGCCGCGCCAGTCGGAATGTCTGGTGCTTAGCCATAGACTTTCTCCACATAGGCCTTTTCCTCGGCGATACCATCCAACCGTTGCAGCGCGTCTGCACCGCCCTCGCATTGCCGAGCGGTATTAAGGCTGTGGCCGACCAGGTTTTGCAGATCGAGGAAGGTGCGGTTGCGTGTCAGTTCGTCTTCGGGGATCAACTCCGCATTGGCATCCATCTGTGCCTTGAACTGACGACGATTGTCCTGGCGCTCCTGCATGCGCTCAGGATTGATGCATTCGATCAACTGGTTGTAGAGGAACGGCTGGTATTCACCCATGAAGTGGTTGACCAACCCCACTACGCGCCCAGGCTTGGCATTGCGGCCCTGGGGGAAGTAGCGCTGCAGGCTCTGGGCATCCAGGCAAGCCTTGAAGTCCTGCTGCGCTTTGCAAGCCCGCTCGCTATCCGCCTGACTCAAGCTGGGCACGAGGAAGAGCTTGGTCTTGATCGGCAACAGTCGCGTCAGAGTGGTGTGGTAAGGCGCGCCCTGTCCGTCGCGCATCTTGTGGAAGGGGTTATCCGAGGCACGGATTCGGATATGCTGCTCGGCGCGGAAAAAGGCGACGATCTCGCCATGGTGACAGAAGGGGTCCTGCCCCCTGATCAGTGGGTCGGCCAACAGCTGCCCCACTGACCAGACGGTGCCCAGCGTGGTGCCCAGCGGACCGTAGAGCCGGTACAGCTTGTTCTCCAGGTCAGCCTCGGGCGGCACATCGGGGATCAGGTCGGTGTCATTGACATGGCGGAAATGTTTCACGCCCTCTAGGCAGGCTACAGCCTGAAGGGTGAAGGTACGTGGCATGCCGTAGGTATAGAGCAGTGGGTCTTGATCTTTGAAAGCTGATGCATGGATCAAACCCAAGGCGCCACCCAGGCTATGGCCGCAGATGAAAAGACGCCTAGTTTGCGCATTTTCGAGAATCACCTCCTTAAAATCTTTGGCAAACACGCGCCTAGCCACTTCGAAAGCATCCAGGAATCCCAGATGCACGCTGCCCTTTGCTGTCAGATCTTCACAGGGCACCTTGGGCTGGCAGTTGGCGGCTACCTCCGGCTTTACCGGGCGGAAGGTGACGTCCGAGAGCAAGTCAGCCAAGCCGGGCTCGGTGCCGCGCCAGCCCACCAGTACCTGGGTACCGCTGATGGCGTAGAACAACTGAGTGTCGCCCTCTGGAGGCTCGGCCTTGGCCGTATCCAGGGCTTCGGCGAGGGTGTAGCGCTCGCTAAACGGCACGTCGGCAACCACGCAGGGCGGGTTCGTCTGGTCGTCACGCACTCGAGGTGTTCGCGAAAGATCGAGGCATTGCCTTTCAAAGAATTCTTTGACTGAGCCGTACTGCAAATCAGTAAATTTGCTGTACGAAAGTATGCTCATCAGCCCCAGGTTGTAGGCGGTGACAAGGCAGTACTCTTGCTGATGATTCAGGACCAGTGACCAGGCTCGAAACGGGCAGACCTCCAGCACATGACGACGGTTGAGCAAGGGCGTTGCAATGCCGTTGGGTGCATCAGCGCCCAGCGTGAAGCCTTTGAAATCCTTGTCCGGGAAGTGATAGGGCGGCAATGCCTCATCTTTTCTGAGCGGCGGCTCGAAGGTGGGCTGCTTGTCGCATAGTTGCCCGATCCGCAGGTAGTGGTAGCCATGTCCCTCCCCCAGTGCTTGCGCCTCGACCGGTGAATGTCCCGTGCAAGGCGGGCAGTACAGTGGGCTCCTATCGCCCACTCCGGGACGCAACGGCTCGGGGCGCAGTGCACGAAGCCTGCGGGTCTGCAGCACTTCAGCGAGCTGGTCTGCGTCGATCAACAGTGTCAGGGGAATTGGGTGCAGCCCCTCAATCCGAATCACTCCCTGAGCATCGGCCTGGCCACGGTACTCTGGCACAACACCTTCCCGCGTTGCTTTGTTCTGCGCACGATAAGGCAGATGAGGTAGTGGCTCGTTTTGCTCATCTACCAGTTGAAACTCGACCCAGTGCTGATTCTGCTTTTTGCCCTGTAAGGCCATACCTGGATTGAGTGTATCTGTACGGTGATTTTTATCAGTCATCTTAGTTCGTCCCTGGGTGAAAATCAGACAATTAAAATCCCAGCGTAGAAATTTTAAAAATCAATCACCATCGCATGGTGGCTTAACAACCCTGCCGCTTTCCTCAACTACATACGCGAGGTACCTAACATCACCATTACTAGCAACAGGACAGAACACAACCGTATAGAAAAGAACATCTGTTCTTCTCGCGCCCGCCAGAAGCCTATTAAGGCGAAAATTGTACACAACTCCTGCCACAAGTTTTTTTGCAGGTATATTTTCCTTATACCCGGGCAGGATAGCCCCATACTTCAAGCACTCGTTAGGATTCAAGATAACAGGAGTGGCTCCGGGCAGGATCTCAACATCCCAAACGGTTTGCTCCCCTCCATTGTTTATCTTATTCTCGGTCACCCAAACAGAATCAATGGCAACACCTTTCGAGTCTGGAGTTGGCAGACAAAAAGACAGTTGCCCATCATCAATATCGATTGTTGCATTTTTTGCCATCCCCCAAGGGGTCGCATTGGTGATTCCCACGCCAAGAAACAAAAAAGCAATAACGAAACTGAACATTCTCATGACAAGCTAATCCGGAAGATTACTTTTATCGGAGGGTGTTGCGATAAATCCAGACAGAGTAGCAGCAAGGAGATCTCGATCTTTATTTCTATTATTTTTATTCCAAACAGATCTCGGGGCATTCTCTACGCAAATCATGTAATAGTCGGAAATTATTTCACCTTGCTGCTCCATGTTATACTCCGAGAGTTTTCCACCCGCCCTTAAAGTATATTCATATGCCGCCGCTCCGCGACTCGTCACCCAGAGAGCGTGCCACTTTACCCAGTAACCCATTTGATACTGCCAAACATGGGTCATTTCATGAATAAATAACGCCTTATCCGTACCTATTCCAGTAGATGAGAAATCATCACGATAATACCCAGTGCTTTTCGGGAAATACATTTCGCCATTAGGCGTAACAGCAGTATTCTGGAAACCTAAGAACAACCACCAGCCTCCGTGGTGCACTTTCACCTTGCTGTAATCGATGGCGTCCTTAAAGACAACCTGAGCCATTGCAATCTCGCCAGCGGTTAGAGGGCGTGAATCACCTTCCGGCAAGGGAAGGACTTGCGTTGAAGTGCCGACATTTGAACTGTTGGTGAATACCTTGACGGGCTCAAGGTCGACGATCAGCGGCTCGCCGGAAACCTTTGCGGAACAACAATTATCGGCCACCTCGTCAGGTGGAGTGAGTTCCAAGCGGGTTATTTGCACTGACTTTTCCGTGACAATCCGGGCGGTGCGCCCTTTCTTGTCGGTTTGGCCTTCCTGGGTGGTGCCGTCAGCCAGGTATGCCACGTACTTAAGGCCTGCAGGTACGTTGCCATTGGAGCAGGTCAGGCAAAGCTGCTCATCAAAGGGGCCTTCGCTCTCGGGCAAGTTGAACATCAAGTCCCCCGGTACCAAGGTATGGACAGTCATGGTTCGCCCTTCCTTGTCGGTGATCCCTTCGAAGACCTCTCCTTGTGGAGCGACGACTTGGTAATGCGCATATGACATCGGAGCCTGGCTTGGATCGCTCAGGATGTAGTGGGCGCTGTAGCCTGCTGGCAAAGGCGTGGGTGGAATGTCGTGGCTTGTGCTGCCCTGTTTCACCACATTGGCAGCTTTGAGGAAGATATTTCCCGGTGCACCAAGCTCGATGTCGCCGTTCTTGATCCGGATATAGGCTCCTCCACAGTGGAGGAGCAGCTCTTGGGGTGCGGTTATCTCTACACGACTGTCCGTACTTTCGACCTTGAGGTCTGCCTTTGCCAAGACATGCAAAGCGTCACTCTGCGCGTGAAGCTCGACCTTGCCGGCTGCCGCCTTGAGTTGCATGCCGGCGCTTTGAGCAAACAGGCTGACGGCTTGCTGTGCACTGGCGGTGATGTCACGACCAGCACTGATATCGGCGTTGTGACCGGCCATGATGCCAATACTTTCCGTGCTGGAAGCCAGCTGCAACGCCTCCGGAGTCAACACACCGATTCCTGCCGGAGCGTGCAGCAGGATGCCGGGCTTGGCCAGGTCCGTCAGTGCTTTACTCAGCCGGGCCTGACTATCGCTGTCGTTGGGTTTGGCTTGACCGCTACGTGCCGCGTTGGCCATCGAACGCGCCAACGACAATGCGTTTTCCAGCTGGATGATGGCGTCACTCATCTCAAGCGTGTCGCCGCTGGCTTGCGGCTGTACATCGGCGCTGATGAACACGCCTTTGCCCGCGCGGATGGCTCCCCAATCGTCCGTCCTCAGCTCGAAGCCTTCGCCCCGCTGCTGCCGTTGCGCATCCACCAGGTGGCCGAGGTTGAGTTGGCTCTTGCCGCCGTATTCGGTGCTGACCTTGATGTGTTCCTGGCCACGCGTATCGTCCAGGCGAATCTTGTTGTTGCTGGGCGTGCGAATGACGTTGCGCTTGTAGTTCTGGATGGTGACGTGGTCGGGATGCAGCGAGTCGTGGATGGCGTGGGCGATGAAGGGACGATCCGGGTCGCCCTGCTCGAAGGCCACGCCCACTTCGGTGCCAGCCAGCAACGGCATGTGGAAGCCATAGGTGTCGCCCGCATAGGGGCGCGCCAGGCGTAGCCACATGCTCTCTCGTCCCGCCGGCCAGCCGTCGCGGTCGAAGAGGAAGTTGACGCGGTAGCGCCCTTCGCTATCGATGTGGCCGTAGGGGTCGTTCTGCTGCGGGCTGGTGACGCGCGCAGGAACGGTGCCGGCAATGCGCGGCTTGGGGGGAACCGGCGGGCGGAAGCCGACGGTGTCGGTGTCCGGGATGGCCTCGAAGCGGATTTCGTAGCTGCGGTCGCGGGCGGCTTTGCCGTGCAGGCTGACGATCAGGACGCCTTCGGCAAAAACGGCGGGTACGCCGCCTTCGACCTTGAGCACCTGGCCGGGGGCCAACGCCGGGCTGGTGCTGGCACCGGACAGCCGGGTGTGGTCGTTCAGGTAGCGCTCGTGGGCCAGTTGCGCGTAGAACACGCCGCTTTCGGCGTGCCCGTCCTCGAAGCCCCTGGCCTGGGGGTCGCCGAGGGCCTGGTAGGGCTCGTCGGCATAGTGGTAGGCCTCGCCGTAGGTGGTCGTGGCGCCACGGGTGAGATCAGCCTGGGCGTCGAGGTTGGCACCGGCATCGCGCGAGTAGTAGGCGCGCGTGCTGACCCGTTGCTGCACGACCCGGTGACAGGCCTGCAGGTCCCACACGGCATCCTGCCCGGTGCTCTGCAAACCACTGAGCGGGCGCAGCGGCAGGGAAACATCGCGCTGGTAGTGCATGGGCGAGTCATGGAACTCGACCACGTCGATCTTCAGGCGCTCGTCCATGCTGAAGCTGAACCAGATGCCTCGTTCGGCGCAGAGGCGCTTGATGTAGGCGAGGTCGCTTTCGCCGTACTGGAGCAACTGCTCGTGTTGCGCGTAGGTGCGGCCGAGGTCGATCAGGTAGTCCTGCCCTCGGAGGCCATGCCGGCAGAGAATGACTTCGATGATTTCGGGCACGCTCTGGTTCTGGTAGATACGGTACTGGCAGCCGTTGTCGAGCAGGGCCAGGCGCGGCTCGAGGGTCAGCTCGTAACGCCCTTCGTCCCGCGAGGCCGGCAATCGTTTGAACGCCGTGACCACGCCATGCAGGGTACGCAGCGGTAGCGCCACCGGCGGCGTGTAGCCGCGGAGGGCCACCGAGTCGGCTGCCCCATGCAGGCTGAAGGTGGCGTCTTTGCCGAGCACGCTGTCGGCGGGGATGTCCAGCGCGGGGCTGGTGAATTCGATGCTGTAGTGGAAGGTCTGGCTGAGGCCCTCCCTTCCCTCGAAGGCCAGGACGTCCTGCGGTACAGCGAGGCCGTCGACACTGAGGGTGTGCCGGCTATGGTCGAAAAAAGTACGCAGCGTATCGAGCATCTTCAGACCTCCGGGCTTTCGAGAGCCGCAGGCTCTTCGCTGAATTCCAGGGCGACGCCGTCGTCGGCGCTGTAGCCCAGGGTGACGGTGGCAGCCTTGCGCTGTTTGGCCTGGCGCTGCAGCAGTTGCTGGCTGAGTACCGGGAGAATCTGCTGGTTGAGCAGGCTGTCGATGTTGCGGGCGCCGCTGTCGGGCAGCAGGCAGGCGGCGACCAGGGCGTCGCTGAGGCCGTCATCGATCCGGCAGGTGATGCCGTAGTGGCGCTGCAGGCGCTTGGCGACCTGGCCGAGCTTGATGGCGACGATGCGTTCGAGCGCGACGGCATCCAGCGGGCGGTAGATCAGCGTCTGGAAGCGCGCCAACAGCGCGGGCTGGAAGTGGTCGCGCAGCACGGGGCGCAGCAGTTCCTGCAATTCGCCGTCGCTGGCCTCGGAGCGCTCCTCCAACAGGGCTTGCAGTTGGTCGCTGCCCAGGTTGGATGTCATCAGGATGACGGTGTTGCGGAAGTCGATTTCGCGCCCTTCGCCATCGCGCATGAAGCCGCGATCGAAGACCTGGTAGAACAGGTCGAGCACATCCCGGTGGGCCTTCTCCACCTCATCGAGCAGTACGACGCTGTAGGGGCGCTGGCGGACGGCTTCGGTCAAGACGCCACCCTGACCATAGCCGACGTAGCCTGGCGGCGAGCCTTTGAGCTGGCTGACGGTATGGGCTTCCTGGTATTCGGAGAGGTTGATGGTAACCAGGGATTTTTCGCCGCCGAACAGGCAGTCGGCGAGGGCCAGGGCGGTTTCGGTCTTGCCCACCCCGCTGCTACCCACCAACAGGAAGACGCCCAGCGGCGCGTTTTCGGAGGTGAGGCCGGTCTTGGCGGCGCGCAGTCGCTGAGCCATGTCGAGCAGGGCACTGTCCTGGCCGATGACGCGTTGCCCGAGTTGCCGCTCGAGTTCCAGCAGGTTGGCCTGTTCGTCCTTGAGCAGGCTGCCCAGGGGCACGCCGGTCCAGTCGGCGATGACTTCGGCAACGCTGCGCGCATCGACGTCCAGCGACAACAGCGGGTGGTCGCCCTGCAGGGCGGCCAGTCGCTCCTGCAGCGCGGCGCAGGCGTCGGGGTTGCTGCCACGGGCTTCCAGCAGTTCGCGGGTCAGGGCTAACTCTTCCTGGTACTGCTGCTGCAACCGTGCGTGATGCGCCAGCAATTCGTGTTCGCGGACGCTGATGGCGGCCAGACGTTCTGTCGCCACGGCGCCGCTGAGCTGGGCGTCTTCCTCGAGTGCCTGGCGTTCCAGCAGCAACGCCTGCTGCTCCGCCTTGAGTTGCACCAGTGACTGCGGCTCGCAGTCGAGGCTCATGCGGACTCGCGCACTGGCGGTGTCGAGTAGATCGACGGCCTTGTCCGGCAGTTGGCGGCCGGTCAGGTAACGGCGCGACAGGCTGACGGCGGCCTGTACGGCCGCGTCCTGAATATGTACGCCGTGGTGGCTGGCGTAGCGCGCCTTCAGCCCGCGCAGCATGAGGCAGGCATTGGCGTCGTTCGGCTCGTCGACCTTGACCCTCTGGAAGCGCCGTTCCAGGGCTGCGTCGCGCTCGAAGTACTGTTTGTATTCGGACCAGGTGGTGGCCGCGATGGTGCGCAGCTCGCCACGGGCCAGGGCGGGCTTCAGCAGATTGGCGGCGTCGGCGCCGCCGGCCTGGTTGCCGGCGCCGATCAGGGTGTGGGCCTCGTCGATGAACAGCAGGATGGGCGTGGGCGATTGCTGCACGGCGTCGATGACATTCTTCAGGCGCTGCTCGAACTCGCCCTTTACGCCCGCGCCGGCCTGCAGCAGACCGAGGTCCAGCGTACGTACACAGACCTGCTTGAGACTGTCCGGCACGTTGCCGTCAACGATGCGCAGCGCCAGGCCTTCGACCAGGGCGGTTTTGCCGACGCCGGGTTCGCCGACGAGGATGGGGTTGTTCTTGCGCCGGCGACCGAGGATATCGATGACCTGGCGGATTTCGTCGTCGCGCCCGAAGACCGGATCGATGCCGCCCGCCCGGGCCTTGGCGGTGATGTCCTGGGTGAATTTGTCCAGAACGGCGGTATGCCCGTCGTTTCTCACTGCGGGCCCGCTTGCAGGCGCGCGCGGCGCATCGGCCAGGGCGGCTTCCTGCTGAAGCGCCTGGCGCTCCTGGGACTGCTCATCCAGCACTGGCAGCAAGCGTTCGATCTGGCTGTCGCCGACGCTGAGCAATGGCCAGGCAGCGTCGCATTCGAGCAGCGTCGGTGTTTCTCGCAAGGCTCCCAGCAGGTGCGCCGAGCGCAGGGTTTCCACGTCGCCCTGCAGCGAGGCGAACAGCCAGGCATCCTTGATCAGTCGCTGCAACTTGGCCGACAACTGCGGCTTGTCGCGCACGCTGCGCGGCAAGGTATCGAGGTGGTCCAGCAGCCCTTGCCAAAGGCCGTCCAGGTCCCACTCGTAACGCCGTGCGATCAGCGTCAGATCGCCCTCCCCCTGCTCCAGCAGCTTTAGCAGCCAGTGTTCGACGGTGATGTAGGCATGCGCGCGCGTCTGGCACAGCGACGCGGCTGCGCTCAGCGCCTGGGCGCAGTAGGGATTGAGGCGGCGAAGCAGGTGGCTGGACTGGGCCATGGGGCATTCCTTGCTGAGGCATTCGGCTTGCTCCGGCGCTAAGCCGGCGACAAGACGCAGGGTTGTTCAGCGCGAACATCGACCGGCGGGCGTTCCCGCCGGTCGAAGGGACGCGATCAGGCGCTCTGACGCTCGTTCCAGGCGTCGGAATGGATGATGTTGCCGTCCTTGTAGGTCCAGGTGATCTTCTCGTAGCGCAGCTCGACCTCTTCCAGGTGGTTGTGCTTCTCCTTGGCCGGGTCCTTCACGTCGTGCATCTTTGGCGCGACTTTGACGACCTTGACGTTCTCCAGGAGGGTGTTGAAGTACTCGACTTCCTGGCCGGCGTCATCGATGCGGTACCACTTGAACTCGGCGCTCTTGAGGGTCTGGCCGGTGCTCACAGCCTTGTACAGGTAGGGGCTGGAGGCATCGATTTCCTTGGTGAAGTTGAACGGCGTATGAACACGGGTGCCGGTCAGCTTGCCGGTGTTGTTGTCGGTGGGGATGTACAGACAGTGATCCTGCGCCACCACTTCGACGCTACCTTCGCGCTTCTGGACGTCGACCGAACCTTTGATGTCCGCACCGCCGTCGTCTTTGAGCCACAGGTAAACTGGAATCGCCATGAAAAGTTCCTTCTACAGAGACAAATGCGCCGCTGGCTGTTGCCGCGGCTGGGGTTGACCGCCTGAAACCCGGCTCGGGAGCGCACAGGCTCCCGACTCGGGTACCAGGCGGATATCGACCCGGCGGTTGGCTGCGCGCCCCTCCGGTGTGTCGTTGCTATCGATCGGCTGATCGGCGCCGAAACCCTGGACGGCGAAGCAGCTGTCAGGAATGTCGCCCATGCGCTGCATCCAGTCGCGTACGGCACCCGCGCGGGCACGTGACAACGCCAGGTTGCGCCGGGCATCTCCCGTGGCGTCGGTGTGCCCGGCGATGACGATCAGCCAGCCGGGCTGGGCCTTGACATCCACCAGCGCATTGATCAGCACCTTCGTCGAGCCGGACTTGAGCTCGGCACTGCCGCTGGCGAACAGCGACAGGCTGTCCAGGCGGACGGGATCGGGAATCCTTGCCGGCTCCTGTGCCGGAGCAGGCTCCCGGTAGGCGGCGAGCGCGGCCAGGAGCGCCGGGCGCGTCCGCTCGGCGGTGTACAGGCCGAGCCCAAGGGACAGGGGTTCGCCTTCGCGGTAGTAGCGATCCAGCCTTTGCGCATCGTCCCGTAGTACGGCCACGGCTTGTTCCTTCAAGAGGTATTCGGGCTGTTCGCGAGTCGCGGGCTCGGGGATGGCCTGATAACGGCGCAGGTCGTCGCTCACCTGGCGCAACAGCAAGTGGTTCTGCCAGGCGGAGCTGCCGAGCGCGATGGTCGCGGCAAAAACGAACAACCAGAGGGCATGTAGCGCCGCACGGCGGGCGGGCGTGAGGCCCGGCTGCCGGGGCAGCAAGGCCAGCAGAGGGTCAGGAAACGGCAGGGCCACAGGGCCGGCCGCCTGCGTCAGAGCGAACGGCTCCAGTGCCGTGTGTTGACGCAGCCAATTCGCCCACAGGTTGCCCGGAGAAGCGGGTGAGCCGGGCACGAGTGCCATCGCACAGGCGACTGCCGGGCACGGGGGATCCTGCGGTTCCCGGGAGTCCAGATACGGCAATACCGCCTTCGCCAGCCAGCCTCCCAGACTCTCGACCAGAACACTGGTTCGCAGGCGAGCGGCGCGCGCGGGAAAATCGTCAGGGTTCCGCTGCCACTGGGCCATGCTGAGATGGCTTGCACCCTCGCGAACCGTCAGCCCGTGCCGCCCTGCCTCCCAGGTGAACCAGGGGCCGGCGTCATGCAGGCTCGGCAGGTAGCAGCCCAGCAACACTGGCAAGGCCACGCCGCCTCTGCGGACGCGAGCAACCTGCTGGCGGAAGGCCAGGAGATTACCGGTAAGCAGCGCGTCATCCAGTTGCTCGGCGGGATCGATGATGTAGAAGACGCTCAGTTGGCCCGCCCAGTGCGGACGGTTCGCCAGAACGTATTCGATGATCGATGGCAGGCGATCGAGGCTGGGTACCCGCAAGTAGCAACCCTGCTCCGTGACGCGCAGCGCCAGCTGATCCTCCGGTACCTCGCCGAACAGGGAGCGCAACCCATCGCCGCAGACCGTCACCACCGGTTGACGGAACCCCGCCGCCGGCAGCGCACAGTCATCGGCCACGGCGAAGGATTGCCGTTGCCGGGAAGCGTTGCGCCCGGCGAACCACCAGCCCAGCGCAACCACGATGACCACGCCAAGCGCCGACAGCGCGCGCCCGGCCCAGGACAAGGGCAGCACCGCCAGGAGCAGAAACAGCGCCAGTACTCCCGCCCAGAGCCAAAGGCCGCGTACCCATGAGAGTTGCATGGGCATGCCTACACCTGACCAGGCAACAAGGTGGCGACGGTATCCACCAGCATACGGTGCAGTACCAGCCACACCCCTACCAGCAGAATCGAGGCGGCCGCCAGGTGCAGCCACGGCATGCCGAGCCAGTAGCGCCAGTCGCCACCACCGGCGCGAACCAGAAGCGGTGCCTCGTCTGTGGTGGCTAAGGGTTCAACGTGCTCGCTCAGCGCGCTGAGCAACTGTTCTCGTTCCGGAGCCTGTTCGTCGCGATAGCGGCCCAGGAAGCCCAGCATCAGCACGCGCTGGTAACAGGTCAGCACCCGAAGGTCGGGAGCCGGTTCGGCCAGGACCGCGCGCATGTCCTCGTAGAGTTGCTCGCCGGCCTGGTGGCGGCTGAAGAAATGCGCCTGCAAGGGCTTGGAGGCCCAGACGGCATGGGACTGCTCGGTGGCGTTGCGCATCACCGTTTCGTCGAGCAACGCGCATTGCGCATAGCAGACCTGGTCGATCGCGCGCGGGCTCACGCCGGCGTCGGTCAGGCTGTTGCGGGTGTGTTCGATCTGAGCCGCGCAATGCCTCCACAGTTCGGCGCCCTCTTTCGCCGAGGCCTTCTGTTGCAGTTCCACGACCAGCAGGTAGCTGTCCTGCAGCAGTGCGTCGATATCCACCGCCGTGGAGTTTCCGAATGCCCTGGTCATGAGCGCAGCACCGCGAACAGATCTAGTTGGACCTCCCCGAGCGTGCCGGGGACATAGAGGGCGCAGACGCCGGCCGACAACATGGCCTGCGCCTTGGGATGGGCCAGGTCGAGGGCGAAGTACTGGTTGCCCAGGCGCATCGGGATCGCCGCGGGCACATGGCTGAGCGGCAGCAGCGGTACGCCGTCGAGGGCCACGTTGACGAGGTGATCGACATCGTCCGGCGCCCCCACCTTGCACAGGCGCGGGAACTGGCTCTGCACCTGGGCGGCGGGCAGGCTGGAGCGCACGGACAGGTAGAAATCGACGCCCTCGGCATCGCGCAGCCGGCCATCGTGCAGCGCCACTTGCCAACGGTACGCGTTGGGCTGCTCGAGCGTCAGCGCGATGACGCGTGAAGGCAGGCTGGCTTCCAGCAGGGTCGAGATCAGTCGGAACAACGGCGGGAACACGGCTTCCAGCTGATTGTGCCGGTAGTCGGGAATAGCGCCGATATCGTGCTCCAGAGAGAAGGTCAGCAGGCTGCCAGCCAGCTTGACCAGTTCCTGATAGACCTGCTCGGGGTGCCGCCCAGGATGCGCGAGCAGGTCCGCCAGCACAGGCTGGTAGCTGTTCAGCGCGTTGAGCAGCCAGAACAGCGAGACGTCGGCCACCGCGAAGTCAGCCATGCGCTGGTTGCTCTCGCGGCGCATACCCATCAGACGGCTGCGTTTGGCCGCCAGTTGGGTCATCAGATTGTCCAATTGGGCGAGCAGCTGTGGCTGGGCATCGAAGCTGAGCAGCGGAGGGACGAACTGCGGGTCGAGCGTCCAGGCACCCTGCCCGTCCCGTACCACACGCACCACCGGGCAGGTGAGATACTCGGCGTTTTCATCGCTGTCCAGGCGCAACGAAAGCACATGCTCCAGCGCTGCCATGGACTGACTCTCTTCGCCATAGAGGTCCTGCACCTCCCGCCAGTCCTGGCGATAGCGCGAGGGCCGGGAGGACTTGCCCTCCCCCATCAGGCAGTTGCCGCCATTGGCGTGCTCGAGCGGCAACGCCAGCAGCAGAGTGACAACGGAGACCTCTTCCTCAGCCTGCCGAGACAGCTCCAGCGCCGGCGGCAGCCGGTCGGTCGTGTCGGTGTCGATCAGCGTGCCATCCGGCAGCCGCACGCGCAGCCGGGTAGCCTTCAGCTTACCCAGCCGCAGGGCGTCCAGGTCGAACGATGCGACCTGGACGCCCCAGGGGTGAACCCGCGACAAATGCGCCAGGCATTCGTTGGTCCAGGCCTCCCAGCGCGCTTGCTGCTGGAATTGTTGCGGAGACAGCAAGGCCCCCGCCCCCCATAAGGGGCGATCGATCTTCATGGATGACTTCCGTGTGAGTGCTTAGGCTTTCGCCTTGGGCATCTGCGAAACCAGCGACAGGTTCACGTCCATGCCTTCCACCTGGAAGTGCGGCACGGCGTAGAGTTTCACGCGGAAGAAACCTGGGTTGTCGTCAATGTCTTCCACAGTGACTTTGGCATCGCGTAGCGGGTGCGAAGCCTGCAGATCATCGCTGGGGTCGGTCATTTCGGTGACCAGGCCACGAATCCAGTTGTTCAGTTCCAACTCAAGCACTCGACGGTCCTTGGTGGTGCCGATGTTTTCGCGCTGGATCAGCTTCAGGTAGTGGGCGATACGCGACAGCAGGAAGATGTAGGGTAGGCGCGCATTGATGCGGCTGTTGGCCGTAGCATCGGCAGTATCGTAGAGCGCCGGTTTCTGCGTCGAGTTGGCGGAGAAGAAGCACGCGTAGTCGCGGTTCTTGTAATACGACAGCGGAATGAAGCCCAGGTTGGCGAACTCGAATTCGCGGGTTTCCGGAATCATCACTTCCGAGGGAATCTTCACCTGATTGCCAGTGCCCAGGTCGTACAGGTGAATGGGCAGGTCGGCGACCGCGCCGCCCGCCTGCGGACCACGGATCTGCACGCACCAGCCGTTGTTGATGAAGCTCTTCACCATATTCGCAGCGAAAGCGAACGAAGCGTTGGTCCACAGGTATTTGCCGTGGTCCGGCCCCTTGACGCTCTCGATGTAGTTGAAGCTGCGCACCGGTACGGTATCAGGGCCGTATGGCAGACGACCGAGCACGCGCGGCATGGTGAGGCCGATGTAACGTGCGTCGTCGGTGTCGCGGAAGGACTTCCACTTCAGGTATTCAGCGCGGTCGAAGTAGTTGCCGATATCCTTGATCGCTGCGACCTCTTCCATCGACTCCTTGCCGAAGAAGGCCGGGCCCACCGAGCCGATGAAGGGCATGTGCGCCGCCGCGGCCACCTTGGAGATGTTGCGCAGCAGCGCGATGTCCTGCGGGCCGCGATCGAACTCATAGTTGGAAATGGCGGCCGCGATCGGCTCGCCGCCGGGCGTGTCGTACTCTTGGGTGTAGGTGTGGACGTACAGGCCGCTCTGGGCGATTTCCGGTGCGTCCTCGAAGTCCTGCACCAGGTGATCCTTGCTGATGTCCAGCAGTTCGATGCGCACGTTGCGCCGGAAGTCGGTCTGGTCGATCAACGACTTGACGCCGCGCCAGGTGGACTCGACCCGCTGGAAATCCGGATGATGCATGATCGCGTCCAGCTGACGGCTGATCTGTGCGTCCAGATGCGCGATGTGTTCGTCCAGTAGCGTCTTGTCGAGTCGCTCGACCTTCCGCGACGACTGCTTGAGCAATTCGAGGAAAACGCTGACGGCTGCGGTGACGCGCTCATCGGCGGAGACCTCGGAGAGCGCATCGGTATTCTGGTATACCTCAATGTCGGTCAGGGCCGACACCGGGCTGAGGTTGATCTTGTCGAACAGCGTGGCATAGACGCCTTGGCCTTCATGGGTCACGACGCTTGCGCTGCCAGCGTGCGCGACAGTTCCTTCTGCGGACATGAGTCTCTCCTTAAATTTTCGATTAACGGTCCTGGGGAGCGAGCTGAGCCAGTTCGGAACGTAGTTCGTCGCTCAGCGCGTCATCCTTGAGGATGCGTTCCAGCTCCCGGCGGAAGGTGGCGTTGTCCAGCAGATTGGATTTGAGATCGCGCAGCAGATTGCGCATGGCCAGCATGGCGCGCAATTCCGGCATCTGCCGGGCAACGCGCTCGGGCTCGAAGTCTTTCATGTTGCGGAAGGTCAGCTCGACCGAAGCGTCGGAGCCGTCATCGGCCAGCGTATTGGGCACGGCCAGTTTCACGCTGGGGTGAAATTCGGCCAAGACACTGTTGAAGTTGTTCTTGTTGATGTCGATCTTGGCGCGCTCGGACAGCGGGCGCTGCTCGCGGCCGTTGCTGTAGTCGCCCATCACCATCAACTTGAGTGGCAACTCGACCTTTTTCTGCGCACCACCGGTGTGCAGATCGAGCTTGATGTTGACCCGTGCCTTGGGTACTTCATTTTGGAAACTGTTCGAAGCCATGACTACTCCAGATACTTCCCCTGGCGAGGGGTGAGTCAAAACAAACTGGAATTCATGGCACAGCGAAAAAATGCTAACGCCGATAGCCCGATCCGAGGATGTGAATTCCATTTCTTACTTCTGAAAGCGCAACACTGGTAAAGCGCTGACATAACCGTACTCTTCAATAAGAACTACCGATGCCAGAACTTTCAGCCGATCTGATATGCGCCTTTCGCCCTATTAATTCTTCAATTCATCGGGCTCACTGCACACGTAAATCAGCTACCCGCGAGTGTATAGACGCGAACAGGGCTATCAAATAAGACTTGTCTCAAACCAATGTGGGAAATAGCCACGGGAGGAAATCGGTGAGCTACATAAGCCAACATCCCAGACATCCTGTTGATCCGGCCCTAGCTATCGCGGACAAAGTTGCGCCTACGGGATAACGCCGTGCCTCCGGGCACCGTAGGGCGCATAACGCCATAGGCGTTATGCGCCGTTTTCACACCCAGTCCATTCCTTCCCGGCATCCGTGCCCTGGCTCAGCGCACCAGGCCCAGTGCCTTCGCCCCATCCTACGAAGAGCACCTCGGCACAAGACAGTTGCTCCTACGGTTCCAGGAAGCACGGCTTTTCGTAGGATGGCATTGAGCGAAGCGATACCCATCAGCGCAACCGCATGGGTTTCGCAAGCTCAACCCATCCTACGAGGGCCGTGCAGTTGCATAGTTCGGTGCAACGGATCGGACCGATCGCGGACGGAGTCCGCTACGGTTCCAGGAAGCAGGGTCGTAGGAGCGGACTCCGTCCGCGATTATCCGCCCTACGCCTAGTCCAGCCCCGCGTCGTTGGCCTGCTGCTGCAGGCTGGCCTGGCTGATCTGGCTGCCCGGCGGCACGCTGCGCGTCAGCCAGACGTTGCCGCCGATGGTGGAGCCCTTGCCGATGGTGACGCGCCCCAGGATGGTGGCGCCGGCGTAGATCACCACTTCGTCCTCGACGATGGGGTGGCGCGGCTGGCCCTTGTGCAGTTGGCCGGTCTCGTCGGCGGTGAAGCGCTTGGCGCCCAGGGTGACCGCCTGGTAGATGCGTACCTGTTCGCCGATGATCGCCGTTTCGCCGATCACCACGCCGGTGCCGTGGTCGATGAAGAAGCTGCCGCCGATCTGCGCGCCGGGGTGGATGTCGATGCCGGTGGCCGAGTGCGCCAGTTCGGAGATGATCCGCGCCACCAGCGGCAGGCCGGCGCGGTACAGGTGGTGCGCCATGCGGTGGTGGATGATGGCCAGCACCCCCGGATAGCACAGCAGCACCTCGTCGACGCTGCGCGCCGCCGGGTCGCCCTGGTAGGCGGCCAGCACGTCGGAGTCCAGCAGTTGGCGCAGCAGCGGCAGGGCCAGGGCGAAGTCACGGACGATCCCCAGCGCCCGCTCCTCGATGCCGTCCTCCGCTTCGCCGCGCTGGCGCGCGCTGTAGCGCAGCTCCAGGCGCGCCTGGATCAGCAGCGCATTGAGGGCGCTGTCCAGGGTGCGCCCGACGAAGAAGTCCTCGCTCTCGTCGCGCAGGTCGTTGGGCCCCAGACGCATGGGGAAGAGCGCACTGGCCAGGCGCTCGACGATCTCCTCGATGGAACGCCGCGAAGGCAACTCGCGCCCGCCCTGCTCCCGCGGCCGACCGCTGCGGCTGCGCCATTCGCTGCGCGCCGCGCGCAGTTCCTCGACGATGCGCTCCAGTTGCCAGCCCGCCGGGCCGTTCTCGTTCTGTTTGCCGATCTCGTGCATGTATCGATACTTCCAATGCCGTGGTTCTTTTCAAGCGTAGGCCGGCTGGGCAGCCTTCGTCACCATTACCGGCCTATCCTGGGGTTTCCCGGGCCCGTCGACAAATCGCTGGCGGTTCTAAGCTCATGCCTGGCGACCGAGTGTCCCGGCCCGACGAAGGCCCGGTTCGCCAACCGGCGGGCCAGAGCAAACCGCGAACGGACAAGCCGTCGCACGCCATTGGTCAAATAATGGCTATATGCCACCAATTTCTCACCTAACATGAACCTTGGCAGGATAGACGGACGCAGCACCGGAGGACCGGCCGCTGACGGGCCGCTGCCTTGCCAGAACCCGGCGGCCCCGCCGTTTCCGGCCGCCATCTACCACGCGCCACTGGAATACGTCCATGCCATCCGGGGCCATCCCCAAGCTCAACCTGCGCACGCTGATCCTGCTGTTCACCTCGCTGGCCATCCTCGCCACGCTGTTGAACGACCTCTATGCCACCTACCGGATCCAGCGCGAGACGCTGGTGCGCAATTCGCTGGAGACCAACCGCGCCTATGCGGCGAAAGTCGCCCTGACCCTCGGCCAGAGCCTCGACGCCGACCTCGGCCGGCTGCGCTACAGCGCCCAGGTGATGGGCAAGGACTTCGCCTCCCGGGCGACGATGCAGGCCGAGGCCCGGCGCCTGGCGGAGCAGGACCAGAGCTTCAACACCCTGGTGATCGCCGATGCCCAGGGCCGGATTCTCGCCTCGCACCCGCCGGCGCTCAGCGTGGCCGGCCAGAGCCTGCGCTCGCGGGAGCCGCTGGAGCGGCGCCAGGCGATGATCAGCCCGGCCTTCAATTCGCTGGTGGGCAACCTGATCGTCTTCGTCTCCCACCCCATCCGCAGCCCGCAAGGCGAGTACCTGGGGCTGGTCGGCGGGACCATCTACCTGCGCAAGAACAACGCGCTCAACGAGATCGTCAGCAAGCACTTCCAGACCGACGCCTCGCACCTGTACCTGGTGGACGGCAACCGCCACCTGCTGTTCCATCCCGATGCCGACCACATCGGCAAGGCCGTGGGCCGCAACGCGGCGGTGGACGCCGTGCTGCGCGGCGAGAGCGGCGCGACGCAGGTCACCGATGCCGACGGGGTGCAGATGCTGGCGGGCTATGCCCCGGTGCCCAACAGCGGCTGGGGGGTGGTCGTCCAGCAACCGATGAGCGCGCCCCTCGCCGCCCTGCGGGCGCTGATGCTCCAGGTGGTGCAGGGCATAGTGCCGATGATCCTGCTGGGGCTGGTCCTGCTCTGGTGGGCCGCCTCGCGGATCAGCCAGCCCCTGAGCAGGCTCGCCGACTACGCCGAGCAACTGGACGACTCCCGCGGCATCGGCCAGGTGAGCGCCTGGTACTACGAGGCCTGGCGCATCCGCCGCGCGCTGATCCAGGGCGCGCTGCTGACCCAGGAGCGCATCGGCAAACTCAACCACCAGGTGCTCAGCGACCCGCTGACCGGCCTGGCGAACCGGCGGATGCTGGAGGACTGCCTGCGCGACTGGGCGCTGCTGGAGAAGCCTTTCGCGGTGATCAGCATGGACATCGACCATTTCAAGCGGGTCAACGATGCCTTCGGCCACGACGTCGGCGACAAGGTGCTGCAGGCCTTCGCCGACCTGCTGCGGCAGAACTGCCGCGACGGCGACGTGCCCTGCCGGGTGGGTGGCGAGGAGTTCATCCTGCTGCTGCCGCTGACCGGCCTCGCCGACGCCGCGGAAGTTGCGGAACGGATCCGGCGCTCGCTGGCCGAGGCCGTCATGCCCCCGGCCGGACAGGTCACCCTGTCGCTGGGGGTGGCCTGCTGGACGGCGGACCGGTCCGACGTCGTCGCCACGCTCAAGGAGGCGGATGAGCTGCTCTACCAGGCCAAGCAGGCCGGCAGGAACCGGGTGATGGTCCACGGCAAGGGGACCTCGACGACTGCAGCCTGACGAGCGCGCCGGCAAGGCAGGCTCAGTCCAGTGGCGCGAGCCCGGCCACGCCCTCCTCCCGGGTGTCGGGGTGCAATGTGAGTTCGATCCGATGCGCGGCATGAAGCAGCGCATCGGCATTCTCCTCGAGGCGTTTCGCAGCGGTGAGCAGGGCCGCGGCGGTAACGGGCGAGACGGCCTCCGCCGCGGCCTGGCGCAAGACCTGGACGGCAGACGTCTCGTTGATGGCAGAAGCCAGCAACACCTTCCTTAGTCGTTCCATTTCCTCCTCCATTGTCGGCTGGAGCAGTGCAGGAATAGCTCCGATTTGGCCTGGCCAGCGGACGAGCCGACAGTCGGCAGTGTGTGGGTAGGTTTTTGTTTGGTTGGAATTTGGTTTCAGGCTCTGGTCCCAGCCCCGTTATGCCTGCGAACGCAGGAACGTAGGGCGGGGGCGTTGAGTCCGCTCCCTACGCCCGGGCTCTCCTGTAAGCATAGGAGCGGACTCCGTCCGCGATTCGACGGGCATGATGAGGTGGGGTTAGGCGTTTCAGGATGACGCCGAACTCTCCGCCCACTCCGAACGG
>Ga0180221_1000463_pt1 | contig 36421 bp, 37 predicted proteins | sample eDN5th37CKraftMG_FD_151339 | JGI IMG/M metagenome (GOLD analysis project Ga0180221, IMG submission 151339) | Enriched Miracle-Growth compost microbial communities from Emeryville, California, USA - eDNA 5th pass 37_C Kraft MG (version 2) (version 2) ...
CATGAGCATCGGGATCGTGGGCCTGGGCTACGTGGGTCTGCCGTTGGCGGTGGCGTTTGGTGAGGCTGGTGAGCGTGTGGTCGGGGTGGATGTCGATCAGCGCAAGGTCGCGGCGTTGCGGGCTGGCGAGTCGTATGTGGAGGACGTCAGTTCGGATCGGTTGCGGGCGTTGGATGGGAAGATCCGGGCGACGACCAGGTATGCGGAGTTGGCGGGGGTGGAGGCGATCGTGATCGCGGTGCCGACGCCGTTGACGGAGAATCGTGAGCCGGATTTGGGGCCGTTGTTGGATTCGGCGCGTGCGGTGGCGGGGGTGTTGCAGGCCGGTCAGTTGGTGGTGTTGGAGTCGACGACGTATCCGGGGACGACGCGCGAGCAGTTGGTGCCGTTGTTGGAGGAGTCGGGGTTGGGTGCGGGGCGGGATTTTCATCTGGCGTTCAGTCCCGAGCGGGTGGATCCGGGTCGGACCGATTACACGCTGCGCAATACGCCGAAGGTGGTGGGTGGTCTGACCGATGCGTGTCGGGATCGGGCGTTGGCGTTGTATGGGCGGGTGTGCGACACGCTGGTGCCCGTGTCGACGCCGGAGGCGGCGGAGTTGACGAAGTTGTTGGAGAACATCTTTCGGTCGGTGAACATCGCGTTGGTCAATGAGTTGGCGATGTTGACTGATCGGATGGGGATCGATATCTGGGAGGTTGTCGACGCGGCGGCGACCAAGCCGTATGGGTTCATGCGGTTTGATCCGGGGCCGGGGATGGGCGGTCATTGTCTGCCGGTGGATCCGTTCTATCTGTCGTGGCGGGCGCGCGAGTTCGACATGACGACGGAGTTCGTGGAGTTGGCCGGGCGGATCAATCAGCAGATGCCCTATCACTGCGTGGCGCGTATCGAGCGGGCGCTCAACGATCAGGCCAAGGCGGTGCGGGGGAGCAAGATCGGCCTGTTGGGGGTGTCCTACAAGGCGGGGGTGGGCGACACGCGCGAGTCGCCGGCGTTGAAGATCGCCAGCCTGCTGTCGGGTCTGGGGGCCGATGTGCACTACCACGATCCGTATGTGCCCGAGCTGCGCGACCACGGCCTGCGCAACGAGCCGCTGGACGCGGTGCTGGACGGCGCGGACCTGGCCGTGATCGTGACCGCGCATCCCGGCATCTACCACCACGCCATCGCCGATCGCGTCCCCGGCCTCGTCGACCTGCGAGGCGTGACCCGCCGTCCCGCGCCGGTGAGGGCCTAGCCATGTGCGGGATCGTCGGCTACGTCGGCGACCGCGCCGCCGAGCCGCTGCTGCTCGAGGGCCTGCGTCGCCTCGAGTACCGCGGCTACGACTCGGCCGGGATCGCCCTGCAGGGGGAGACCGCGATCGAGTCGGTGCGCGCGGTCGGCAACCTCGACGCGCTCGCCGAGCGCCTCGCCCGCCGCCGCGAGCGGCTGCCCGAGCGCGGCGGCCTCGCGCTGGTCGCCCGCCCCGCCACGGTCGGGATCGGCCACACCCGCTGGGCCACCCACGGCCGCGTGAGCGAGCGCAACGCGCACCCGCACGTCGACGACGCCGGCCGGGTGCACGTGGTCGTCAACGGGATCGTCGAGAACTACCTGGCGCTGAAGGAGCGGATGATCGCCGCCGGCGCCGCGTTCGCCTCCGAGACCGACGCGGAGGTCATCGCCCACCTCATCGCCGCGCACCTGGTCGACGGCAACCTCGCCGAGGCGGTGCGCCAGGCGTACGCCGAGCTCGAGGGGCACTTCGCCTTCGTCGCGATGTCGGCCGAGGACCCCGAGACGCTGGTCGCCGCGCGCCGGGAGTGCCCCCTGATCGTGGGCCGCGGCGACGGCGAGCAGTTCGTCGCCTCGGCCGTGCCGGCGTTCGTCGCCCACACGCGCGACGTGCAGTTCGTCGAGACCGACGACATCGTGATCCTGCGACCCAACCTCGTGCTGATGATGCGGCCCGACGGGACGCCCGTCGACCGCGACGTCGTGCGCGTCGAGTGGGACGACGAGATCGCCGAGACCGGCGGTCACGAGACGTTCATGCTCAAGGAGCTGCACGAGCAGCCGGTCGCGCTGGCCGACACGATCGCCGCCACCGCCGGCCTGCCCGGGCTCGACCCACGGCTGCTCACCGGCGCCCGGCGGATCGTCGTCGTGGCGTGCGGGACGAGCTACCACGCGGGGCTGATCGGCCGCTACGCGATCGAGGGGTGGGCGCGGGTGCCCGTCGAGGTGGAGATCGCCTCCGAGTACCGCTACCGCGACCCGATCGTCGGTCCCGGCGACCTGGTCGTCGGCATCACGCAGTCGGGAGAGACGGCCGACACGCTGGCGGCGATGCGCCTGGCGCGCGCCCGCGGCGCGACCGTCATCGCCGTGACGAACGTGCAGGGCTCCCAGGCCACCCGAGACGCCGACGCCGTGCTGTTCACGCGCGCCGGCCTCGAGGTGGGCGTGGCCGCCACGAAGACCTTCACGTGCCAGGTCGCGGTCGTGCTGCTGCTGGGCCTGCGCCTGGCCGAGCTGCACAAGACGCTGCCGCCGTCGAAGCTGGCGGCGCTCGTCGACGAGGTCCGCCGCCTGCCGGTGCACGCGGCGCGCCTGCTCGACACGATCGGGCCCGCCGTCGCCGCGCTCGCCGAGCACTGGTGGCAGGCCGAGTTCTTCCTCTTCCTGGGCCGCCACAGCGGCCTGCCGGTCGCCCTCGAGGGCGCGCTGAAGCTCAAGGAGATCAGCTACATCGCGACCGACGCCTACGCGGCCGGCGAGATGAAGCACGGGCCGATCGCGCTGCTGGACGAGATGACGCCGGTCGTGTGCGTGGCGACGGACTCGCCGGTGCTCGACAAGCTGGCCTCCAACATGCAGGAGGTCCGCGCCCGCGGCGCCCACGTGATCGCGATCACGACAGAGGGCAACGAGGAGATCGCCGGCCACGCCGAGTCGATCCTCGCGATCCCCCGGACCGACTGGACCCTCCAGCCGATCCTCGCCGTGATCCCGCTGCAGCTGCTGGCCTACGGGATCGCGCGCCGCCGCGGCCTGAACGTCGACCAGCCGCGCAACCTCGCCAAGACCGTCACGGTCGAGTAGCGCGCCGCGGCCGGCTCCGCGCGAGCCGCCCCCGGCGTTGCTTGTCAGGTTCTGCGTTCCTGCTACGCAGAACCTGACAAGCAACGGCGAGACCGCGTCGCGGCGGGCCCGCGCCGGCGCCCGATCGGCCGCGCGCTCAGTCCTCAGCCGGCCGGAACAGCGCCGCGACCGTCATCACGAGGATCTTCAGGTCGAGCCACAGGGACCAGTGCTCGATGTAGAAGTTGTCCCACTCGACCCGGTCCTCGAGCGACGTCTGGCCGCGCAGGCCGTGCACCTGCGCCCACCCGGTCAGGCCGCAGCGGACGCGCAGGCGGTCGCCGTAGCGCGGGATCTCGCGCTCGAACCGCGCGACGAACTCGGGGCGCTCGGGGCGCGGGCCCACGAGGCTCATCTCGCCGCGCAGGATGTTCAGCAGCTGGGGCAGCTCGTCCAGCGAAGTGCGGCGCAGCAGCCGCCCGAGGCTCGTGCGGCGGTCGTCGCCCTCCACGCCGCCGGGCGCGCACCCGGGCTGCGGGTCGAAGCCGTTCGACGTCGACGGCGGGCCCACGCGCATCGTGCGGAACTTGAGGACGTCGAACTCCCGGCCGTCGAGGCCCACGCGGCGCTGGCGGAAGAGGATCGGGCCGGGCGAGTCCAGGCGCACGGCGAGCGCCAGCGCCAGCAGCAGCGGCCACAGCACGAGCAGGGCCCCCAGCGACAGGACGATGTCGAGCGCGCGCTTGACCGCCAGCGCCACGCCGCGCCGCGCGGACGGGCGCAGGCCCAGCAGCGGCAGCCCGCCGACGTGCTCGTAGACCAGGCGGCCGTTCAGCGCGTCGAACATGCGGGGCACGATCGACACCCGCACGCCGACCCGCTCGCACTCGCGGATCGCCGGCCACAGGCAGTCGTCGTGGGTGGCCGGGGAGAACGCGATGATCGCCTGCTTGGCGCCGGCCATCTCGGCGATCGCCGGCAGGTCGCCGATCGTCCCCAGGACGGGGAGCGGCGACGGCTCGGACTGATGGCCGTCCGGGTCGCAGGGCGCGTCGACGAAGCCGATCGGACGCAGGCCGTAGCGCGGGTCCTCGGCCAGGCGGCGCGCGAGCCGCGTGCCGATCGAGCCGGTGCCGACGATCAGCGTCGGCCGCGCCGCCTGGCGCCGCGCTCGCGCCCGGCGCTGGCCGGCCCACAGCACGGTGCGCCCGGCGGCGATCCCGGCGAAGCCCAGCGCGGCCGCGCCCGCGGCGTGCCCCACGTCGAGGTGGTCGCCCTGCGCGCTGGCCAGGACGACGGCGCCCATCGCGGCGACCGCGACGGCCTCCGCGGCGCGCCACAGCGCGCTGACCGGCGAGCCGCCGATCCCCCACGAGTACATCCCCCGGGCCGCGAGCAGGGCGGCGCCCAGCAGCGGCACGACGATCAGCGGCGAGCCCGACAGCAGCTCGGCCGGCCCGCCCGCCTCGACGGACGCGGCGACCGCCAGGGCGACGAGATCGGACACCGCGCACAGCAGCGCCAGCGCGCGGCCGTCCCACGTCGTGTGCCCCCGATGCGCCGGCGCGAGCGCCGACTCGGCGGGGCCGGCGGTGGCCCGCTGGAGCAGCTCGGTTTCGGTCTCCGCCAGGGACATGACGCTGTGCTCGACCGTAATTCCGGAGCGCCTGCCGGAGGCGGGGGCATTCCTGGATGCGGTGGTCGGGATCGCCACCCGGCGTCCGTAGGCGACCCCCGGGGCCCCGGGAGACGATCCCCGCCGGTGGGTCAGCCGCGTGCCGCGCGGCGGGGAGGTTCCTCCGGCCGTCCGGGGTGGTGTGGGGGGCATCGCTCACCCCGCCGGTGGAAGGGCCTCCCCACCACGGGGGCCCGATCTCCTCGACAGTCGCGTGAGCCCCCGGATTAGCTTCGGATCCGTGAACGCCGACCCCCAGAGCCCCGCATTCGAGCAGACGGATATGCGGGTGCTCGTCGCCGACGACGACCCGCTCGTGCGGTCCGCGGTCCGCGAGGCGCTCGCCGAGCGCGAGGGGATCCGGATCGACGGAGAGGCCGTCAACGGGGAGGAGGCCGTGGCGCTGGCGCTGCGTCGCCGCCCGGACGTGGTCCTGCTCGACGTGGGCATCCCCCGCGTCGACGCGGTCACCGTCACGCGGCGCATCCGCAGCTCCGCGCCGGGGGTCGAGGTGGTGGTGTTCTCGAGCTCGCCCGACGACGAGGTCGGGCTGCTCGGCCTGCGGGCCGGTGCGGCCGGCTTCCTCCTGAAGGATGTCAGCAGCGATGCGCTCGCGCGCGCGTTGCGCGGCATCAAGCGGGGGGAGGCGGTGGTGTCGCGCCGGCTCACTCGCCAGGTGCTGGAGAGCCTGCGCCGGGCGCCCGACGCGGGCGCCGGAATGCGTCCCGTGTGGAGCCCGCTGACCTCGCGGGAGTGGCAGGTCCTGGACCTGCTGTGCGAGGGGGCTTCGACGGAGGCGATCGCGGAGCGTCTCGTCCTCGCCGTCGAGACCGTCCGCACCCACATCAAGCACGTGCTCGCCAAGCTCGGCGCGCACTCGCGAGAGGAGGCGATCGCCGTCGCACGCCAGCTGCGATCGGGTGGAGGCCCGGTGCAGCCGTGTGACGCGGTGGACGAGGTGGGTCAACGGCGGGTGGCCAACAGACTGCGCGAACACGGCCACTCGTGAAGTGCTCCTTGACGGGGCGCGTCCCCGTCGGAGGGTGGAAAACCGACCCGCGCGCATCGACGAACCGAAGCAACGAAATCTCGGAGACCACCGTGTTTGTGACAGGTGAGATAGTTCCCCCAACTGCAGGTGGCCCGGTCCGTAGACTGGCACCGCGAGACCGAGCGACAGGGGAATCTGTTCGGTCCCTCTCGACACGACCGGGTGGTGGTTCGTGGTGAGCCCGACCCATCCCAAGGGAGCCGCAATGTCGATAGCCGAAGACAAGGATGCTCAGAAGCTGACCGACTCGCCTGACCGACTACGGGTGGTCATCGCGGACCCGGATCCGCTCGCGCGCCGCGTGGTGCGCGACGAGCTGCAGAGCCGCCCGCGCTTCGTCGTGGTGGCGGAGGCCTCCGACGGCGTCGAGGCGCTCGAGCTGGTGCGCCACTACCGCCCGGAGCTGCTGCTCACCGAGATCGCGCTGCCGCGCATCGACGGCATCGGCGTGACGCGCCAGCTGCGCCAGGTCGCGCCGCAGGTCAAGGTCGTGGTCTTCGCCGTCAGCGGCGAGGGCGACGTGGACCTGCGGGCACTGCGCGCCGGCGCCAGCGGCTTCCTGTCCAAGGACGTCGGCGTCCAGGCGGTGAGCCAGGCGCTCGAGGCCGTGGCCCGAGGCGAGGCCGCGATCTCGCGCGAGCTGACGATGCGCCTGATCGAGCGCGTGCGCAAGATCCCCGAGGCGGGCACCGGCATCCGGCCGGTCAAGAGCAACCTGACGCCGCGGGAATGGGAGGTGCTGGACCTCCTGGTCACCGGGGCCAAGACCAGCGACGTGGCGCGGATCCTCTACCTCACCGAGGACACCGTCTACAGCCACGTCAAGAACGTGATGCGCAAGCTCGGCGTCCGCACGCGCAGCGAGGCGATCCAGGCCGCCGAGAAGCTCATCGAGCTCCAGACCACGGGCTGAGCGGCGCGCGTCGCGCCGGCCCGGCGCGGGTACTGCACCGACGGTGCGGATCCTCGCGCTGGCCGATGCGCCGCCACGCCGCCCGGTGGCCGAGCTCGTCGCGGCCCACGAGCCGTCGCTCGTGGTCCTGCTCGGCGACCTCCAGCCGTCGTGGGTGGCCGACCTGGCGACGCTCGACGTCCCGCGCATCGGCGTCCACGGCAACCACGACGCGCCCGGCCTGCTCGCCGGGCTGGGCGCCCAGGACGTGCACCTGCGCGCCGTCGACGTCGACGGCCTGCGGTTCACCGGCCTGTCGGGATCGCCCGCCTACTCCCGCGGGGGCTCGAGCTTCGAGTGGACCGAGGCGCAGGCCGACGCGCTCGTCGCGCAACTGCCGGACGCCGACGTCCTCCTCACCCACACGCCGCCGCTCGGCGTCGACGACGAGCCCGACGATCCCGTCCATCGCGGGTTCGCCGCGCTCGTGCCCTGGGTGGAGCGCCATCGGCCGCGGTGGCTGCTGCACGGCCACACGCAGCCCGACCCGCGCCGGCGCGTGGCGCGCGTCGGCGCGACGCGCGTCGTGCACGTCCGCGGCGACGCGGTGCTCGAGCTGTAGCGGGTCAGCGGCGGCGGAACGTCCCGAGGCCCTCGGCGTCGAGGTTCTCGAGCGTCACCGCCCGCAGCCGGCCGCCGCGCGGGCCCCGGAAGGTCACCGCGCTGATGCCGCTCGCCATCTCGCCGGGCGGCATGTAGGTGAACGTGTCGCCGCTCCAGTGCGTCAGCGGGAACGTCTCCCGGCGCGGACCGAGCCGGATCGCCAGCCCGCCGCCGCGGCGCACCACGTGGGCGGGGCCGTAGTAGCGGTTGCGGTACGTGCCGACGTAGGCGGCGGCGCGGCGCGCCGGCCGCGGGTTCGCCGGCCGCTCCTGTCCGGCGAGGCGGCTCGCCGGGTCGGACAGCCCCGCGAACGCCTGGCCGTAGGCGGCGAGCCAGTCGCGCTCGACGCGGCCGGTCTCGGCGAGGTCGAGGAACGTGTGGGCGACCGCCTCGGGCAGCCCGATCGGCGCGCCGTTGGTGAGCACGACGATGCCGAGCTCCTCCGCCGGCAGCATGTTGACGACGGTCGCCGCGCCGAGCGCGAACGCGCCCGAGTGGTTCAGGCGCACCCGCCCGGTCCAGTCGTTCCCGACGTTGAGGCCCAGCCCGTAGAACCCGCTGCGCGCGACGGGGATCGCCGGGGGCCCGCTGAGGATGTGCGGCGTGCTCATCTGCGCCAGCGGCCCGGCGGCGACGAGCTGGCGGCCGTCGTAGGCGCCCTCGGCGAGCATGAGCCGCAGCCACCTGGCCATGTCGAGCACGGTCGAGCTGACCCCGCCGGCCGGCGACTGCGCGTCGGGATCGCGCTCGAACCGCGGCACCCACCGGTCGCCGTCCTTGACGTGGAGGTCGGCGCGCTCGGGCGCGGCGACGTAGTCGGCGTGGCGCGAGCTCGTCGACGTCATGCCGAGCGGCTCGTACAGCAGGCGGCTCGACAGCCGGTCCCACGGCGTGCGCGCCGCGCGCGCGACCGCCTCGGCCGCGGCCGTCAGCCCGAAGTTCGTGTACGCGTACTCGGCCCGGAACGGGCGCAGCGGCAGGTAGCGCAGGCGCCGCAGCACCTGGTGGCGCCCGTAGCCGAGGTCCTCGAGCAGGTCGCCGGCGTGATCGGGCAGCCCGCTGCGGTGCGAGTACAGGTCGGCGAGCGTGACCTGGCGGGTGGTCGACGGCGACTTCAGCCGGAACCACGGGAGGTGCTCGATCACGCGGGTGTCCCACGACACGACGCCCTCGCCGACGGCCCGCGAGACGACGGTCGCGCCGACCGGCTTGGAGACCGAGGCGAGCTGGAAGACCGTGTTCGGGGTCACGGGCGCGCCGGTCTGGGTGTTGCGCACGCCGAAGCCCTTCGCGTACACGAGCCGGTCGCGATGGACGACCGCGATCGCCATGCCGGGCACGCCGGTGCGCGCGAGCATGTCGGCGGCGACGCCGTCGAGCCGGGCGATCGCGGCGTCGACCTGCCCCGGCGGGATCGCGACCGCGGTGACGGTCGGTGGCGGGGCGTCCTCGTCGCTCCGGGCGGCGGCGGGGAGGGCGGTCGCGGCGGTGGTGAGCACCACCGTCAGGCTCGCGGCGGCGACCAGGCCGCGGACGCGCGTGCGGCGCGTCGGCGCGTCCGTGCAATCCACCGCCGAGACCCTACCGAGCGCGCATCTGACACGCGCCGGTGTCGCATCCGGGGCGCGCCGGCCGGTGCCGGCGCGCCCCGGCGCGTCACGCCTGCGCGAGCGTGAAGCCGATCTGACCGCCCTCGAGCTGGGCGTCCAGCACCTTGTCGTCGAGCTCGTCGGCGACGTCGGCGTCGACGAAGACCGGCACGCTCTGCCCGTCGACGACCTGGTCGCCCGGCGCCGGCTCGGCGGCGAGCTGGAGCGTCAGGCCCGGTTGTCCGTTCTCGCCGGTGCCGGGCGCGATGCGCAGGCCGGCCGTCTCGGGCGCGTCGGCGATCGAGGCGATGATCGAGTCAAGCGCCTCTGCCGCGGTCTGGGTGATCGTGAGCACGCGGCTCACCCCCTCGCTGGTTGGGTCCAGAAGGGCCACCGTAGCAGCGGGCTACGGCGTGAGACGCACCGGAAGGGTCTTCAGCTGGTTGATGAACGGCGACTCCGCGTACAGCGGGCGCCCCGCGAGCTCCATGTGCGGGTAGCGCGCCAGCGTCTCCTCGATGAGGATCCGCAGCTCCAGGCGGGCGAGCGCGGTGCCCAGGCAGAAGTGCCGGCCGCCGGCGCCGAAGGCCTGGTGCTCGGGGTTGCGCCGGACGTCGAAGCGGTCGGGGTCCTCGTAGCGCGTCTCGTCGCGGTTGGACGAGACGTACCACATGACGACCTTGTCGCCCTCGCGGATCTGCTGCCCGTTGAGCTCGGTGTCGCGCGTGGCGGTGCGGCGGAAGTGCGCGAACGCCGGGAACATCCGCAGCGCCTCCTCGACCGCGCTCGGGATCAGCGACGGGTCGTCGAGCAGCAGCCGGCGCTGGTCGGGGTGCTCGATGAGCGCGCGCATCGCGCTGGCGTACGTCGCCTTCGTCGAGTCGTTGCCGGCGGCGACGAGCAGGAAGAAGCCCATGACGATCTCGTGCTCCTCGAGCCGCTCGCCGTCGACCTCGGCGTGGACGAGCACGCTCGTGAGGTCGTCGCGCGGGTTCTCGCGCCGCTCGGCGATGAGCCGGCGGCAGCGCTCGAAGATCTCGGGCACGTCGCGCTGCATGACCGCCTCGGGCCCCTCGGGGTTGAGGTCGGGGTCGCCGGCGCCGAGGATCGCGTTCATCAGCCGCGCCCACACGGCGTCGTCCTCCTCGGGGACGCCCATGAAGCTGTGGATCACCCGCGAGACGACGGGCTGGGCGACGTCGTTGACGAGGTCGGCGGTCTCGCGGCCCGCGAGCCCGTCGAGCACGCGGACGGCGATCGCGCGGATCTCGTCCTCGTGCTGAGCGATTCGCTTCGGCGTGAACCCGCGCTGGAAGAGGGCCTTGAGCCGGTCGTGCTTGGGCGGGTCCATCCCGATGAACATCGCCTGCTGCAGCTCCAGCGGGATGATCGAGTGGGTGAGGGCGGTGACCCCGCCGCGCTCGGACGAGAACGTCTGCCAGTCGCGGCTGACCGTGTGGACGTCGTCCGCCGTCGTGACCGACCAGAACCCGTCCTCCTCGGGGTACTCGGTGATCCGCGCCGTCCAGTGCACCGGGCACTCGGACCGCAGGCGCTTGAACAGCTCGTGCGGCGGGCCGTCGGGCCAGTGCTCGCGCTCGGTGAGCAGCAGGTCCTCGAGGCGGGAGACGTCGGTGGACATGGGGCGCGCTCTCCTGGTTGGTCAGCCAGCCAATACCCGCGGAGGAGCTTAACCGTTTCGTCGCAGTTCGTGGGCAAACCGGTGGTCCGCTGTGACATCTCGATCGCCACGCTTCGCGGCATGACCCTCGACTCACCGGACGTGTCGCGAGTTCCCTCCACCCCTCGGAGGAAAGGCGCGTCACGTCACGAGGCGGTCGTGCTGGATCTCGCCGCGAGGCAGTACGGCGTCGTCGCGACGTGGCAGCTCGTCCAGCACGACGTGCCGTCGGTGCAGATCACCCGCTGGGCGCACCGCGGCTGGCTGGTGCGGTTGCATCGCGGCGTGTACGCCGTCGGGCACCGATCGCTGACGCCCGATGGTCACCACCTCGCCGCAGTACTCGCCTGCGGACCCGGCGCCGTGCTGTCGCACCGCTCCGCGGCCAGCGCGTGGGGTCTGCGGCCGACGTCGCGACCAAGGATCGACGTGACGACTCCTCGGGCCGCCGGCCGCCGCCAACCCCGCATCGACGCGCACCAGTCATCCCTCCACCCCGACGACCGCACGATCCTCCGCGGCATCCCGATCACCACCGTCGCCCGCACGGCGCTCGATCTCGGCGAGGTCGCCTCGCAGCGCGACGTGCACCGCTTCCTCGTCGCCGCCGAGCAGCAGCGCCGCTACGACCAGCGGGCGATCGACGCGGTCGTCGCCCGCGCCGCCGGGCGTCGTGGGCTGCGGCCGCTGCTCGGCGCCCTGCGCGATCTCCGTCCCGAGCACGTCGCGACGCGCAGCGAGATGGAGATGCGCGCGCTCGAGCTGATCACCGCCCACGGGCTGCCGGCGCCGAGGGTCAACGACGCGCTCGGCCGCCACCTGATCGACCTGCACTGGCCCGACCGCCGCGTGGCGGTCGAGCTCGACAGCCGCAGGTTCCACCTCACGGCCGACGCCTTCGAGCGCGATCGCCGCCGCGACGCCGAGCTCGCCGCGGCCGGCTACCGCGCCGCGCGCATCACCTGGCTGCAGCTCACGCGCGAGCCCGCCTGGGTCGCGCGGACGCTCGCGCGCCTGCTGGCCTAGCCGTCCCTAGCCGCCCGCGCCCGCCGCCTGCGCCGCGGTCTCCAGGCGCTCCGCGATCTCGCGGGCGCTCCCGGGGCCCTGGAGCACGAGCTCCTGGAACAGGCGCCACATGCCCTGGCCGGCGGTCGCGCCGAACACGGGCGGCTGCAGGTCGGACAGATCGAAGCGGACGGTCTCGGCCGATGCGAGCATCGCCGCGCTGCGGGCGCTCGTGTCGTCGGGGTAGGCGGCCGCGCGCACGCCGCGGTGCGGCGAGACGAAGCCGCCGCTCGGCGCCCACGCCTCGGCGGCCCGCGCGGTCGCCAGGAAGCGCATCAGCCGCCGCGCCGCGTCGGACTCGGTCATCTGGACCGCGACGTCGCCGCCGACCACGAGGCCGTCGGATGCGCGGCTGATCGTCGGGAACGCGGTGAAGCGGGAGTAGGTCGGCTCCGCGTACGCGCGCACGAAGTCGGCCTCGTGCAGCAGCGCCGCCTTCGCGCCCGCCGTCAGCGCCTCGCGCACCGAGCGCTCGAACGTGCGCGTGACGATGTCGGTCGCCTTGCCCGCCAGCTCGGGGTCGCCGATGACGCTCGCCATCAGCCGCAGCGCCCGCACCACCGACGGGTGCGTCCACGGGATGTCGTGGCGGGCGAGCCGGTCGTAGAGCTCGGGGCCGGCGGTGCGCAGGTAGACGTTCTCGAACCAGTCGGTGAGCGGCCACCCGTCGGCGCCCGCGACCGACAGCGGCCGGATGCCGGCGTCGGCCAGGCGTCCCGCGACGCGCACGAGCTCGTCCCACGTCTGCGGCGGACGCGCGATCCCGGCCGCCCGCAGCGCCTGCGGCCGGTACCACAGCACCGACTTGTTGGACGCCTTGAACCAGACGCCGTACAGGCGGCCGTCGACCTCGCCCAGCTCCTGCCACGCCGGGCTGTAGCCGGTGCGCACCGCCGCCCGCGTCGCCGCGTCGAGCGGCTGCAGCGCGCCGGCGCGCGCCAGCTCGCCCATCAGGCCGGGCTGGGGCAGCAGCGCCACGTCGGGCGGGCAGTCGCGCGCCACGCGCCGGCGCAGCTTCGGCGCGATGTTGCGCGTCTCGTAGCGGTAGTCGACGCGGATGCCGGTCTCCTGCTCGAAGCGCCGCAGCACCCGCGCGAAGCTCCGCGCCTCGTCGCCGCTCCACACGGCCGCCACCTCGATGCGGCCCGGTCCGCCGCGCTCGGCGCCGCGCGGGCAGTCGCCGGGCAGCCGCGCGATCGTGACCGCGGCGGCGGTGTCGGTGCGGGTGAGCGGCTGCAGCGACGGGCCCCACACGGCGATCGCGGCGAGCACCGCGGCGCCGGCGAGCGCGACCCGCGGCCGCGCCAGCCCGCCGGCCGCGCGGCCCAGCCACGCCCGCGCCCGCCACCGGCCGCGGCGCGGCTCGCGCGCCACCTCGGGCTCCGGCTCCGGGACGCGGCCGGCCGCGAACACCGCCGCCAGCACCCGCTCGTCGGCGTCCACCGGCATCCCGCCGAGCTCCTCGCGGAGCTGCGAGGCCGCCCGCGCGGCGGCCTCCCGCGCGTCGCGATCGTGTTCGAAGCGCTCGGTCACGGTCCCGGGGTCCAGACGAAGGGCTCGCTGCCGCGCAGGCGGTCCAGCGCGGCCGGGTCGTCGCCGTCGCTCAGCAGCCGCTCGGCGTCGCGCCGCCAGCGGTCGCCCGACGACAGCCGCAGCCGCCAGCGCGGATGATGCGCGATCCACGGCGCCGCCGCCGCCACGCTCGGCCGCGGCGGCGCGCCGAGCACCGCCAGCACCCGGCGGCCCGCCGGGATGCGGTGCTCCAGCGTCTCGAAGAACCGCACCAGCGCGCCGGCGTGCTCGGGCGGCGCCACGTCGACGGGGTCGGCGGCCCCCGTGCCTCCGTGCGCGACCACGATCGCCCGCTCCGGCGGCGTGTGGAAGACGCCCCACACCTCGCTGCCGACCTCCGGCGGCGGCGGTGCGAGCGCCTGCGCGAGCTGCGTGCGCGCCCGCGTCAGCCGCGACCGCAGCGTCGACGGCGCCGCCAGCTCGAGCACCGCGGCGGCCTCGTGGCTGCGCAGGCCCAGCACGTAGACGAAGAAGAACGCCTCGACGTCCTCGACCGGCAGCCCCGCGAGCGCCCGGTGCAGGTCCATGCGCCCCTCGACGTCGGCCGCCGGCGCCGGCGGCTCCAGCCCCGCCGCGTCCTCGAGGAACGCGAACCCGCGCGCCTTGCGCTGGCGCAGCCGGTCCAGGCACACGTTGCGGCAGATCGCCAGCAGCCACGCCCGCGCCGACGGACCGCCCTTGAAGCCGGCCAGCGACCGGTACGCGCGCAGGAACGTCTCCTGCACGACGTCCTCGGCCTCGTGCTGGTCGCGCAGCGTGAACGACGCCAGGCGCCAGGTGTCGTGCTTGTGTCGGTGGTAGAGCAGGGCGAAGGCCTCGTCGTCTCCCCCGGCCGCGCGCGAAACCAGGACGGCGTCGGGCGCCTCCGGGCTCTCCTCCACTTCGACGTGCGCGGCCGCCGGATTGACGACAGCAGCCGTGTTCGGGTTGCTCTCCATGTCCGACCCGAGACGGGAGCCTACGCCCTCCGCACAACGTCGTCGTCAATCCGCGCCCGCCCTTCGTCTATGGGGTCAGAGAGGAAAGGAGAGGGCGTGGCCGAGGTCGCGTTCGATCGGGTCAGCAAGATCTACGACGACGGGACACGGGCGGTCAACGACTTCCAGGTCGAGATCGCCGACGGCGAGTTCCTGGTGCTGGTGGGGCCGTCCGGATGCGGCAAGACCACGGCGCTGCGGATGGTCGCCGGCCTGGAGGAGATCTCCGAGGGCGTCGTGCGCATCGGGGACCGCATCGTCAACCACGTGCCGTCGCGCGACCGCGACATCGCGATGGTCTTCCAGAGCTATGCGCTGTACCCGCATCTGTCGGTCCGCGAGAACATCGCGTTCGGGCTGAAGGTCAAGCGGCTGCCCAAGGAGGAGATCAACCGGCGCGTCGAGGAGGCCGCCCGGATCCTCGACCTGGAGCCGTTCCTGGACCGCAAGCCGCGCGCGCTGTCGGGCGGCCAGCGCCAGCGCGTCGCGATGGGGCGCGCGATCGTGCGCGAGCCGGCGTGCTTCCTGATGGACGAGCCGCTGAGCAACCTCGACGCGAAGCTGCGCGTGCAGATGCGCGCGGAGATCGCGCGACTGCAGCAGAACCTGGGGGTGACGACGCTGTACGTCACCCACGACCAGGTCGAGGCGATGACGATGGGCGACCGGGTCGCGGTCATGCGCAAGGGCGAGCTGCAGCAGGTCGCGCCGCCGCAGGAGCTCTACGACCACCCGGTCAACCTCTTCGTCGCCGGCTTCATCGGCAGCCCGGCGATGAACCTCCTGGAGGGACGGCTCGAGAGAGCCGGGGACGGGCTGGCGGTCCGGGCCGGCGGGCAGTACCTCTCCCTGCCCGCCGAGCTCGTGGCCGCCCGTCCGGCGCTCCAGCGCTACGTCGACCGGACGCTCATCCTCGGGATCCGCCCCGAGGACCTGGAGGACGCGGCGGTCGCCGGCGATGCGCCCGACGGGCGCCGGATCAGCGGCCAGGCGCAGCTGCGCGAGGCGCTCGGCTCGGAGCTGATGGTCTACCTGACCGTCGACGCCCCCGCCGCCTCGACCGCGGAGACGAGCGAGCTGGCCGAGGACGCCGGCGTGCAGCAGCTCGGCGGCGCCGAGGGCCAGACGACGATCGTCGGCCGCTTCAGCCCTCGCTCGCACGTCCGCGAGGGCGATCGCGTCGAGGTCGTCGTCGACACCACGACGCTCCACTTCTTCGATCCCGACACGGGTCTCGGGATCTACGACGCCACCAACGGAGGAGGACCCACGTGAACCTTCCAGCCCTCAGGCGCCTCATGCTCGTGCTCCTGGCCGGGGTCGCGCTGATCGCGGCCGGGTGCGGCGACGATGACGACGACGGCGGCTCGACCGGGACCGCCACCTCCGGCGGCGCGACGCAGGCGGAGGAGCCCTCCGACGTCTCCGGGACCGTGTCGATGGTCGGCATCTGGACCGGCGACGAGCAGGAGTCCTTCCAGGCCGTGCTCGACGGCTTCAAGGAGCGCTACCCGGACGTCACCGTCAACTACAACCCCGCCGGCGACAACACGCCGACGGTGCTCAGCACCGCGGTCGAGGGCGGCAACCCGCCCGACCTGGCGACGATCGCCCAGCCGGGCCTGATCCGCCAGTTCGCCGAGCAGGGCGCGCTGCAGCCGCTCACCTTCGCCAAGGAGGAGATCGAGGCCAACTTCCCGCAGGACATCGTCGACCTGGGCACGATCGACGGCGAGCTCTACTCGTTCGTGTTCAAGGCCGCCAACAAGTCGACCGTGTGGTTCAACGTCAAGGCGTTCGAGGACGCCGGCGTCGAGGCGCCCCAGACGTGGGACGAGCTGACGTCCGCGGCCGACACGATCAAGGCGTCGGGCCTGCCCGCGTACTCGATCGCGGGCGCCGACGGATGGACGCTCACCGACCTGTTCGAGAACATCTACCTGCGGCAGGCCGGCCCCGAGAAGTACGACCAGCTGACCAACCACGAGATCAAGTGGACGGATCAGTCGGTCAAGGACGCCCTGACGACGATGGCCGACGTCATCGGCGACTCCGACAACATGGTCGGCGGCACGTCGGGCGCGCTGGAGACCGACTTCCCGACCTCGGTCACGAACGTGCTGAGCGAGAGCCCGAAGGGCGCCATGGTGATCGAGGGCGACTTCGTCCCCGGCGTCGTGACGACCGACCTGGAGCCCGGCACGGACTACGACGTGTTCGCGTTCCCGAGCATCGACGGGTCCGGCCCGACGGTGGTCGGCGGCGGTGACTCGGTCGTGATGTTCAAGGACAGCCCGGCCGCCCAGGCGCTCGTCGAGTACCTGGCCAGCCCGGAGGCGGCCGAGATCTGGGCCTCGCGCGGCGGCTTCTCGTCGGCGAACACCCAGCTGTCGCCGGACGCGTACTCCGACGACCTGACGCGCACCACGGCCACGGCGATCGCCGAGGCCGAGACGTTCCGCTTCGACATGTCCGACCTGGCGCCCGCCGCGTTCGGCGGCACGCCCGGCCAGGGCGAGTGGAAGATCCTCCAGGACTTCCTGGCGGACCCGACCAAGGTCGACCAGACCGCCCAGAAGCTGGAGCGCTCGGCCGCGCGCGCCTACCGCGACCAGGAGTAGCGAGACGTGGCGCTCGCCGACGCCAGCAGCGTGCCGGCGCCGCCCCCGGGTCTGGACGGACCGGACCCGGGGCGGTGGCGGCGCCGCCTGACCACCGCCGCCTTCCTGGCGCCGGCGGTCGTCATGCTCGGCGTGTGGGTCGTCTACCCGACGATCCGCACGATCGTGCGCAGCCTGTTCGGCCGGGACGGCTCCGAGTGGGTCGGCCTGGGCAACTACGAGACGCTGTTCACGACCGACACGCTGGTCACCGCGATCCAGAACAACGCGATCTGGGTCGCGGTGGTGCCGGCGCTCGTCGCCGCGATCGGGATGGTCTTCGCGGTCCTGACCGAGCGCATCAGCTGGAAGGTCGGGTTCCGCACCGCCGTGTTCATGCCCATGGCGATCTCGATGTTCGCCGCGGGCGTGATCTGGCACATCATGGACGAGAAGGACCCCGAGCGGGGCGCGGTGAACGCCGCGATCGGGGCGATCAAGGACGTCTTCGGCTCCAGCGGCGTGCTGTCGCGCGCGCAGCCGTCCAGCGACGCGATCACCGGCAGCATCAGCGAGGGGTTCGTCCTGCAGGCGACGGTCCGCCCCGGCGACGGCGCCCTGCTCGGCCTGACCGCGATCCCGCCCGCCGAGGTGCCGGAGGGCGCCGAGCAGGCGGCCACCCCGCAGGCGGCCGGGGGCGAGATCGTCGGCACCGTGTGGCGCGACTTCAAGCCGGGCGGCGGCGAGCCAGGCGTCGTCGAGGCCGAGGAGCTCGGCATCCCCGGCGCGACCGTGCAGCTGCGCGACACGTCGGGCGACACGGTCGCGACGACGAAGACGGACGCCGACGGCAGCTTCGCGTTCACGGACGTGGCCGACGGCGAGTACCAGGTGGCGGTCGCGCCGGAGACGTTCGCGGCGCCGTTCGAGGGCGTGTCGTGGCTCGGCCCCGACCTCATCACCCCGGCGGTGATGATCGCCTACATCTGGGTGTGGGCGGGCTTCGCGATGGTGGTGATCGCCGCGGGCCTGTCGGCGATCCCGCGCGACGTGCTCGAGGCCGCGCGCACGGACGGCGCCACCGAGTGGCAGGTGTTCCGCCGCGTGACGGTCCCCCTGCTGGCGCCGGTCCTGTCGGTCGTCTTCGTGACGATGATCATCAACGTCCTGAAGGTGTTCGACATCATCCTGTCGGTCGCGCCCGGCTCCTCGCAGGACGACGCGAACGTGATCGCGCTGGCGATGTGGCGCACGTCGTTCTCGGGCGTCAACGACTTCGGGCTCGGGTCCGCCATCGCGGTCCTGCTGTTCGTCCTCGTGATCCCGGCCCTGGCGCTGAACATCCGCCGCTTCAAGCGAGAGGAGTCCTGATGGCGAGCACCGCCCCGATCGACGCTCCCACCGCCTCGCCCGTGCCGGCTCCGCGCGTGCGCACCGAGTCGCGTGCCGCGTGGGTGGCGCGCCAGGCCGCGCGGCTGCCGTTCCAGATCCTGATGATCATCATCGCGCTGCTGTGGCTCGTGCCGACGTTCGGGCTGCTGCTCACGTCGCTCATGCCGGCGGACCAGATCTCCGAGGTGGGCTGGTGGAAGCTGTTCGCCGAGCCGAGCATGGCGACGCTCGAGAACTACCGGGCGATGTTCGACAACAGCGACCTCGTCGACGCGCTGATCACGACGGCGATCATCGCGGTCGGCAACACGGTGCTGCTGGTGCTCGTCGCGGCGCTCGCCGGCTACGCGTTCGCGTGGTTGAAGTTCCCGGGCCGCGACGCGCTGTTCGTCGTCGTCATCGGCCTGCTCGTCGTGCCGCTGCAGGTCGCGCTGATCCCGATCTTCTCGCTCTACAACTCGACCGGGCTGTTCGACACGGAGCTGGGCCTGATCCTGTTCCACGTCGCGTTCGGCCTGCCGTTCGGGATCTTCCTGCTGCGCAACTTCTTCGCGGGGATCCCGAAGGACATCCTCGAGAGCGCGCGGATCGACGGCGCGTCGGAGGCGCGGATCTTCTTCCGGCTGATCCTGCCGCTGGGCCTGCCGGCGATCGCCTCGCTGGCGATCTTCCAGTTCCTGTGGACGTGGAACGACCTGATCGTGGCGCTGACGTTCGGGCGCGACGTGCAGCCGCTGACCGTCGCGATCTTCTCCCAGCTGCGGCAGTTCGGCAGCAACATCGAGCTGATCGCGCCGGCGTCGTTCCTGTCGCTGGCGATCCCGCTGGCCGTGTTCCTGGCCTTCCAGCGCTACTTCGTCCAGGGGCTTCTCGCGGGGTCGGTCAAGTAGTTCCCCCTGCCGCATCGTCGCGCCCCGTGCGCGACGATCGGCAGGTGACGACCAGCACGTCCTCCCGGACGAAGCTCCCCGCCCGCGCCGGCGAGTGGCGCTCGACGGCGCTCGCGGCGATCGCCGTGACCGCGATCGCGGCGGGCGGGCTGCTGCACCTGCTGGGCGAGGGGGACGCGGGCCGGGCGGTGTGGCGCGCGGCCGTCGCGCTGCTGGCGGCCGATCTGGCCTACGAGGTCGGCCGGTCGGTGATCGTCGACCGCCACCTCGGCGTCGACACGATCGCGCTGGTGGCGATGGTCGGCGCGCTCGCCCTCGGCGAGGAGCTGGCGGGCGCGGTCATCGGCCTCATGTTCAGCGGCGGGGCGGCGCTGGAGGCCGCCGCGTCGCGGCGGGCGCGCCGCGAGCTGACGGCGCTGCTGCAGCGTGCGCCCCGCAGCGCGCAGGTGCGCCGCGACGGGCGCATCGACGAGGTGGCGGTCGACGAGGTGCGCGCGGGCGACGTCGTGCTCGTGCGCACCGGCGAGGTCGTCCCGGTCGACGGGACCGTCCTCGACGGCGAGGCCGTCGTCGACACGAGCGCGCTGACCGGCGAGCCGCTGCCGGTGACGCTGAAGCCGGGCATGTCCGTGCTGAGCGGCACCGCGAACGCGGGCGCGCCGTTCGACGTGCGCGCGGACCGCCCGGCCGCCGAGAGCGCGTACGCGGCGCTCGTGCGGCTCGTGCGCCAGGCCGAGACCGAGCGGGCGCCGGTGGTGCGGATGGCCGACCGCTACGCGGGCGTGTTCCTGCCGGTCACGCTCGCGCTCGCCGGGATCGCCTGGGCGGTCAGCGGCGACCCGGTCCGCGCGCTCGCGGTCGTGGTCGTGGCGACGCCGTGCCCGCTGATCCTGGCGGTGCCGATCGCGCTCGTCTCCGGCCTGTCGCGCGCCGCCCGCGCCGGCGTCGTCGTCAAGGGCGCGGGGGCGATCGAGGCGCTGGGCCGCGCTCGGACCGTGCTGTTCGACAAGACCGGGACGCTGACGGTCGGCACGCCGGAGATCCGCGAGATCCGGCTCGCCGGGCCCGGGGACGTGCCGCCCGCGGAGATCCTGCGCCTCGCCGCCTCGCTGGACCGCCTCTCCGCGCACGTGCTCGCGGCCGCGCTCGTCGACGCCGCGCAGGAGGCCGGGCTCGCGCTCGCGCCCGTGTCCGAGAGCGACGAGGACCCCGGTCAGGGGATCGCCGGCGTCGTCGACGGGCGGCGGGTGGCGATCGGCAGCAGCCGCTTCCTGACCGGCGACGGCGTCGACCCGGCCGAGATCGAGGCGGCGCGGCAGCTCGGCACCCGCGGTTCGGGCGAGGCGCACGTGCTCGTCGCCGTCGACGGCCACCTGGCCGGCGTGATCGTGATGGCCGACGAGCTGCGCCCCGACGCCGCGCCGATCGTGCAGCGCCTGCGCGACGAGGGCATCCGGCAGGTCGCGATGGTCACCGGGGACCGCCGGTCGGTGGCCGAGCGGGTGGCGCGCGAGCTCGGCGTCGACCGGGTCTACGCCGAGCTGGCGCCCGAGGACAAGCTCGAGATCGTGCGGCGGCTGCGTGACGACCCGGCGCTGGGCCCGGTCGTCATGGTCGGCGACGGCGTCAACGACGCGCCCGCGCTGGCCATCGCCGACGTCGGCATCGCGATGGGCGCGGCGGGGGCGACCGTCTCGTCCCAGACCGCCGACGCGGTCATCACCGTCGACCGCATCGATCGCGTCGCCGACGCCGTCCACGCGGGGCGCCGGGCGCTGCGCATCGCCCGCGAGAGCGTGTTCGCCGGCATGGGCCTCAGCATCGCCGCGATGCTCGTCGCGGCGGCCGGGTACCTGCCGCCCGTGGCCGGCGCGCTGCTGCAGGAGGCGATCGACCTGACGGTGATCCTGAACGCCCTGCGGGCGCTGCGCGGCTGACGAAAGCCCTGCAATATCGCTTGCAGCGGGCGGAACCGGACGTCGGATCGCGACGGTCGCTGCTAGCGTCGCCGGCCGCGTGGACGCCGTCTCACCACCGCCCAACCGTCCCGGGCGCCGCCGCCTCGCCTGGCCGGTGCTCGCCGTGCTCGCCGTTGCCGCGACGGCGCTGCTCGGAAGCTGGAGCCCAGCCCGCGGCGACCTGCAGCAGCGCATCCGGGCCCAGGAGTCGCGGGAGGACCGCCTCGAGGCGGCGATCGCCCGCGAGACGCAGCGGATCGAGGCCGCCAACGGCGGGCTCGCGCAGGCGCAGGCGCGGCTGGCCGAGCTGTCGGCGCGCCTGGACGCCCGCCGCGCCGAGCTGGAGGAGGTGCAGCGCGAGCTCGTCGACGCGCGCGACCGCCTGACCCGCCTGGAGAACCGCTACCGCCGCGCCGCGGGCGCGCTGGCCGAGAACCTGCGCGCGGGCTACATGAACGGCAGCCCCGACCTCGTGACCGTGATGCTCGACTCGCAGGGCTTCTCCGACCTGCTGGAGCGCGTCGAGTTCCTCAAGCGCGTCGGGCGCGAGCAGGCGCGCGTGCTGGCGGCCACGAAGGACACGAAGACCGAGGTGATGGAGCAGGCGCGCCGCCTGGACCGGCTGCAGCTGCGCAACCGCCGGCTCGTCGCCGCCGCGGCCTCCGCGCGCGACGAGGCGTCGGCCGTCCAGACGGCGATCCTGCGCCACCGCGAGCGGCTGCTGGCCGGCCGCGCCGACCGCCAGGCCGAGCTGAACGAGGTCCGCGGCGAGCTGTCGGAGCTGCGCCGCGAGCAGCGCGCCCAGGCGCGGGCCGCGGCCCGGGCCGCCGCGCAGGCCGCGCAGGAGGCGGGCATCGCGCCCGACCCGAACGCGTCGATCGGGCTCGACGGCGGCGGCGTCGCCCAGCCGCCCGCGGGCGCGCCCGAGGCCGTGCGGCTCGTGATGGCGGCCGGCAACGCGATCGCCGGCCTGCCGTACTCCTACGGCGGCGGGCACGCCTCGTTCCAGGCCAGCGCCTACGACTGCTCGGGCTCGATCAGCTACGCGCTCGCGGCCGCGGGCCTGGTGTCCTCGCCGATGGCGTCGACCGGCTTCATGAGCTGGGGCGAGCCCGGGCCGGGCAAGTGGATCACGGTCTACGCGAACGCCGGCCACGCGTACATGGTCGTCGGCGGCTGGCGCTTCGACACGAGCGCGCTGTCCTCGGGCGGCACCCGCTGGACCCGCGCGCAGCGCAGCAGCGCGGGCTTCGTCGCCCGCCACCCGCCGGGGCTCTGATCCCGCTCGCGGCGCCGCTGGGCGCCGCCGTACGATCGCCGCATGGACGACTTCCCCCTCCCGGGCATGGGCGACCCGGTCGTCGCCGCGCCCGCTCCCGGCGCCGGCCCGGGCTTCTGGGCCGGGGCGCCGTGCGCGATCCTCGACGACGACGGCGGGTTCGTCGTCGCCTACCGCGTGCGCAACGGCACGACGGCAACGACCAGACGGTGATCGCGCGCTCGCCCGACGGCGAGCGGCTGGAGACGGTCGGCGTGCTGGACGAGTCGCGGTTCGACGCGATGGGGATGGAGCGCCCGGCGCTCGCGCGCACGCCCGACGGCCGCTGGCGGCTGTGGGTGTGCTGCGCCACGCCCGGCAGCGCGCACTGGTGGATCGACGTGCTGGAGGCGGCGACGCCCGAGGCGCTGGCCGGCGCCGAGCCGCGCCCCGCGTTCCCCGGCGACGAGCGCACCGGCGTCAAGGACCCGATCGTCCACCGGGTCGCGACCGGTGGCAGGCGTGGATCTGCTGCCACCCGCTCGACGTCCCCGGCGCCGAGGATCGCATGAGCAGCGCGTACGCGACCAGCGCCGACGGGCTGACGTGGGACTGGCACGGCACCGTGCTCGAGGGCCGCGCCGGCCGCTGGGACGCGCGCGGGGCGCGCCTGACGACCGTGCTGCCCGACGGCCGCGCCGGCTACGACGGGCGCGCGAGCGCGGAGGAGAACTGGTTCGAGCGCACGGGCCTGGCGCGCCTCAGCGGCGAGCCCGGCCGCTTCGTCCCCGACGAGGAGGGGCCGGTCGCCGACGTGCGCTACCTCCACGTGCTCGCGCTGCCGGACGGCGGGCACCGCATCTGGTACGAGGCGCGGCTGCCCGACGAGAGCCACGAGCTGCGGACCGAGCTGATCCACTCGTAGCAGCGTGCTCTTGTCCGACCCCGACGGGCCCATGGCCGACCGTACGTCCGCGGACAGGGCGACTCATCCGTACCCACCGCGCGACCGCATGCGGAGGAACGACCCGCAGGACGGTCGCGCGGGGACCGGCGGCGTCGCTAGGACACGAAGGTCGCCGTGGCGGTGATCTCGTCGACCCCGCCGAGCGCGCGGGACACGAGGCACTCCTTGCGCGCCTTCTCGACGACCTCGGCGAAGTGCGCCTCGTCGATGCCGGGCACCTTGCCCTCGGCGGTGAGGTCGATCTTCGTGATCGTCGGGGCGCCGTCGACGAACCGCAGCGTGATGTCGGCGGTCGTCTTGACCGAGTCGACGGGATGGCCCTCCTCGGCGAGGATCGCGCTGGTCGCCATCGCGAAGCACGCCGCATGGGCGGCCGCGATCATCTCCTCGGGGTTGGTCCCCGAGCCGTCCTCGAAGCGCGACGTGAACGAGAACGGCCCCGTGAACGCCCCGGAGCCCACGCTCAGCGTCCCGTTCCCGCCGCGCAGGTCGCCTCTCCACTCGGCACTGCCGTTGCGTGTGGCCATCGATTCCCCTTTGGTGGTTGTCGCGTCCGGGCAAGCTTGACACGCCCGGCGCGGGCGCGGGCCTCAGAGGTCGCTTCCGCCGCGGCGGTCCGGCGCCAGCCAGCTGTCGGGGCTGTACGGCGGCAGCGTGCGCACGAACAGCAGGATGATCACGGTCGACCCGAAGTAGCCGTAGAGGCTGGCGACCGACTCGTGCTGCTCGGTCGCGGTCTGGCCGAACGCGAGCAGGCCGAACACGAGCAGCCCCATCGCCAGCGACGTCAGCAGGAACGGCTTGCGCCGCGACGGGCGGAACTCCATCGTCAGCAGGCTCGCGAGGATGAGCAGGAAGACGAGCCCCTCGAGGATGATGATGATCACCCAGGCGGCCTCGGCGCCGGGGATCGTGCCGATGAACGTCTCGTCGAACTGCTCCTTCAGCGGCGGCGCGATGTCCCAGTCTCCGTCGATGGCCTTGTGCCAGAAGCCGTAGAAGAACAGCCCGCCGATCATCACGTACAGCCCGACGAGGGCGAACAGGTAGGCGACCTTGTCGAACGGGCTCGCCTCGCCGGCGCGGGTCGGGCGGGGGCGCGCGGCGCCCGCCTCTGAGGGTGTCTCGGACATGCCGGGTACATCACCCGGATTCCGACGCCGTAACCGGGCGTGCAGCACCCGGCATCGACCCGTCCGATGCCAGGTGCTGCACGTCCCCGGGGAGCGGGATCGTCGCGGACACGACCGTCCCGTCGCCCGGCGGGCTGACGACGCGCAGGCGCCCCTCGAAGATCGCCACGCGGTCGGCCAGGCCCAGCAGCCCGCTGCCGTCCTCTCGCGCGCCGCCGTCCCCGTCGTCGCGCACCTCGAGTGCGAGCGCTCCGTCGGCCACCCGCGCCGACACCGACGCGCGGCTGGCGCCCGCGTGCTTGACGACGTTCGTCAGCGCCTCGGCGACGACGAAGTACGCGGTCGCCTCCAGCACCGACGGCAGGCGCGGCACGTCCACGTCGACGTCGACCGGCAGCGGCATGCGCTCCGCGAGCGCGTCGACGCCGGCGCAGAGGCCGCCGCGCGACAGGGCGGCCGGCATGATCCCGTGGGCGAGCTCGCGCACCTCGGCGTTGGCCTGCTCGGCGTGCCCGAGCGCCTCCTCCACCAGCCCGGCGCCGTCGGCGCCGCGCTCGAGCGCCTGGCGCGCCATCTTCAGCGTGATGACCGTGTGCACCAGCCGTTGCTGCGCGCCGTCGTGCAGGTCGCGCACGACGCGCCGGCGCTCCTCGTCGGCGGCCGCGGCGATCCGCGCGCGCGACTCGGCCAGCTCGGTGCGCGCCTGGATGTTGGAGATCGCCGTGCCGACCAGCTCGGTGAACTCCGACATGCGCTCCTCGGTGTTCGCGGGCAGCACCTGCGGCCGGCGGGTGGCCGCGACGATCGCGCCCCACAGGCTCCCGTTCACGACGATCGGCGCGCCGACGGCCGAGTGGGTCCCCATCTCGCGCGACAGCCGGCCGATCGTCGATCCCAGTCGCGAGTGGTCGTCGATGCGGGCGGGCCGTCCGGTCCGCCGCACCGCGGCGACGACGCTGTCGCCGTCGAGCGGCACGGTCGCGCCGACCGGGATCGCCTGCTTCGTCTCGCCCCAGTCGGCGACGGCGGTCGCGGTGTCGTCGGGGTCGTAGCGGTACATGCGCGTCACGTCGACCTCGAGCAGGTGGCCGACCTCCTCGGCCACCGCCGCGAACACCTCGGCGGGCGGCGCCTCGCGCGCCACGAGCACGGCGACGCGCCGCAGCGCGGCCTGCTCGTCGGCCAGCATCGCCAGCTCGGCGCGGCCGGCCGCGTCGGAGACCGCCGTGGCGACCAGCTCGGTGAAGTCGGTGAGCCGCGACTCGACGTCCGCCGGCAGCGGCCGCGGCTGCTGCGACCAGGTCACGATCGCGCCCCACATCCCGCCGTCGACGACGATCGGGGCGGCCACCGACGAGCGGATCGAGAGCTCGGACACGAGCGCCGGCACGGGCTCGCGCCAGCGCCCGTAGTCGTCGATCCGCGCGGCGCGGCCGGTGTCGAGGATCCGGCGGGCGAGGGACGTGTCCTCGATCGGGCGGCGCGGGATCTGCAGCGGCCCATCGCCCGTCGCGCTCCAGCCCTCGACCCCCTCGATCGCCGCCCCGCCGTCGGCGTAGCGGACGACGATCGCGCCGTCCATGCCGAGCAGCGTGCCGACCTCGCGGGCGACGGCGGCGAAGATCGCGCTGGGCGGCTCGCGCCGCGCGACGCGGGTCGCGACGCGCCGCAGCGCGGCCTGCTCCTCGGCCAGCTCGCTGCGCGCCTGCTCGGTGACCATGGCGCGCCGGCCGGCGTGCGCGGCCAGCTCGCCGACGAAGACGGCGACGCCGACGTAGCCCGCCAGCCACGCCAGGTCGCCGGCGTCGGGCACCGCGAACGGGTGCGTGGGCGGGAACTGGAACCAGTCGAACGCGACGAGCCCGCCGAAGGCCGCCGGCGCGGCGAACACGACGCCCCAGCGGCGCGCCACGAGGACCACGCCGGCGACGCACGCGACGCCGATCGCCACCGCGAGGATCGCGGCGTCGAGCAGCTCGAGCAGCCCGCCCACCGCGACGAAGGTCGCCAGCCCGACCACGAAGGCCAGCGTCGCCTCGGCGACGAGCGGAAGGCTGCGGGCCCGCGTCGCCGTCCTCACAGGCGGATCGTAACCGCTGATCGCATGCGGATTCGCGCGGCGGCGCGTCACGCCGCGGCGCCCGCCAGCGCCGCCTGCGCCTCCCGCGCGACCGTCGCGTCGGGGTCGGCGCGCAGGCGGTCGGCGGTGCCGCGGTCGCCCAGGCGCACGAGCGCGTGGGCGGCGGTCGCGCGCACGATCGGGTCCGCGTCGCCGGCGGCCGCGCGCACGAGCCCGAGGTGGGCGGGGTCGCCGGCGTTCGCGAGCACGATCAGCGCGTTGCGCGCCATCCGCGACCGCCCCGCGCGCTCGAACGCGCTGCCGGCGAACGCGCGCTCGAACCCCGGCGCCAGGAGGCGGCGCAGGTCCGGGCGGGCCAGCTCGGGGTCGGGGACGTAGCGCACCCACGCGGCCTCCGCCCGCGCGTTCCACGGGCACACCTGCTGGCACACGTCGCAGCCGAAGACCCAGTCGCCGATCCCCGCCCACGCCTCGACCGGGACCAGGCCCGGGTGCTGCGTCGTCCAGTAGCTCACGCAGCGGCGCGCGTCGAGCGTCCCGTCGCCCAGCAGCGCGCCGGTGGGACAGCGGTCGACGCAGCGCCGGCAGGTCCCGCACCGGTCCGGGTGCGGCGCCGGCGGCTCGACCTCCACGTCGGTGAGGAGCACGGCCAGCGTCGTCGCCGTCCCCAGGCGAGTCGAGACGAGCATCCCGCTGCGCCCGATCCAGCCCAGGCCGGAGCCGGCCGCGTGGCTGCGCAGCGGCAGCGGCCCCTGGTCGATCCAGTCGCGCGCGCGGTGGCCGGCGTCTCGCAGCGCCTGCTTGACCGCGTCGATCGCCGGGCGCGCGAGCCGCTCGACGAACGCCTGCTCGCGCACCCAGAAGACCCGCCCGACCCGGCCGATCCGCACGCCGTCGTCGGCCGGCACGGCCGGCTCCGGGTACGCGTGCGGAAGCGCGAGCACGAGCGCGCTGCGCGCCCACCCGAAGCGCTGGGTCGCGTCGAGCCGCACCTCGACGCCGCGCAGCAGCTCGCCCATCATCGCGTGGCGCCCGGCCGCCAGCCACGCCGCGTACCGCTCCTCGACGAAGTCCGGCAGCGCGGCGGGGGCCCACGCGGCCACGAACCCCAGCCGCTCGGCTGCCTCCCGGATCGCGTCGGCCGTCGAGGTCGCGACCGCGCTCACGGCGTGCCGACCACCACGTGCCCGCACGCGTACGCGTAGGCGGCCAGCAGCAGCGCCGCGACCGCCTCGTGCTCGGCCGCGTCGCGCGGCGCGTACAGGATCAGGCTCTGCGGCTGGATCAGCCCGTACAGGGCGAGCGGGTGGATCTCGCCCCACCCGTCGCGGAGCACCGGCTCGGCCCACTCGGGCGCCAGCGCGCAGTGGACGCTGCCGTCGGCGCGGACGTGCGCGAACTCGCGGCCGAGGATGAACGCCTCGCCCTGGCCGAGCGCCAGCGGCTCGGCCAGGACGAGCGCCCGCCCGCCGGGGATCGTCTGGCGCGGCGCCGCGACGTCGACGCCGGGCCACCGGCGGGCTCGTGCCACCAGCCGCTCCTGCGCGCGAGGGTCGGTCGCGTCGGTCAGCTGCGGGCAGGGGTACTGGCGGGCGATCCGCGGGCGCGCGCCGGCGCGGCGGGGGAGGCCGGCCAGGCACGGCGGCGGGTCCTTGGTCACCACCTCGCCGGTGATGTGCACCGGCGCCGCCGCCGCGCCCGCCATCACGCGGCCAGCAGCTCCCGCAGCGGGACCACCGCCGCCTCGGCCCGCGGGCGCCAGGCCGCCGTCCACCGGTCGATCGGCTCGGCGTTGGCCGGCTCGGCCTCGACCGCGAACGCGGCCAGCGCGTCGCTCCACTGCCTGGAGCGGTCGCTGTCGAGCCCGAAGTCGCCGAGCGTCAGCGCCAGCTCCTCGTCGCCGGCGGCGGCCGCGGCGTCGGCGAGCGCGTCGATCAGCACCGCGTCGTGCGCCGGCTTGACGCACAGGTTCAGCGCCACGAACGCCTCGCCCCAGTCGTAGGCGACGAGCAGCCGCTCGAGGCACTCGCGCAGCGGCTGCCACGCCGGGTCGTCCTCCCAGATGCGGCGTGCGGTGCCCGGGTCGCGCAGCGCCGGGTCGTACTCGGCGCCCAGCGACGCCGCCCGGTAGGCGATCCGCTGGATGCGGCGCATCTCGTCGGCGGCCTGGAACTCCGCGCAGTTGGTGATGTACGAGGACGGCGCCATCGACGCCAGGTACATCGCCGCCATCTGCAGCACGTGGCCCGAGTAGCGCGACGTGAGGTACACGCGCGACAGCAGCGCCACCCACTCGGGCGAGAGCGCCACGCGGTGCGCCTCGCTCTCGTAGCGGTCGACGACGCTGTCGAGGTACGCCTCGCGGCGGCTCTGCTGCTCCACGTAGCCGCGGTAGGTGAGCTTGCGCGGGTCCCGGAACGCGTTCCAGTCGGGGACGCGCAGCGGCGAGCCCTCGCGGTGGCGCAGGTACCAGCGGTTGACCGGCGTCGAGACGTCCAGGTCGAACGGCCCGGGCGAGCGGTCGAAGTGGTAGCTGACGTGGTGGGTGACGACCTCGTACTCGGACGGCTTGCGGCGCGCGCCCTCCAGCTGCGGCCACGTGCGCGGCCGGCGCGGCCGCGTCACCTCCGGCGTGCTCATGGCTGCTCCTCCAGGTACCAGACGATCTCGTCGTCGCTGACCTTGATGCGGCCGGCGAACGACGGCATGTGCTGCTCGAAGCGGGCGAGCGGCATGTCGACGCCGAGCTCCTCCTCCAGCGAGGCCTGCGTCATCCGCGCCCGCAGCGGCAGCTGCACGCGCAGGTAGCCGCCGCGGCTGTCGATGACCGGCTCGGCGCCGGTGTCGGCGGCGATCGCCCGCGCGACCGCGTCGGCGATCCGCGGGTCGGTGACGGTCGGCCCCACGAGCCGCTCCTGCGGCGCGTCGCTCATCCGTGCTCCCCTTCCGTGTCGATGGCCCGGCCGACCCAGATCGCGTCGTCCTCGACGCGCACGGGCCGCGCCGTCAGGCAGGCCGAGTCCGGGTTGATGCCCGCGCCGGTGCGCGGGTCGAACTCCCACAGGTGCATCGGGCACACGAGCGCGCCCTCCTCCAGGAACGCGTCGGCCAGCGAGGAGCCCTGGTGCGGGCACGCCGACCGGAACGCGCTCACGTGCCCGCCCTCGAGGTGCACGAGGATCAGCTCCTCGCCGTCGACGGTCACCTCGACGAGCTCGCCCTCCCACAGGTCGTCGAGGCCGAGCACGCGGGTCCACTCGATCGTGTCGGTCGTCATGCCGCGCCCACCACGTCGACCTGGACGTAGTCCATCGCGCCGATCCCGGCGTCGCGGGCCAAGCGGTCGGGCGGCTGCACCTCGCCGGCGAAGGTGAGCTGCAGCGCGCCCGCGCGCTCGGGGACACGGAAGCCGGCGACGTACTCCTGCGCCGCCGCGCAGATGTCGGCGACGGTCGCGTCGGGGTCGACCGACATGTAGTGGACGAGGAAGTCGCCGTCGAAGCGGAAGCAGACCGGCAGCATCAGGCCACCGCCTCCACCTGCGGCTGCGCCCAGGCGTAGCGCGTGGCGTCGTCGCCGCGCACCTCGGGCGTGATGCCCATGTAGGCGATGACGCCCTCGGGCGTCGGCGGCTGCACCTCGCCGGCGACGAGCCGGTCGACGACCGTCGTGGTCGACGCGTAGCGCTCCGGGTTCTGCGTGAAGATCCAGTGGCAGGGCTCCGAGCAGAACGAGTAGCGCCGTCCGCCGTGGTCGACCTGCCGCGGCGCCTGGCCGGGCGCGGTCGCGCCGGACGTGGTGCCCGGGACCATGAAGATCGGCAGCTGGCAGAGGTTGCACAGCACCGGCAGCGTGTTGCCGATCGTGCGGTCCAGGCGGTCGCTGCGGACGCTGTCGGTCACCGTGTCCCACAGCCGCCCGAACTTCTGGGTCCAGCCGGGGTACTTGGCCTCCAGCCACTCGCGCTCGGCGGCCGACACGCCCGCGTCGGGGTGCCACCAGACCGTGGGCCGGTAGTACCAGATCCCGGCGTGCTCGCAGTGGTGGCGCCAGGTCAGCTCGTCGAGGAACGTGTCCCAGTACCACGGCTTCTCGAGGCCCAGGTCCTCGATCTGGTCCATGAACTGGCGGATGATCCACTCCTCCATGAACTCCTTGAAGGACATGGTCCGGTGCTCGAGCGGCGTGTAATAGTCCATCGACGGGCCGGTCAGCGACGCGAACAGGTGCCAGGCGCGCCAGAACGAGACGTCGATCAGCTTCTGCGCGTACTCGCGCTCGCCTGACTCCAGGAGGATCCGCAGCGTCGGCTCGCCCTGCTGGGCGTGGCGGGCCTCGTCGGTCTGGATCGACGAGATCAGCGCGCCGAACTCGACGTCGCCGATCTCCATCGCGTCGGCCGCCATCCCCATGAACTGCAGGTTCGTGAAGCCGGTCTCGAACGTGAACGTGAGCTGGATGGCGGTCGACACGACGTCGTTGCACAGGAACAGGTCGTGGTCGTGGCCGCGCGCCGCGATGATCGCCCAGTTCTCCGTGTGGTAGGCCTTGTGCGCCCACTCGAACTGCTGGTCGCGCTCCAGCAGCGAGTGCGCGACCTTCAGCTGGATCTGCACGTGGCGCATCTCGTCCAGCGCCCCGAACAGCGCCATGTTGCGCCAGGCCGCGGCGAGGCCGAAGCGGCCCATCCGCGACTCGGCGAGCGTCGACTCGCCCTCCGACAGCGTCACCGCGCCGAAGTGCGCCTTGATCGCGCCCTTCCACCCCGGGTCGATCTGCTCGAACAGGCGCGAGCGGGCGACCGCGGCGCCGACCGCGCCCACGCCCGCGTCCTTCTCGGACTGGTTGTAGACGTACTCGCGGTAGGACAGCTTGTAGGGCTCGTCCCACGTCCACCAGCGCTCGGTCGGCACGCCGGCGACCGGGCCCACGAGCTCGGGCGGGAACGCCTCCTCGTGCGGCACGTACCGCAGCGTCCAGTTCATGTCCCGCGCCAGGTCGTACCAGTCAGAACGCATGAGCTTCGGCATGCGGCGATGCTGGCATCGGGCCGCTCGCGCGACCATTGGTCGGAAGACCGATCTTCAGAAGGTCGGCGGCGTGTTCACCCACACGACCTGCGCCGTCTCGTCGCCGGGGTTGCGGAAGCGATGGCGGCGGTGGCTGGCGAACGTCATCGCGTCGCCGGGCCCCAGCAGGTGGGTCTCGGCCTCGTCGAGGACGACCTCGAGCGTGCCGGCGAGCAGGAACAGGAACTCCTCGCCGGGGTGGCTGTAGCTCTCGCTCCCGCCGCCCGGCTCGACGTGGAAGAGCAGCGACTCGAGCACGCTCTCGACGACGGCGAGCTGCTCGATGCGCACGCCCTGCAGCCGGCCCTCCAGCGCCGGCCGCTCGTCCGCGCGCACGACCGCCCGCCCGCCGGCGGGCGGCCCGCCGAGCAGGCCGACGACGCTCGTGTCCAGCGCGGCGGCCGCCTTCTGCAGGACGGCCACCGACGGATGCGTGGCGTCGCGCTCGATCGCGCTGAGGTGCGAGGCGCTGACGCCGGTGCGGGCGGCGAGCTCGCGCAGCGACACGCCCTCGCTCGTGCGCCGCGCCTTCAGCCGCGCGCCGAGCGTCGCGGTCGCCGGCGGCGCCGGCTCGCCCAGCGCCCGGCGCACCCCCGCCGTGTTCAGCCCGCTCGCGTACAGGTCGCGCACGCGGCGCGCCCGCTCCAGGTCGCCGGGGCCGTAGACCCGGTAGCCCGACGGCGTGCGCGCCGGGGCGACCAGCCCGCTGGCCTCCCACTGGCGCAGGCGCCCGGCGGGGACGCCGACGGCCGCGGCCGCCTGGGCGACGAGCAGGCCGTCGCTCACAGGCGGGCGACCGCGCGCACCGGCGAGCCGGTGCCCTCGCGGAAGTGCAGCGGCAGCCCGAAGTACTCGAAGCGCCGGTTGACGACCTTGTCGAGGTTCGTGAGGTTCTCGGTGTTGACGATCTGGTACTCGGCGCACACCGCGTGGCCGGTGAACTCGAGGTCGTCGCTGTGGTCGATCGCCAGCGAATCGATGCCGATGTTCACGGCGCCCCTCTCGGCCAGCCACACGGCGCCGCTGCGGTCCAGGCCCGTGTACACGTTGATGAACTCGGGCGTGCCGAACGTGCGGTCGCCGTGGCCGGTGTACAGGAGCACGATGTCGCCGGGAATCAGCTCCAGGCCGCTGGCGGCCAGCGCCTCCTCGAGCCGCTCGGCGGTGATGTAGTCGGGATGGCGCACGTGCCGCAGGTCCAGGCAGATCGCCGGGCCGTAGTAGTACTCGAGCGGCATGTCGTCGAGCGTGGCCCCGTCGGGGTCGTACTCGAAGATCGCGTCGGTGTGGGTGCCGGTGTGCTCCGACAGCAGCCAGTTGTGCGCGCGGAAGCCGAAGTTCGTGCCCCACCGCTCCTTGAAGCCGTCGTGGGTCTGGTTGACCATCACGAACGGGAGCTGGTGGCCCGGCCACAGCGGCATCCCCTGGTGGATGTCGCGCGACAGGTCGATGAGCGTCCCGGCGCCGCGGTCGAGCAGGGCGGCGCCCTGGGTCGGGACGGCGGTGTTCTCCGTGGTGGCCATCGTGGTGCTCCTCCTGTTCTCGGTGGCGCCGGTCACGGCAGGACGGCGACGGCCTCGGCCTCGATGAGGAAGCCGTCGTACATCAGCCCGGCGACGCGGACGGCGGTGGCCGCCGGGCCGGGGTCGGGCAGGTAGTCGAAGCGCACGGCGCTCATCTGCTCCCAGAAGCGCTGGGCGTCCTCGGGCGCGCCGTCGTAGACGTAGTACGTGTTGAGCTTCACGACGTGCTCCCACGTCGCGCCGGCCTCGGCCAGCACGCGGGTGAGGCTCTCGAACACGTTGCGGGTCTGCACCGCGATGTCGCCGCGGCCGATCACGTTGCCGTCGGCGTCGGCCGAGAGCTGGCCGCCGGTGAAGACGAGGTTCCCGGCCCGCCAGCCCTGGGAGAACGGCGTCGGGACGTGCCAGTCCCAGTGGCCCGGCGGGCTGAGTCGCTGCCATCCGTCTCGCATGTGCGGCGACCTTAGGGTTGTGCAGGAAGGTCGTGCACGGCCCGACGGTCCAAAGCGCTCCCGACCGGCTGGCGGATCAGCGGGCGGTCGTGCGCCACATCGGCGCGGGGACGTCCATGCCCGACAGGTCGCGGATCGCCAGCGGGGCGGCGGCGCGCACGGTGGGGACGGGCCGCGCCGGGGTGGGCGGCCGGCTCTGCGACGCGGCCGCCGACGGCGGGCGCAGCAGCAGGCCCTCCTCGATCGCGCGGGTGGTGGCCGCGGTGCGGCTGGGCGCGTCGAGCTTCTCGAGGATGTGCTCGACGTGCGCCTTGACGGTGCGGACGGTGACGACGAGCGCCTGGGCGACGTCCTCGTTGGACGCGCCGCCCGCGACGAGCGTGAGGACCTCCAGCTCGCGGCGGCTGAGCCCGTACGGCCTGGACGCGATCGGGCTCAGCCCGACCAGCACCTCGTGGCCGGTGCGCCGCACGCAGCGGCAGCGGTGCCACACGCCGTCGCGGTCCTCCCACAGGAACTGGGCGGCCCACCACGTCGCGGCGGTCGCGTCGACGAGCGCGAGCAGGCTCGCGCAGCGGTCCAGCAGCGCCTCGTCGGACTCGGTCCCGGGCGAGCGCACGACCTCGACCGGGGCGCCGGGCGCGCCCATCTCCAGCACGATCGCCTCGTCGAGCATGAGCGCGGCGGCCTGCGCGCGCTCGTGCGCCGGGTCGATCATGCGGCCGAGGATCCCGGCCATCGCGGCGAGCAGCTCGCGCGCGTCGTCGGAGGGATGGTGGGGGCTGGCGGCGATGCAGTCCAGGAAGCCCGTGCACCGCCCGCCGGTGGAGGGCAGCGGCGCGACGCAGCCCTCGACGAAGCCGAGCGGCAGGTAGTGCTCGGACATGCAGCGCAGCTCCGTGGGCGCGTACGGCTGGTCGCGCACGCGCGCCGGCCAGCCGGCGGGCGCGTGCGAGAACGGCGCGACGACCTCGAGCTCGAAGGCCGGGCCGTCGAGGTAGCCCATCAGCGGCTCGGGATAGCCACTGGCGTACAGGCGCCGGCGCCGGCCGGTCACCGGGTCGACGGTCCACACCATCCAGCCGTCGACCTGGACGACCGCGTGCGCGGCGTCGAGGATCGCGGCGACGCGCTCCTCGATCCGCGCGCGCGAGGACGTCGCGATCTCCGCGACCGTGGCCAGCGTCCCGAGCACGCTCGGCGCCGACCGCGTCCCTGGCTTGGTGACCGAGATGTCGCTCCTCCTGGCGAATGGCGGGGTGGGCCAGCAGAAGGGTCGCGGCCGGACGGGGCGCGCCGCTATGGCCACGCGGTCGAATCTCGCGGCGCCCCCGTCAGACCTGCGGTCAGGGCGCGGGGCAGTCCACGCGCGGGTTCCACATCGCGGACAGGCCCGCCGGGTTGTGGCGGTACAGCCAGACGTGGAGGTCGTAGTGGAACGGCATGCCGGGCTCGTGGCCGAACATCGGCCCGTCGAACGGCAGGCCGAACAGCGAGGGCCGGTCGTCGTCGGTGTTCAGGTCCTGGTCGGCGTCGACCTGGAAGTACTCGCGCCGAGCCGCAGCCGGCCGTCGCGCGTCGGCTGGTAGACGAGGATCTCGGGCTTCGTCACGTCGAGCTCGCCGTCGGCGATCAGCTCCTCGTTGGCGTAGTGGATGCCCATCCCGCCGTACTTCGGGTCGTCGGTGCACTCGCCGGTGGCCTGATAGCCGGCCGCGCGCGCGACGTCGACGTCGCGGAACCGGCGCGTGGCGTCGCGGGCGCGCCGCAGGTCGGGGGTCGTCGGCTCGGTCGACGGCCGCTGGTCGGCCCGGCGGTCGTCGTGCCCGGGGTGGGCCGACGCTGCGCCCGGGACCGCGAGCGCCGCGAGCGCCAGCGCCAGGGCGGCGCCGATGACGGGACGGGCGGGACGGGATCGGAGCGGGAACATGGGTCCTCCGGTCGGTGAGGGGTGAGAACGTGAGCGCTCACCTGGGCAGAGGGCCGGGCGGCGCGGCCTATTCCCTCTCAGGCGCGGACGCGTCCGCCGCCGGTCCACGCCGCGAGCTCGACGATCGTCTCGACCTCGATCACGTGCCCGGCCAGCACGCACGTGCGCCCGTCGCGCTCGAAGACGGCGACGTCGTGGCCGCCGTGGTCCTCGTCGCGGTAGAGCGTGATCTCCAGGCCGTCGCGGCGCACGAGGCGCCCGCCGCCGGGGCGCGGCAGCGCCGGCCCCGGCACGATCGTGTAGGCGAGCCGGTGGGTGGTGTGCTCGTAGAAGACCGTCGTCGCCGGCCGGCCCGCGATCTCGTCGTGGCGCATGCCCGTCTCGTGCCAGCCGAACTCGTCGCTCCAGTCGGGGAAGCGCACCCCCTCGACGCCGGCCTGCAGGAGCGCGCCGTCCTCGGCCGGCGCGGGTTGGGTGGCAGGCTGCTTGGCCAGGTCGGCGGCGGCCCACACGGGCGCGCGCTCGCCGCCGGGCACGACCACGGCCAGGACGGCGAGGACGCCGGCCAGCGCGCCGGCCAGCGTGCCGGCGACCGCCAGGCGGGGCGCGCGGACGCGAGGCGCCGGCGCCGGGCGCGGGTCGCCGGCGGCGAGCGCGTGGGCCACGCGGCGCTGGCGCTCGACGAGGCGCTCCGCGTCGGGCAGCGCCTCGACCACGCGCGTGGCGCGCCGGCGCTCCCGCCTGGTCAGCGTGCCGTCGGCGAGGCGCACGAGCAGCGCCTGGTCGCGGCGGGACGGCCGGTGCTCGATCATGCCGCCTTACCTTCCAGAGCAGGCGTGGCGGGGATGGACTTCATGCTTGCTGCCGTCGATGGCTCTGGTGGCTGATCCCCCCGCTGCGTCGCCTTTCTCTGACCGCTGATTAGGCACTGCGGC
>Ga0180221_1000465_pt1 | contig 36313 bp, 24 predicted proteins | sample eDN5th37CKraftMG_FD_151339 | JGI IMG/M metagenome (GOLD analysis project Ga0180221, IMG submission 151339) | Enriched Miracle-Growth compost microbial communities from Emeryville, California, USA - eDNA 5th pass 37_C Kraft MG (version 2) (version 2) ...
AACTTCTTCGCCAAGCTCAAGCAGTACCGCGCCATCGCCACTCGATACGACAAAACGGCTCGTAATTTCCTCGGTGCTATCTACGGCGCTGCCGCCGTCATCCTGCTCAATTGATGACACGCCCTAGCGCCTGGCCACGAACACCGCGCCGATGTACTCGCGCGACTGCAGGAAGCGCACCGCGCGCTTCACCACCGCGGGGTCGTGCTCGGGCTGGTACAGGTACTCGGTGCCGCCGTTGGGGGCGAGCACCAGCGCGCCGTTGGGCAGGACGTCGGGCAACACGTAGCCGGGCGTGGTGTACGGGCCGGGCTTGCCGCACACGCGGCCGTCGTCGTCGTAGCGGGTGGGGTGCAGCGGCGTGCCGTCGGCGCGGATGCCGCTCATCACCGGCGCGTACACGCAGCCGAAGCCGTCGAAGGCGGCGAAGCCGGCGCGGCTCAGCTCGTCGGCCAGGCGCACGCCGCCGGACACCGAGTAGCCCCATGCGTCGTCGATGCCCGCCACGCGGCCGTCGTTGATCTGGCGCAGCGGGAACAGGTCGCGCGGGCCGGCGATGCTGCTGTGGCCGTGGTCGGAGACGACGATCAGGTCGGTGTCGCCGGCCAGGCCCAGCGCGGCCAGCCTGTCCTCCAGCTGGCCGAGCAGCGCGTCCTGCGCCTGCAATGCGCGGTGGAACTCGGGCGAGCCGACGCCGTAGACGTGCTGGGTGGTGTCGGGATTGCGCAGCCACACGATGCTGAGGTCGGGCCGGTGTTTCGGCAGCACCTCGTCGAGGAACGCCTTCATCAGCCAGGCGTTGGCGGCCTCGGGCGTGGTCTCGCCGGCGGCGGTGGCGTCCGAGCTGGCGCCGTCCCTGAGCAGGACGGGCTTGGCTTGCGCGGTGGGCTCGCCGTTGTCCTCGCGCAAGGCGAGCTGCGCGCCGTCGTAGGTGTGCGCCGCATTGGCCGGCAGCGGGTAGCCGGCCTGCTGCAGCTCGCGCGCGAAGGCCAGCGGCAGCGCGGTGTTCTCGTCCAGCATCAGGCCGCGGCCGGGGTCGCCTTCGTCGGCGAGCGCGCGGTCCTGCAGGAACACCGGGCCGGACTTGCCGACCAGCGCGGTCTTCAGTCCCGCCCGGTGCGCGGCCTGCAGCAGCGTGGGCAGTTGCAGCAGGGCGCGGTTCGCGTGCGCGTCGAGCGCGCGCAGCACGGCGTAGTCCTCGGTGTAGGCCGGCTGGTGGAAGTCCACCGCCTTGCCCTTGGCGTCCAGGCCCGCGGCGCCGGGCGCCCAGAAGCGGTTGCCGTAGAAGCCGAGCGGGCCGGGGAAGGCGCCGGTGGCGAAGCTGGAGGCGTTCGCCATGGTGAAGGTGGGGTAGGTGGCGTGGTTGTCGGTGAAGTAGCTGCCGCGCTCGGCCAGCGCCTGCAGGCGCGGCGTGTCCTGCGCGCTGATCGCGTCGGGGCGCATGCCGTCCCAGACGAACACGATGACGCGGTGCGCGGCGGGGGCCGGCAGTGCGGTCGCGGCGAGCGCGAGCGCGACGAGCAGGCGCCGCGGCAGGTGGAAGCGAAGGCGCATGGACGGCCCCGTGCGATGGATGCTGTCGCGCATGCTGGCTCGGGGAGATTGCGGTTCGGTGTCAGTGGCGTCGGGCAGTATGGCGCACGCCGCCGATCCAGGTCTCGGCGACGCGCAGCGCGTCGTCCAGCACCGCGAAGTCGGCGCGGTAGCCGGCGGCGAGGCGGCCGTGCGTGCGCGCGAGGCCCAGCCAGTCGGCCGGGTAGGCGCTGGCCATGCGCGAGGCTTCGGCCAGCGGCAGGCCGGCCAGGCCGACCAGGTTGCGCACGCCGGTGGCCATGTCCAGCGCGGAGCCGGCCAGCACGCCGGCGTCGCTCTGGCAGATGCCGTCGCGCGCCACGATGGTCTGGCCGTTGAGCACGTAGGTCGGGTCGTCGGAACCCACCGGGGGCATCGCGTCGGTGACCAGCACCATCCTGCCGCGCGCCTTGGCCGCGATCGCCACGCGCATCGCGGCCGGATGCACGTGGTGGCCGTCCGCGATCAGCCCGCACCAGCTGTGCGGATCGTCCAGCGCGGCGCCCACCACGCCCGGCTCGCGGCTGCCGAGCGGGGTCATCGCGTTGTAGAGATGGGTGAAGCCGCACAGCCCGGCGTCCAGCGCGGCGCGCACGGTGGCATAGTCGGCGCCGGTGTGGCCGCCGACCACGCGCACGCCGGCCTCGCTCAGGCGCCGGATCGCGTCGGCGGACACCCGCTCGGGCGCCAGCGTGAGCATCGTCACGCCGCGGCGCGGCCGCGCGATCAGCGCGAGGTCGTCGTCGTCCAGGGGGCGGAACAGGCCGGCGTCGTGGATGCCCTTGCGCGCGGGCGCGAGGAACGGGCCCTCCAGGTGGATGCCGAGGATGCCGGGCACGCCCTGCGCGATCGCCGCGTCCACCGCCTCCAGCGCGGCGCGCATCTTCTCCGCGGTGTCGGTGATCAGCGTGGGCAGCAGGCCCACGGTGCCGAACTGGCGGTGCGCGGCGGCGATGCCGCGCAGCGTGTCCACCGTGGGCGCGTCGTTGAACAGCAGGCCGCCGCCGCCGTTGACCTGCACGTCGATGAAGCCGGGCAGCAGCAGCTTGCCGCCGAGGCCCACCCGCGCGGCCCGCGCCACGCGCGGGTCGTCCGCCGGCACGACGGCATGGATGCGCTCGCCCTCGACCAGCACGGCCAGGCCCTCGCGCGGGCCGTGGTCGCCCATCACGCGGGCGTCGACGAGGGCGGTGAGCGTGGCCATCACAGCGTCTCCGTGACCTTGTTGAGGCTGGGCGGCAAGTCGGGGTCGAAGCCGCGGCGCAGCGACAGCGCGCTGGCCGCGCGGTAGAAGCTCTGCACCGCCACCAGCGGCGCCGCCAGCGGCGACAGCCCGGCCGCCAGCGGCAGTGTATCGGGCCCCTGCATGCCCGGCGCGGCCAGCAGCACGCGCGCGCCGCGCGCGCGGAACTCGGCGGCCACCGCCAGCGTGTGGTCCAGCGTGCCGTCGTCCTGGGCGAGGAACAGCAGCGGGAAGTCCGGGCCGACCAGCGCCATCGGGCCGTGCTTGACCTCGGCCGCGCTGAACGCCTCGGCGTGCAGGCCGCAGGTCTCCTTGAACTTCAGCGCCGCCTCCAGCGCCGCGCCGAAGCCGTAGCCGCGCCCCACCACGAACAGGTTGCGCACCGGCGCGAGCGCGTCGGCCAGCGCGGACCAGTCGGCGTCCCAGCCGCGGCGCAGGTCGTCCGGCAGCCGCGCCAGCACCGCGTGCAGGGACGCATCGCCGCTCCAGTGCGCGGCCAGCTGCAGCACCGCGGCGAGCGTGGCGAGGTAGCTCTTGGTCGCCGCCACGCTGCGCTCGGGGCCGGCGCACAGCGGAATCACCGTGTCGGCGAGCGCGGCCAGCGGCGAGTCCTCCACGTTGACCAGCGCCAGCACGCGCGCGCCGGCCTCGCGCGCGGCCTGCGCGCTGCGCAGCAGGTCCGGGCTCTTGCCCGACTGCGAGACGGCGACGAACAGCGCGTCCTCCAGCCTGAGCCTGGCGTCGTAGATCGAGGCGATCGATGGCGAGGCCGAGGCGGTGGCCAGGCCCAGCTTGGTCTCGAACACGTACTTGGCGTAGGCGGCGGCATGGTCGGAGCTGCCGCGCGCGCAGGTGACGATGAAGCGCGGCGGCCGCGCGCGCAGCGCGGCGCCCAGCGCCTCCAGCGCGGCGGCGTTGCGGGCGAGCTGGCGCGCGACGACCTCGGCGGTCTCGTGCGCCTCGCGGTACATCAGGGTGTCGTGGGCGGGTTTCATGGATGGCGTTGTTTCCGGACGGGGCGGTGCGCCGCCGCGCGACGGCGGCGCGGCGGCATGGCGGGGGGAGGCACGGCGGGCGCGGCATGCGAGGCCGCGGCTTCGGCGCGCCCCGGGGGCGCGGGAGACAGGGGCGCCGCGGCGGGTTCCCGCAGGCATGGCGCGGCGGCGCGGCTCGCCTTCCCGGAGGCGGCGACGGCGGCGCGGACGGCCCGCGGGCTCAGCCCTTCGGCGCGGCGGGCTGCTTCGGCGGCGCGGTGGAGCCGCGCACCACCAGCTCGGGCACGAAGCCCTCGTTGGCCGCCGGCGCGACGCCGGCCTCCTCGCCGCGGCGCAGCTCGGCCATCAGCCGCAGCGCGGCGTGGCGGCCGATCTCGCGGGTGGACTGGCGCGCGGTGGTCAGCGCGGGCCAGGCCTGCTTGGAGAACGGGTTGTCCTCGAAGCCGGCGATCGACAGGTCCCACGGCACGTCCAGTCCCATCGAGCGCGCCGCCGCCAGCACGCCGGCGGCGATCTCGTCGTTGCTGCCGAAGATCGCGGTGGGCGGCTGCTTCAGCGCCAGCAGCTTGCGCGCGCCGCGGAAGCCGTCGTCGAAGGCGTAGCGCCCCGGCAGCACCAGCTTCCTGTCGAGCGGGATGCCGTAGTCCTTCAGCGCGTCGGCGTAGCCCTGGTAGCGCTCCGGGCTGGAGCGGTGGTGCGGCTCGCCCCACAGGAAGCCGATGCGCGTGTGGCCGAGCTGGATCAGGTGCTCGGTGATCGCGTAGGCGGCGTCGCGGTCGTCCACCCACACGCAGGGCGAGCCGTCCTGCGGGTCCTCGCGCGAGGCGATGATGCGCACGAACGGGATGCCCTGCGCCTTCAGCCTGGCGATCAGCTCGGCCTGCTCGGACATCGGCGGCGCCAGCACCAGCCCGGCCAGGCGCGAGCGGCGCGCCAGCGCCACCAGCTCCTCGGCCAGCTTCGGCGAGGAGGAGTCGCACGGGTGGATCTGCAGGCCGTAGCCGCGCTCGCGGCAGGCCGACAGCACGCCCTCCTGCATGCTGATCACGTAGTGCGCGTTCGGGTTGTCGTAGACCAGCCCGATCGCGTAGGAGTGCGTGCTGCGCAGGCTGCGCGCGGACGGGTCCGGCCGGTAGCCCATCGCCTCGATCGCGCGCTCCACGCGCTCGCGCGTGTCCGCGCGCACCGAGGCCTCGCGGTTGATCACCCGCGAGACGGTCTTCAGCGAGACGCCCGCCCGCTCGGCGACGTCCTTGATGGTGGGATGATGCAACGGAGCCTCCGTCTGGCCGGCCAGCCGCGCTGGCCCGGCTGGCCGCAAGGGAAATGGTAGTGGCCGCCGCCGCCTGCCGCATCATCCGGCCCGCGCGGCGGACTGGCCGACGCGGTGGCCGCGCAGCCCGTAGTAGAGGATGTACAGGTAGCACGGCACCATCAGCAGCGCGAACACCAGCTGGAAATCCAGGCGCTCCTTCAGGTGCGCGAACAGCTGCGGGATCACCGCGCCGCCGGCGATGCCCATGATCAGCAGCGCCGAGCCCGCCTCGGTGTGCCGGCCCAGGCCCTTGATCGCCAGCGGGAAGATCGCCGGCCACATCATCGCGTTGGCGAAGCCCAGCGCGGCGACGAAGCCCACCGAGAGGTAGCCGCGGGTGAGGTAGGCGCACACGGTGAACAGCACGCCCAGCACCGCCGACACGGCGAGGTAGCGCTGCTGCGAGACGAAGCGCGGGATCAGCACCAGGCCGACCACGTAGCCCAGCAGCATGCCGCCGAGGGTGAAGGCGGTGAAGAACTTGGTCTGGTCCAGCGGCAGGTGGAAGCCGGCGCCGTAGGTGCCGATCGCGTCGCCCGCCATCACCTCCACGCCCACGTACAGGAACAGGCACAGCACGCCCAGCCACAGGTGCGGGAAGTGGAAGATGCTGCTGTCGGCGTGGCCGATCGCCTGCTCGCTGTTGGCGCTGCTCGGGCGGATCTCCGGCAGCGAGGAGCGCACCACCCACGCCGCCAGCAGCACCAGCAGCCCGGCCATCACCAGGTACGGCAGGTGCACCTTGGCGGCGAAGGCGTCGAGCAGCGCCTCGCGCGCCTGCGGCGTCGGCGCGGCCTGCACCTGCGCGTCGATGTCGCCGATGCCGGCGAGCACAAGCGAGCCGATCACGATCGGCGCGAGGATGCCCGCGAACTTGTTGAAGATGCCCATGACCGCGATGCGCTGCGCGGCGCTCTCGATCGGCCCGAGGATGCTGATGTAGGGGTTGGAGGCGGTCTGCAGCAGCGACAGCCCCGCGCCGATCACGAACAGCCCGACCAGCGCGCCGGGGAACACGCGCATGGTGGCGAACTGGCCGAAGCCCACCGCGCCCACCGCCATCACGAACAGGCCCAGCGCCATGCCCTTCTTCATGCCGGTGCGGCGCAGCACCGCCGAGGCCGGCAGCGAGAACACGAAGTAGGACAGGTAGAACGCGAACGGCACCAGGAAGGCGTAGACGTCCTCCACCTGGAAGGCCAGCTTGACGAAGGTGATCAGCGGCCCGTTGAGCCAGGTGACGAAGCCGAAGATGAAGAACAGCACGCCGATGATGATGGTCGGCCCGAGCGTGGAGCGCCCGGCGGCGGCGGCTGGCGAGATGGATGACATGCGTGGACTCCCCGGTAGGTGGCGGGCGGCCGGCGCCGCCCCGCGCCGGGCCGCCCGTGGGCCGTTATATGGCCGGATTGTTCAACGTTGTCAATTTGTCCGCGCCGGCGGGTTGCGGACGTGCGCCAACGGCGCGTCGCGCGGGCGCGCCGGCGGCAGTGCTTCCCATGCCGCGACGCATCACCCGGACGGCGAGGCGGGGAAGCCGCCGGTGGCGGCTTGAGACTGGCATTTCCGGCGCATCCTGCGCATCGGGCCGGCGGGCATGCCGGGAGCTTCCTGCTGCGATGCGCCAGCGCCCGGGCGGGGGCCTTCCACATGTCCTGTTGACAACGTTGTCAAACCCTGTCCAGACTCCACCGCACGGGCCGCCCGGTGGGCGGGCGTGCCCACGACGCAATGGGGGGAGCGTGGCCGAGGTCGCCAAGCACAACGTCGTCCGTGACGCCGCGCCGGCGCCGGCGGCCTTCCTCGCGGCCGACGTCGGCGGCACGCATGCGCGCGTCGGGCTGGTCAGCGGCGACGGCCGCGGCCCGGTGACGGTGCGCGCCTACCAGCGCTACGCCTGCGCGCAGTGGCCCAGCCTCACCGCCATCCTGCGCGACTTCGTGGCGACGCTGGGCGCCTCGGTGCGCGTGCGCGCGTGCGCGGTGGCCAGCGCCGGCTACGTGCTGGGCGACGCCATCGTCAACGACAACCTGCCCTGGCCGGTCTCCATCCGCGACATCCGCGAGGGCCTGGGCATCGAGCGGCTGGCGGTGGTCAACGACTTCGAGGCGGTGGCCTACGCCGCGCAGTTCCTCGCCGACGCCGACACCGTGCCGGTGATCGAGAACACCCTGCCGCGCGGCGAGGGACCGGTGCTGGTGATGGGGCCGGGCACCGGCCTGGGCTCGGCGGTGTTGCTGCCGGGCCAGCCGCACGCCACGGTGCTGCCCACCGAGGCCGGCCAGATCGCGCTGGCGCCGGGCGACGAGCGCGAGACCGAGATCCTGCGGCTGTTCGCGCGCGAGCGCGCGCACGTGCCCTACGAGCACGCGCTGTCCGGCCCCGGCCTGGTCAACCTGTACCGCGCCCTCGCCACGCTGCGCGGCGCGCCGGCGGCGGTGGACGAGCCGGCCGAGGTCACCCGGCGCGCGCTGGAGCGCAGCGACGCGCTGGCGGTGGAGACGCTGGACGTGTTCTGCGGCCTGCTCGGCGGCTTCGTCGGCGACCTGGCGATGCTGTACGGCGCGCGCGGCGGCGTGTTCCTCGCCGGCGGCATCCTGCCGCAGATCCGCGACCTGCTGCCCGGCAGCCGCTTCGCCGAGCGCTTCCACAACAAGGGCGTGATGCGCGCGTTCCTGCAGCAGGTGCCCGTACGACTGATGGAGCACGGCCAGCTCGGCGTGATCGGGGCGGCCGGGATGTTTCTGGACGGCCGCGCCCGGGACGGGTGAGGGCCGGCGCATGGCGCGTTTTTCGACCATTGAACGGGCGCAAGCCCAGCCAACCACGCAGCAACGACCACAAGCCAACTGCTGCTGATCCGCTCGGAGGGGAGCAACCATGTCACATCGCAAGCTGTTAGCCGCAAGCATCATCGCCGGCCTGTGTTTCACGGGCACGCTGCACGCCCAGGACGCGGCGCAGACGGGCAGCGCCACGCAGTCGAGCACCGACCAGGGCCGCGCCGACAAGACCAAGGCGAAGGAGCTGGGCACGGTCACCGTCGTCGGCATCCGCGACAGCGAAGCGGAGTCGCTGCAGCTGAAGCAGGCGTCCGATTCGCACGTGGAGATCGTCACCGCCGAGGACGTCGGCAAGCTGCCGGCCAAGAACGTGGCCGACACGCTGCAGCGCCTGCCGGGCGTCAACATCAGCTCGTCCAGCGCCCACGAAGGCGGCTTCGACGAGAGCGACCGCGTCAGCCTGCGCGGCACCAATCCCGACCTGACCCAGACCCTGGTCAACGGCCATACCGTCGGCACCGGCGACTGGTTCGTGCTGAGCCAGACCCAGACCGTGGGCCGCAGCGTCAGCTACAGCCTGCTGCCGTCGGAGATCGTCAACCAGGTGGTGGTGCACAAGACCTCCGAGGCCAAGCTGGTCGAGGGCGGCAGCGCCGGCTCGGTCGACATCATCACGCGCAAGCCGCTGGAGTTCGCCAAGCAGGTGACCGGCCAGGCGTCGATCGGCGGCGTGTACTCCGACCTGCCCAGCAATACCAAGCCGCAGTTCGACGGCCTGTTCAACTGGAAGAACGACAGCAACACCTTCGGCGCGATGGTGCAGGCCTTCTACGAGGAACGCAGCCTGCAGCGCGACGGCCAGGAAGTGGTCGGCGGCTACGCGCCGTTCACGTCCGGCGGCCGCACGCTGTACTACCCCGAAGAGATCGGTGCCGTGCTGTTCACCCAGAAGCGCAAGCGCGAGGGCGGCGCGGTGGACCTGGAATGGAAGGCGACCGACAACCTCACGCTCGATCTCAACGGCTTCTATTCCAAGCTCAAGGCCGACAACTACAACCGCAACTACATGACCTGGGTCGGCCACGCGCTGGCCAACGGCGCCACGCTGACGCCGAACGCGATCAACGGCAACGTGATCACCAGCGGCACCGTCACCGGCGGCACCGACGCCTCCGGCGTGTACGACATGATCTCGCGTCCGGGCGCCTCCTCCTCCAGCCAGTACTGGACGCTGGACGCGGACTGGCGCGTCACCGACCACCTGAGCTTCAAGGGCCAGGCCGGCACCACCCTGGGCCGCGGCAACAGCCCGACCCAGGACGTGCTCGAGCTCGGCACCCAGCGCGGCGCCGACATCAACTGGAACATGCGCGGCCTCGGCAAGCCGATCAACTGGAGCCTGGGCGGCGACAACAGCTCGCCCAACGCGATCGTGCCCACCGCCGGCTGGATCTTCGGCGAGAACGGCATCCACGCCAAGGACAAGGAGAACTGGTTCAGCGGCGCCGGCGAGCTCGACTTCGACGAGGGCGCGCTGGCCTCGCTGGAGTTCGGCGTGCGCTACGCCGACCACACCCGCGAGAACCTCAACAGCATCGCGCAGGGCCCGACCGGCGACTGGACCAACCTGGCCAACTATCCGACCAGCTGGTCGAACTATCCGGGCGGCTTCGGCAGCGACGTCGGCGGCACCTTCCCGCGCAACATCTGGTACTACACGCCGGGCCAGCTCGCCGACTTCGACGCGCAGTTCGCCAACCGCGATCCGGTGGCGCGCTTCTACTTCAACGACATCTACAAGGTGAACGAGAAGGACGGCGCGGCCTACCTGCAGGCCAACTTCTCCGGCGACCGCTGGAGCGGCAACGTGGGCGCGCGCTACGTCAGCACGCGCGAGAACATCAGCTATTCCAGCACCGCGCCCGCGGCCAACGTGAGCAGCTCGGTCGGCCCGATCACCGGCTCGGCGTTCGGCGACTACTACTGGAACACCTACAAGCACACCTACAGCAAGCTGCTGCCCAGCGTGAACCTCAAGTTCGAGCTGAGCGAGGACGTGCTGGCGCGCTTCGCGGCCTCGCAGACGCTGACCCGCCCGGACTACTCCTCGCTGGCCGGCTTCGTCTCGCTGGACGACCTCACCCACACCGGCAGCGGCGGCAACCCGCAGCTCAAGCCGCTGATCTCCACCAACTTCGACGCCTCGCTGGAGTGGTACTTCGCCCCGCGCGGCCTGGTGTCGGTGGGCGTGTACGAGATGTCGCTCAACGACTACGTCGGCTTCGGCAACGAGGACCGCGTCTACAAGGACATGCAGGCCAGCCAGGCGGCCGGCCACGACGTGTTCAACACCTACTCGGTCACCGTGCCGCACAACGTCGACGGCAACGTGAAGGGCGTGGAGCTGAACTACATCCAGCCGATCGGCGACAACTTCGGCGTGCAGGCGAACTACACCTTCGCCAGCAGCCACGCCGACAACGACCAGCCGCTGCAGGGCACCTCGAAGAACACCTTCAACGTCTCCGGCTATTTCGAGAACAAGCTGTTCAACGCCCGCGTCAGCTACACCTACCGCTCGTCCTTCTACGACGGCGTGAGCCACACCGACAACTACTACCAGTCGGGCATCGGCAACCTGGCGCTGTCGCTGGGCTACAACGTGAACGACTGGATGGCGATCACGTTCGACGCCATGAACCTCAACAACCCGACCCTGAAGTACTACGTGAAGAGCGACACCTACGGCAAGCAGCCGTATGCGTTCTACGTCAACGGCCGGCAGTACTACCTGAACCTGCGCTTCAAGTTCTGAGTTGCTCGCAACTCCCCGCCAGGGCCCGGTACATTACCGGGCCCTCTTTTTGCCGGGTGTCCGCACCCTGCGCATTCCGGCCGGCGATGGCGCGCCCCGCGCGGCGTCGCCGGCGTTCCGCCGGAGCCGCCGCATGAGATTCGCCCGCCTGTTGTCCGGACTCTTCCTCGGCCTGTGCGCCTGCGCCGCGTCCGCCGCGACGCCGTCGCTGATCCCGCTGCCGGCGCGCGTGGAAACGGCGGCCGGGCGCTTCGCCTACGCGGCGGGCCGGGCGCTGCCGCTGGCCGCGCCCGATCCGCGCGCGCGCGCGGCGGCCCGCTTCCTGCGCGAGCAGCTGGCGGCCGCGGGCGGGCCGGCGCTGCGGCCGGTCGGGTCGGCGTCCGCGCCGGGCGGCGTCACGCTGGCGATCGATCCCAATGCGCCCGCGGCGGCCGAGAGCTACGTGCTCGACGTCGGCCCGCGGGGCGTGCGCGTGGCCGCGCGCGACGGCGCCGGGCTGTTCCGCGGCGTCGCCACGCTGTGGCAGCTGTTCACCGACCCGGCCGACGCCGGCGCGCTGCCGGCGCTGCACGTCGAGGACGCGCCGCGCTTCGCCTGGCGCGGCCTGATGCTGGACTCGGTGCGGCACATGCAGAGCGTCGCCGATATCGAGCGCCTGCTCGACCAGATGGCGCTGCACAAGCTCAACGTGCTGCACTGGCACCTGACCGACGACCAGGGCTGGCGCATCCCGATCCGGCGCTATCCCGAGCTCACCCGCATCGGCGCCTGGCGCACGCCGCCCGGCGCCGGAAGCGACGACGAGCCGCAGCGCTACGGCGGCTACTACACGCAGGAGCAGATCCGCGCGCTGGTGCGCTACGCGGCGGCGCGCCGGATCACCGTGGTGCCGGAGCTCGACCTGCCCGGCCACGCGCAGGCGGCGGTGGCGTCCTATCCGCAGGTCGGCGTCACCGGGCGGCGCCTGCCGGTGTCGGCGGACTGGGGCGTGAACACCACGCTGTACAACGTGGACGAGTCCACCGTGCGCTTCCTGCAGAACGTGCTCGACGAGGTGATGGCGCTGTTCCCCTCGCGCTACATCCACCTGGGCGGCGACGAGGCGGTGAAGGACCAGTGGCAGGCCTCGCCCGCGGTGCAGGCGCGCCTCAAGGCGCTGGGCCTGAAGGACGAGGACGCGCTGCAGAGCTGGCTGATGGACCGCCTGGGCCGCTACCTGGCGCGGCACGGCCGGCGCATGGTGGGCTGGGACGAGATCCTCGACGGCGGCGTGCCCGGCGACGCGGTGGTGATGTCCTGGCGCGGCACCCAGGGCGCGGAGAAGGCCGCCGGGCTGGGCCACGACGTGGTGCTGTCGCCCGCGCCGGAGCTGTACCTGGACTACCTGCAAAGCGCGCGCGAGGACGAACAGACCGGCCGCGTGCCGGTCAGGACGCTGGCCGACGTGTACGCCTTCGAGCCGGTGCCGAAGTCGCTCGACGCCGCCCAGGCCGCGCACGTGCTGGGCGTGCAGGCCAACATGTGGACCGAGCACACGCCGACCATGGCGCACGTCGAGCATGCCGTGTTCCCGCGGCTGGACGCGCTGGCCGAAGTGGCCTGGACGCCGGCCGCCGAACGCGACTTCCACGGTTTCCTCGCACGCCTGCCGGCGCAGCTGGCGCGCTACCGCCGCGCGGGCATCCGCTATGCCGACAGCGCCTTCGCGCCCGACATCGCGGTGGACGAGAAGGCCGCGCTGGCCAGCGGCAGCGCGCCGGTGACGCTGTCGAACCAGGCCGGCTACGGCACGCTGCGCTATACGGTGGACGGCAGCGCGCCGGGCGCGGATGCGCCGCGCTACGAGCATCCCTTCACCGTGCGCCTGCCGGCTACCGTGCGCGCGGTCGCGCTCGACGGGGACGGCCGCCCGCTGGCGGAGCCGCGCGCGCGCGCGATCGACCGCGCCGCGCTGCTCGCACGCGACGGCACCGCGCTGGTCAACTGCCCCGGCAGCCCGTTCCGCCTGCGCGTGCAGCCCATGCCGGACGCGACCACGCTCGCGCCGGTGTACGTCGTCAACCTGTTCAATGCCTGCCAGCAGTGGCCGGAGGCGCCGCTGGACGGCGTGACGGCGGTGCGCTTCGACCTCGCGCGGCTGCCCGACAACTACCAGCTCGCGCACGAGGCCAAGCTGGTGGTGCGGCGCCCGCCCGCCACGCCGCACGGCGAGCTGGAGATCCGCCTGGACCGCTGCGACGGGCCGCCGCTGGCCACGCTGCCGCTGCCCGACCCGGCCGCCACGCCGCGCCGCTTCAGCCTCGCGGCGCCGCTGCCGACGCAGCGGGGCGCGCACACGCTGTGCCTGGCGTTCGCCACGCCGGCGGGGAGCCCGCTGTACGCCTTCGCGCGGGTGACGCTGCAGGCCGGCGCGCCGTGAACGCGCCGCACCGGCGACTCGCCTCGGTGGACGCGCTGCGCGGCTGCACCGTGGCGGCGATGCTGCTGGTCAACGACGCGGGCGACTGGGGACACGTGTACTGGCCGCTGGAACACGCGGCATGGCACGGCTGCACGCCGACCGACCTGGTGTTCCCGTTCTTCCTGTTCATCGTCGGCGTGTCGATCGCGCTGGCGTTCGGGCCGAAGCTGGAGCAGGGCACGCCGCGCGGCATGCTGCTGCGCGCGGCGTTGTGGCGCGCGCTGCGCATCGTGGCGCTGGGCGTGGCGATCAACCTGCTCGCGGCCTGGCTGCTGCCCGGCGCGCACGCGCGCATCCCGGGCGTGCTGCAGCGGATCGGGCTGTGCTTCGCGGCGGCGGCGGCGCTGGCGCTGTACGCGAAGCCGCGCACGCAATGGGCGCTGGTCGCCGTGCTGCTGCTCGGCTACTGGGCGCTGCTGCTCGCCGGCGGCACGCTGGAGCCCTACGCGAACCTGGTCAGCCGGATCGACAGCGCGGTGTTCGGCCGCTTCGTCTACCTGATCGATCCGGCCACCGGCCGCGGCCACGACCCGGAGGGCCTGCCCGGCACGCTGCCGTCGCTGGCCACCACGTTGCTCGGCCTGGCGGCGGGACGCGCGCTGCGCGCCGGGCGCGCGCGGGCGCTGCCGCTGGCCGGCGCGGCGGGGCTGCTGCTCGGCCTCGCCTGGTCGCTCTGGCTGCCGTTCAACAAGAACCTGTGGACGCCCTCGTTCGTGCTGTGGACCGCCGGCTGGGCCGCGCTGGCGCTGTGGCTGGGCCACGCGCTGGTCGACCGGCGCGGCTGGCCCGCGCTGGGCCGGCGCTTCGGCGTCAACGCGATCGCCGCCTACGCGGGCTCGGAGCTGATGCAGGTGCTGCTGCCCGCGCTGGGCTGGCAGGACCCGCTGTACCGCGCGCTGTGCGGCTGGATCGTGCCGCTGGCCGGGCCCTACGTGGCCTCGCTGGCCTGGGCGCTGGCCTTCGTCGCGTGCTGGTGGCTGGTGGTGTGGGCGATGGACCGGCGGCGGATCTACCTCAGGCTCTGAACGGACCGCCGCCGGGCGCTCCCGGCCGCGTCGCCGGATGTCCTCGGCGCGGCCGGCCGGGCCGCCGGCTTACATGCGGCTGTCATGCAGCCCCCCGATCATGCTTGGATACCCTGGCGTAGGCCGGGCGCCGGCGCCGCGACACACACACAAGCACGATCCGGGGGGAACGCACATGTCGAACGAGAACGGGCGCGCGATGCCGCGCCGCAACCGGCTTGCCCGGTCGGTCCAGGGCCTGCTGCTGGCGGCCGCGCCGCTGGCCGCGCACGCGCAGCAGCAGGCGCCCGCGGCGCCGGCGCCGGCGGGCAGCACCGCCCGCGCGGCCGACGCGATCAACCTCAACCAGGTCACGGTGACCGCGCAGAAGCGCGAGCAGCAGGTGGTCGACGTGCCGATCTCGATCTCGGCCTATTCCAGCGACTTCCTGCGCCGCTTCGGCATCAGCGACGTGGAGGCGCTGAGCCGCTACGTGCCCGGCGTGCAGGTGCAGGTGCAGAGTCCGAACAACCCGGGCATCGCGGTGCGCGGCATCACCACCGACGATGGCGCGGCCAACACCACCACGCGCGTGTCGGTGTTCCAGGACGGCGTGGACATCAGTCGTTCGCGCGGCTCGGTGGTGGCGCTGTACGACATGGACCGCGTGGAGGTGCTGCGCGGCCCGCAGGGCACGCTGTTCGGCCGCGGCGCGGAGAGCGGCGCGATCTCGCTGATCCAGAACAAGGCGCAGCCGGGCACCTCCGGCGGCTTCGGCAGCGAGTTCGGCAACTACGCCAGCCGCAAGCTCACCGGCTACCTCAATTTCCCGCTGGCCGACGGCGTCTACGCGCGCGCGGCCGTCTACGACGGCTACCACGACGGCTACGTCGAGAACCTGAGCGGCGGGCGCCTGAACGGCGAGGACACCAAGGCGGCGCGCGCCAGCGTGCACTTCAGGGTGGGCGAGGACAGCGGCGTCGACCTGATCGCCAACTACCAGTTCGACACGCCGCCCGGCACCGACTTCCGCAGCAGGGTGGTGCCCAACCGCAACGGCTCCACCGACGTGTACGGCAGCGCCGACCTCAACCGGGGCGAGGCGCTGGGCCTGCGCCGCAAGGTGTACGGGCTGACCGCGCTCGGCGACTTCCGCCTGGACGGGAGCTGGACGCTGTCCAGCACCACCGGCCTGCGCCGCTTCAACTCGCTGGAGCACTTCGACGCCGACGGCTCGCAGCTCGACATGCTCAACTTCGCCGAGCACTCGCGCAGCCGGCAGCTCAGCCAGGAGCTGCGCCTCAACTACGACGCCGGCGGCGATTTCACCGGCTTCCTCGGCGCCAACTACTTCTACGAGAACGGCAGCGAGGACGTGCCGTTCCAGACCGACGAGCGCCAGCTGTTCGTGCAGGTGCTCAACCTGGTGCCGAACATCTCGCCGGCGGCGGCGGCCGTGCTGCAGGCGCTGATCGGCCCCACGCCGCCGCTGCTCACCCCGGACTACCGGCCCAACCTGCCGTTCAGCGCGGTGCCGGTGCTCGGCACGCCGTTCAACACCGACGAGCGCGAGGGCTACACCAACTACGGCAGCACCCGCTCCTACGAGCTGTTCGCCGACGGCACCTGGCGCTTCGGCGAGCGCTTCGACCTCACCGCCGGCGTGCGCGCGACGCACGAGAGGCTGTGGGCCGGCTACCGCGTCAGCGACGCCAGCAACGCCGCGATCGGGCCGGCCTTCGCCACCCTGGGCCAGCTGCTGCTCGGCGCGCCGCTGGGCCTGAACGGCATCACCGCGCCGAACGACCTGTTCGTGCCCACCCACGGCAAGCTCACCGCCACGCACGCCGGCAACGCCGTGGTCGGCCGCCTGATCGGCACCTTCCACGTCGACGAGGACACCAACACCTATGTCAGCGTGTCGCGCGGCCGCCGCCCCAACGTGATCTCGTTCGACCTCGATGCGGCGGGCACCGGCTACGACAAGACCGTGCTGCCGGCCGAGACGATCCTGAACTTCGAGCTGGGCCTGAAGGGCGACGCGGCGCAGGGGCGCTTCGCCTACGACCTGTCGGCGTTCTACTACCGCTACGACAACTTCCAGAGCAACGCCTACCAGGACGGCCGGCTGGTCACGCTCAACGCCGGCCGCGCCAAGGTGCCCGGCTTCGAGGCCTCGCTGCAGCAGGCGGTCGGCGACCACTTCAGCGCCTTCCTCAACTACAGCTACCTGCACGCGCGCTTCGCCGACGAGGACCGCCACGGCAACCGGCAGGAGTACGCGGGCAACCACCTGCGCCTGGCGCCGGACCACACCGTGGCGGTGGGCGTGCAGTGGAACCGGCCGCTGGCGCAGGGCCGCGTGCTGTACGTGCGCCCGAGCTACACCTGGCGCTCGAAGATCTACTTCGAGGACGACAACAACCCGTCCTACGCGCAGGGCGCCTACGGCCTGCTCAACCTGAAGGCCGGCGTCACCTTCGACCGCGGCCGCTGGGACGTGGGCGTGTGGGGCAGCAACCTGACCGGCAAGAAGTACCTGGTCGACGCCGGCAACAGCGGCGAGAACTTCGACCTGCCGACCTACATCCCCGGCGCGCCGCGTACCTACGGCATCAGCCTCTCCGGCCACTTCTGAGGCGCGGGCGGGCGCCGTGCGCGGGCGGTACCTGATCCTCGGCGCGGCGCTCGCACTCGTGGCGCTCGCCGCGCTGGGGCCGCGCGTCCGGCCGCGCGGGCTGGCGGTGCGCCTGCCGGCGGTGCCCGCCGCGCCGGCCGCGCTGCAGGCGCTGGTGGCGGCGCAGGAGGCTCGCCCGGACCTGCGCCCGGACAACCAGGCGCGCATCGTGTGGGCCGACCCGGCCCATCCGGCGCGCGCCGCCTGCGCCATCGTCTACCTCCACGGCTTCGGCGCCAGCCAGGGCGAGGGCGCGCCGGCGCACCGCGAGCTGGCACGCGACTTCGGCTGCAACCTCTACCTGAGCCGCCTGCCGGGCCACGGCCTGGCCGAGCCCGACGCGATGCGCGGGCTCACCGCGCAGCAGCTCGTCGACGGCGCCGCGCAGGCGCTGGCGATCGGCCGCGCGCTGGGCCAGCGGGTGATCGTGATCGGTACCTCGATGGGCGGCGCGCTCGCGCTGGAGCTGGCCGCGCGGCAGCCGCGCGCGGTGGACGCGGTGGTGCTGTGGTCGCCGCTGGTGCGCGAATACGGCGACCGGCTCGAACCGATGTTCTGGCCGTGGGGCCCGCTCTTCCTGCGCTACGCCTACAACCGCGGCAGCGAGATCGTCGCGCAGCCGCACGCCTCCGGCTACTGGGCCCAGGCGGTGCACGTGGACGGCTACCGCGCGGTGGCCGAGCTGCGCGCCGCGCTGTCGCCGGCGCTGTTCGCGCGCATCCGCGCGCCGCTGTACCTGGGCTACTACTACCGCGACGAGCGGCACCAGGACCGCACCGTCTCGGTGGCCGCGCTGCTCGGCATGTTCGAGCGGCTGGGCACGGCGCCGGCGCTGCGGCGCCGGCAGGACTTTCCGGACGCCGGCGCGCACGTGATCGCCTCGCCGCTGCGTTCGAGGTCGGCCGGGGCGGTGTACCGCGGCACGCGCGACTTCCTGCACGAGGTGGCCGGGCTGCCCTATGCCTGCGGCGGCTCGCGGCCGTGCGCCGCGGCGCCCGCGCCGCCTTCGCCGTGAGGGCGAAGCGGTGACGCGGCCGGCATGGGAACCGTGCGCTGCAATCCGGGCGTCACCGCAGGGACATGTGGCAACTCCACGATCCTTGCTTCGTTGCCCCGCGCTCGAGGCGGGCCCGCCCCTGCTGGAGCTATCCTTCATGCGCAAGCATGTCCTCGCGGCCGTGCCGCTCGTTCGCTCCGGCCATCGCCGCCGGCGCGCCGCGGCGGGGCCTCCTGACGCCGGACGCGAAGCCATGAAGGAGCGCCGATGAAACCGCTAAGCTGGCTGCTGCCGCTCCTGCTCGCCGCCGCCGTCGCCATGCCCGCCGTCCCGCGCGCCCACGAACCCCCGCTCGCCGCCCGCGTGCTGGTGATCGGCCACCGCGGCGCCAGCGCACTGCGGCCCGAGCACACGCTGGCCTCCTACGCCAAGGCGATCGCGGACGGCGCCGACGTGGTCGAGCCGGACCTGGTCTCCAGCAGGGACGGCGTGCTGCTGGTGCGCCACGAGAACGAGATCGGCTCCACCACCGACGTGGCGCAGCATCCCGAGTTCGCCGCGCGCAAGACCACCCGGACGGTGGACGGCGAGGCGGTCACCGGCTGGTTCACCGAGGACTTCACCCTGGCCGAGCTGAAGACGCTGCGCGCGCGCGAGCGCCTGCCGCAGCTGCGCGGCACGCGCTACGACGGCCAGTTCCAGCTGGTCACCTTCGACGAGTTCATCGACTTCGTGGCCGCCGAGGCGGCCGCGCGCGGGCGGGTCGTCGGCATCATCCCGGAGATCAAGCACGGCACCTACTTCGCCGCGCGCGGCCTGCCGATGGAGGACAAGCTGCTCGCCGCGCTGGCCGCGCACGCCTACACGCGCACCGCGCCGGTGGAGATCCAGTCCTTCGAGATCGGCAACCTGAAGTACCTGCGCGGCAAGCTCGGCCAGGAGCACCCCAACGTCCGCCTGCTGCAGCTGCTGGACGAGCCCGGCAAGCAGCCGGCCGACGTCGCGGCCGCGGGCGGCGCGCTCACCTACGCGCAGATGATGACGCCGGCGGGGCTGAAGGAGATCGCCACCTACGCCGACGCCATCGGCCCCGACTACCACGCGGTCATCCCCTACCGCGCCGACGGCACGCTGGGCGAGCCCACCGCGCTGGTGCGCGCCGCCCACGCGGTGGGGCTGGAAGTGCACCCGTACACCTTCCGCCCGGAGAACTACTTCCTGGCGAAGGACTTCTGGAAGGGCGACGACCCGCGCACCTGCAACCCCGAGGGCATGGTGGCGGAAGTGCGCGCCTACCTCGACGCCGGCATCGATGCCTTCTTCACCGACGATCCGGGGCTGGGGAGGCGGGCGGTGGATGGGCGTTGAGGAATGGCATCGCGGCCTCCGGCCGCGATCCACCTGACGCGGGACCGCCAACGGCCGGGCGCCGCTCGCTCGCGCTTCATCCCGCTGGCCGCCCCGGCACTTTGCCCCGGAGGATTTTGAACGTGCGCCGAGAGGCGGCGCGTCCATGAGCGGCGGCGGGCGCCGCCTGGCGTTCGGACGTCCAAACGCAAGCGTACATGCGGATGTCACGGCCGCTAAACAAAGCCGGTCCATGCTGCGCGGACCCGCCGGAACGGTTCCGGCGGGCCCTCCCCTTTCCCGGTCGTCGCGGCGCCCGAGGCGGCCGCCGCGCAAAGGAGCCCGCATGTCCCCGCGCACGCCAACGGTCCGCCGGACCGCGCTCGCCCTCGCCACCCTCGCCGCCCTCCACGGCGGCGCCGCGCTCGCGCGGCCCGACGACGCGGCCGCCGACGCCGGCAAGGCCAAGACCATGGAGGCCGTCTCGGTGGTGGCCAGCGGCGCGACCCGCCAGGTGCAGAAGGTGGCCGCCGAGGACATCCGGGCGCAGGCGCCGGGCACCAGCGCGCTGAAGGTGATCGACGAGCTGCCCGGCGTGAACTTCCAGTCCGCCGACCCGTGGGGCGCCTACGAGTGGTCCACCCAGATCACCCTGCACGGCTTCGACCAGAGCCGCCTGGGCTTCACGCTGGACGGCATCCCGCTGGGCAACATGAGCTACGGCACCACCACCGGCCTGCAGGTCAGCCGCGCGATCAGCAGCGAGAACATCGCCACGGTGGAGCTGGCGCAGGGCGCCGGCGCGCTGGGCACCGCCGCCAACACCAACCTGGGCGGCACCATCCAGTTCTTCTCCGCCGACCCGGACAAGCAGGCCGGCGCGCGGATCAGCCAGGTGATCGGCTCCGACGCCACCCGCCGCACCTACGTGCGGCTGGACACCGGCGCCCTCGGCGGCTGGTCCGCCTACGTGTCCTACGCGCACGGCGAGACCGACAAGTGGAAGGGCTACGGCAACCAGCGCTACGACCAGCTCAACCTGAAGTCGGTGTTCCAGTGGGACGGCGGCCGCGTCAGCCTGTTCGCCGACGGCTCGCGCCGCAAGGAATACGACTACATGGACCTGTCGCTGGCCGGCCGGAAGGCGCTGGGCTGGGACTTCGACTACCTGCAGCCGGACTGGGACGAGGCGGTGCAGATCGCCAACGCGATCGACGGCAAGGGCGACTACCCCGCGCGGTTCGCCGCGCTGCCGCCCGGCTACCCGGTGAGCGACGTGGCGTACTACGCCGGCGGCGGCCTGCGCCGCGACGGCCTGGCGGGCCTGAGCGGCAGCTTCGACCTGGGCGGGAGCGCCACGCTCAACCTGGGCGGCTACTACCACGGCGACCGCGGCGAAGGGCAGTGGACCACGCCCTACCAGCCCTCGTCGGCCGACGTGCCGCTGTCGATGCGCACCACCGACTACGGCCTGGACCGCCACGGCGCCACCGGCTCGCTGCAGTGGACGGTGGGCGGCAACGACATCGAGGCGGGCTTCTGGAGCGAGGACGCCACCACCAATCAGGAGCGCAACTACTTCCACCTGTACGGCCCGTACACCGGCCTGTGGAACTTCTACGACGGGCAGACGCCGTTCCTGCGCGGCTTCCTGCAGCACTACACCAGCCGCACCACGATGGCCTACGCCGAGGACACCCTGCACCTGCTGGACGACCGGCTCACGCTGAACTTCGGCGCCAAGGCGCTGGGCGTGACCAACGAGGCCGAGGCGCGCGTGCCCACCAGCGCGTTCGCCGACGGCCGCGTGCGCGCGAGCAAGGGCTTCCTGCCGCAGCTCGGCGCGAACTACCGGCTGGACGAGGCGCAGGAGCTCTACGCCAACTACAGCAAGAACCTCAACGCCTACGGCTTCCTGCCGTTCAGCCAGTCGCAGCCGGCGTTCGACTCCAGCAGGCGCGAGCTGAAGCCGGAAGAGTCGCAGACCTTCGAGCTCGGCTACCGCGCGCACGGCGAGGCCTTCGAGGCCTCGGCCGACGCCTACTACACGCGCTTCAGCAACCGCCTGCTGGCGGTGACGCCGTGCGCGGCGGTGCTGACCTGCTCGAACATCCTCAGCAACGTGGGCTCGGTGAAGAGCGCCGGCGTGGACCTGGCGCTGATCTGGAAGCCGGCGGACGGCCTGCGCTGGCTCAACACGCTGTCCTACGACAGCGCCAAGTACCAGGACGACTATTTGAACGGCGGCGTGGTGGCGACCAAGGGCAAGTACGTGGTGGGCATCCCCGCCTGGATGTTCACCAGCGACCTGAGCTACGCCGCCGGCGCGTGGCGCGTGGGCCTCGACGGCAAGTACACCGGCCGCCGCTACATCACCTACCTCAACGACTCCAAAGTGCCCGGCTACTGGCTGTTCGACGCCGGCGCCAGCTACGACGCGGGCGCGTGGTCGGCGCTGAAGGACCTCAGCCTGGCGCTCAACGTCACCAACCTGCTCGACAAGCGCTACTTCGCCACCACCGGCACCAACGGCTACGTCGCCTCCGACCCGCAGGGCTGGAACCAGACCCTGATGGCCGGCGCGCCGCGGCAGGTGTTCTTCAGCGTCAACGCGAGGTTCTGATTGCGGGAGGACGGGCGAAGCTTGGCGCCAGCATGGCCGCCTTGCGTCACAAGCGCACGGAACGGTCCCGTTGAAAGTGCATGGAGCGGAGGAGGGCAGCCCCGCGCGGTCCTGCACGGTTGGGCGCGGTTTTTCCCGCCCGCACGGCCGCGGCGTTGCAGCATGGATGCGCGCCGCCGCGCGGCCTATGATCGGCCGCACATACGTCAGCGCACGGATCGACCATGGCCAGCGTGCCCCAGCCTCTTTCCCCGCCGACGCCGCGACCTGGATTCGCTTTCGCGGCGGCGCTGGCCGCCGGCGCCGCGATCGCCGGGGCGGTGCTCGCCGCGCCGGCGGCGGCCGACGGCTGGCGCGTGCTGCACTGGATCGGCAAGCCGCTGGCGACGCTGCTGCTGTTCGGCCTGGCCTGGCGCACGCGCTGGCCGCTGTCCTGGCGCTACCGCCGGCGCGTGTGCGCGGGGCTGCTCTGCGCGCTGGCCGGCGACGTGCTGCTGATGCTGCCGGGCGACTTCTTCGTGCCGGGGCTGCTGGCGTTCCTGCTCGGCCACCTGTGCTTCCTCGCCGCCTGGCTGGACGACAGCCGCCTCGCGGTGCGGCCGGCGGCGCTGCTGGCCTGCCTTGCGGCGGCGGCGCTGCTGGTCGCGCTGCTGTGGCCGGGGCTGGCGCCCGCGCTGCGGGCGCCGGTGATCGTCTACGCCGCGGTGCTGGCCACCATGGCGGGGCAGGCGCTGGGCCGCGCCGCCTGGCACGCCGCGCAGCGCGACGCGCTGGCGGCGCCGGCGCGCTGGGCCGCGCTGGGCGGCCTGCTGTTCATGGCCAGCGACAGCCTGCTGGCCTGGGACCGCTTCCGCGCGCCGCTGCCGCTGGCGCCGCTGTGGATCCTCGGCACCTACTATCCCGCGCTGTGGGCGATCGCCCGCTCGGTGGCGCGGTCCGCGCGGACGGGCGACGCATGAACGTGCAGGAACTGGTCATCACCTGGGCCACGCCGGCCTTCTTCGCGCTGATCGCGCTGGAGCTGCTGGTGGCGCGCTGGCAGAGGCGCCCGGCCTACCGGCTCAACGACGCGATCAACAGCCTCGGGCTCGGCGTGATGTCGCAGATCGCCGGCGTGTTCGGCAAGCTGCTGACCATCGGCATCTACGCCTGGTGCGCCCGGCACCTCGCGCTGCTGCGGCTGCCGGCGGACAGCGTGTGGGTGTGGCTGTTCGCGCTGCTCGCCTACGACTTCTGCTACTACTGGCTGCACCGCGCCGGCCACGAGGTGAACGTGCTGTGGGCCGCGCACGTGGTGCACCACCAGAGCGAGCGCTACAACCTCACCACCGCGCTGCGGCAGACCTCCAGCGGCGCGCTGCTGGGCTGGCTGTTCTACCTGCCGCTGGCGCTGCTGGGCGTGCCGGTGGAGGTGTTCGCGGTGGTGGCGCTGATCGACCTGCTGTACCAGTTCTGGGTGCACACCGAGGTGGTCGGGCGGCTGGGCTGGTTCGACCGCGTGTTCTGCTCGCCGTCCAACCACCGCGCGCACCACGCGGTGAACGACCGCTACCTGGACCGGAACTACGGCGGCATCCTGATCCTGTGGGACCGCCTGTTCGGCACCTTCGTGGAGGAGAACGACGCCGACCCGCCGGTGTTCGGCACGCGCTCGCCGCTGCGCAGCTGGAACCCGCTGTGGGCGAACCTCGAGGTGTACTGGGCCACCGCCAAGGACATGTGGCACGCGCGGCGCTGGCGCGACAAGCTGCTGGTGTGGATCAAGCCGCCCGGCTGGCGGCCGGCCGACGTGGCCGCGCGCTTCCCCAAGCCGGAGTTCGACATCGGCCGGGCCATCTACGACCCGCCGATCCCGCGCGCGCTGTCCGTCTATTGCCTGGGGCAGTTCGTGCTGCTGCTGGCGATGAGCGTGCACTTCCTCGGCGTGGCGACGGGCGCGCCGCTGGCCACGGCGCTGGCCTACGGCGCCTACCTGGTGGCCGCCCTGTGGGTGCTGGGCGCGCTGATGGAGGGGCGGCGCTGGGCCGCCTGGGTGGAGGCGCTGCGCGTGCTCGGCACCGCGCTGGTACCGGCGCTGGCCGGGCGCTGGTTCGCCGTGGCGCACCTGGCGCCCGCCTATGCGGTGGCGATCCCCGCGGTGTTCGGCGCCAGCGCGCTGGCGCTGCTGTGGCTGGCCTGGCGGCCGGCGGCGCCGGTCGGCGCGGGGCAGGTGGCCGGCTGAGGCCCGCCGCCGGCGCGGCGGGGCCCGCGGCTGACGCGCGGCGCTTTGGTGCGCTGCAAATGTACGCGCGGCCGGATCGGGACTAAAACGGCAGGCTCGGAGGGGCGCGCGGCTGCCGCGTGCCGCCTCGCGGCTTTTCGTCCACGGGTTCCCCATTCGCCATGTCGTTCAGTCCATTGCGTATCCGGCAAGGTTCCGAGGCCGCCGTTCCCGGCAGCCGGGATGGCTTCGCCGCGCTGCTGCGCGAGCTGGAGCCGGGACTGCGCCGCTTCATGGGCCGCCAGCTCGGCGACGCCGACGCCAGCGAGGATGCGGTGCAGGAGACCTTCCTGCGCATGCTGCGCTACCGCCAGCACAGCGAGCAGGGCGAGGTGCGCGCGCTGCTCTTCCGGATCGCCGCCAGCGTGGTGTCCGACCATCGCCGGCAGGCGCGCGCCAAGCAGGCGGACCGCCACTGCGGCATGGAGCACGCGGAGATGGCCTCGCCCGAGGCGCAGCCGGACCGGCTGCTGGCCGACCGGCAGAACCTGGACTGCGTGAGGGAGGCGATCCGCCGGCTGCCGCCGCGCTGCCGCGAGGTGTTCCTGCTGCACCGCTTCGAGGGCATGAGCTATCGTGACATCGGACGGCGGCTGGGCATTTCCGAGCGCACGGTGGAGAACCAGATCGCCCACGCCCTGGCGGTCTGCCGCCGCGCACTAGGGGAATATCGCGGCAGAACGTTCAAGTAGCCATGGACCGCGCAACCGACACCGCGATCATCGAGCAGGCCGAACGCTGGTTCGCCCGCCTGCGCGCGGACGACTGCGCCGCGGCGGACCGCCGCGCGTTCGAGGACTGGCGCGCGTCCGATCCCCGCCACGCCGAGGCCTACGACGAGACCCGGCGGCTGTGGGCGGGCATGCTGCCGCTGGCGGCCGACGCGGAGGTCGCCGCCTGGCGCCGCCAGGCGCGGGCCGCGGCGGACCGGCCGCGCGCGCCGCGCCTGCGCCGTCCGCTGCTCGGGCTGGCCGCCGCCGCGGCGATGCTGGCGCTGGCCGCGGGCGGCTATCTCGCCTGGCGCACGCAGGCGCCGCCGCCGGCCGTCGCGCGCTACGCCACGGCGGCCGGCGAGGTGCGCGCGCTGGTGCTGGCCGACGGCTCGCGCCTCACCCTGAATGCGGACACGGTGCTGGAGGCGAGCATGGGCGCGCAGGCGCGCACCGTGTACCTGCGCCGCGGCGAGGCGGTGTTCGACGTGGTCCACGAGGCGGCGCGGCCGTTCGTCGTGCACGCCGCGGGCAACGTGATCCGCGACATCGGCACGCGCTTCGACGTGGAGCTGGACGGCGCGCGCACCGACATCACGGTGGCCGAAGGCATCGTCAACGTGACCCGCGACGGCAAGACGGCCACGCTCGCCCACGGCGAGCAGCTCGCCGTGGGCGAGGGCCTGTGGCGCCGCCGCAGCATCGACCCGTCGGTCGCCACCGGCTGGACCCAGGGCATGCTGGTGTTCCGCCAGACGCCGCTGGAAGAGGCCGTGGCCCAGGCCAACCGCTACGGCAGGGGCCGGCTGGTGGTCGAGGATCCCTCGCTGGCGCAGCTGCCGATCAGCGGAGACTTCCATGCCGGCGAGACCGACTCGCTGGTGCATGCGCTGGAAAGCGCGTTCCCGATCCGCGCCCGGCGCGGGGCCGGCGACGTGATCCGCCTCTCGCGGCGCTGAAGGGCGGCGGGCCCGGCGCGCGCCGCGCGCTGCTCCGCGAAAAAAGTTTCTAGGGGTACCGGCCGCGCGCAACGTTCTAGTTGCCTGACGCAATGACTGCACAGGCGACGAAGGGGGACGATGCATGCCGATGTCAAGGACCCGCAGCGGATTCCGGGGAAGCGCAGGATTGCGCCGCACGCTGCTGGCGGCGGCGCTCGGCGCGGTGGTGGCCGGCGCCCCCGCGGCGCTGGCGCAGACGGGCGGCACGGCGGCCGCGGCGACCGTCTTCCACATCGCGCCGGGCTCGCTCGACCAGGCGCTGCACCAGTTCAGCGCGCAGAGCGGCATCCAGGTGCTGTTCGATCCGGCCCTGCTGGCCGGCCGCTCCTCCGCGGGGCTGGACGCCCAGCTGCCGGCGCGCGCGGCGCTCGACGGGCTGCTCAAGGGCAGCGGCCTGATCTACCAGTTCACCGACGGGCATACCGTGGTGGTCAAGCGGCCCGCGCGACCGGCCGGCCGCCTGCCGGCGACGGGCGCGACGGGCGCCGCGGCGGCCGACGCGGTGCGCCTGCAGGCGGTGACCGTCACCGCCGAGAAGAAGACCGAGCACATCGAGAAAGTGCCGATCGCGATCTCGGCCTTCACCGGACAGGACCTGGACGACCGCAAGATCGAGACCGGCGGCGACCTGGTCAAGAGCACGCCCAACGTCAGCTTCACCAAGACCAACTTCGCCAGCTACAACTTCCAGATCCGCGGTATCGGCACGCAGGCGCTGTCGGTCACCACCGACCCCGCCGTGGCGGTGAGCTTCAACGACACGCCGCTGATCCGCAACCGGCTGTTCGAGCAGGAGTACTTCGACGTGGACAACGTCGAGGTGCTGCGCGGCCCGCAGGGCACGCTGTACGGGCGCAACGCGACCGCCGGCGTGGTCAACATGATCCCGAACCTGCCCAGCTTCGACGGCTTCGAGTCCTGGGTGAAAGCCGAGGTGGGCAACTACGACGGGCGGCGCTTCAGCGGCATGCTCAACGTGCCGCTGTCGGACACGCTGGCCTTCCGCCTGGCCGGCGCCTGGACCGACCGCGACGGCTACGACCACAACACCGTGACCGGCCACGACGTGGACGGGCGCAACCTGTGGAGCGGCCGCGCCAGCCTGGCGTGGAAGCCGAGCGACAGCGTGCAGACCAGCCTGGTGTGGGAACACTTCGACGAGCACGACGACCGCGCCCGCACCGGCAAGCAGCTCTGCCACGCCGACCCGGGGCCCGCCGAGATCGGCGGCGTCGCGATCGTCAATCCGATCGACCAGTCCACGCTGAGCCAGGGCTGCATGGAAGGCTCTCTGTACGGCAAGGACGCCTTCGGCGTGCCCAACGGCCTCAGCCTGCCGCAGGTGCTCACCGGCAGCGCGATCACCCTGCTGGGACTCAAGCCCGACTTCAGCGGCGTGGTGCCGCTGCTCAACGGCAATCCCTACGCGGGCGTGACCCAATCCACCGATCTGCGCACCATCGCCACCACCTTCGACCCGATCTTCCACGCCAAGAACGACGTGGTGCAGTTCAACCTGCAGGCCGAGCTGGACCCGCAGCTCAAGTTCGTCTCGCAGAGCCTGTTCACCCGCGACTCGTATTTCTCCGAGCAGGACTACGGCCGCTTTCCCTCCGGCCCGATATTCAACGACTCGCTCGGGCTGGTGGACTTCCTGGGCGAGCCGCTTTCGCCGGACACCTATCCGGGCCTCACGCCCGGCGGGGTGTTCGTCGACCCGCAGCTGGGCGCGTCGCGGCAGATGCTGGCGGTGGACCGCACCCAGTCCTACAGCCGGCAGTGGTCGCAGGAGTTCCGCCTGCAGTCCGATTTCGACGGGCCGTTCAACTTCAACCTCGGCGTGAACTTCCTGAAGTTCAAGATCGACGAGAACTACTACGTCTTCAACAACGTGTTCACCGCGATCGCCGAGGAGCAGTACAACCTCGGCACCGGCTTCGCCGGCCAGCCGCCGCAGCCGTGCGCGCCGGGCTCGACGGACGGCTGCATCTACATCGACCCCAACCCGCTGGACCGGATCAACGGCCAGGGCCACAACTACTTCCGCAGCGACAACCTCGCCCGCACCTGGTCGACCGCGGTGTTCGGCGACACCTACTGGCGGCTGGCCGACGACCTGAAGCTCACCGTGGGCCTGCGCTTCACGCGCGACCGCAAGACCACCACGCCGGTGCCCAGCCAGCTGCTGCTGGGCCCCAGCGGCCTGGGCGGCACCGGCGCCGGCTACGTGAACTACGGCTATCCCGCCGGGCAGGACATCGGCCAGCACTGGAGCGAGCCGACCGGCCGGGTGGTGCTGGACTGGACGCCGCAGCTGCCGTTCACCGACAGCACCCTGCTGTACGGCTCCTACTCGCGCGGCTACGTCGCCGGCGGCACCAACTCGCCGGGCATCGGCGTGGACCCGACGCTGCTCAGCTATACGCCCAACGCGGCCACCTTCAAGCCCGAGTTCGTCAACGCCTTCGAGCTGGGCACCAAGAACATCCTCGCCGGCGGCAAGCTGAGCCTGGACGCGGATGTCTTCTACTACGACTACCGCGACTACCAGGTCTCGCAGATCGTCAACCGCGGCACGGTCAACGAGAACTTCGACGCCAAGACCTGGGGCGCAGAGGTGCAGGCGGCCTGGCAGCCCAGCCGCAGCTTCCGCGCCGACGCCACGCTCGGCCTGCTGCGCACGCGCATCGGCCACCAGCAGTATTCGATCGACCAGATGAACCTGACCGCCGGCAACCCCGACTGGGTGGTGGTCAAGCCGTTCGTGCAGGCCGCGCAGGCCTGCATCGCGCCGGTCCAGGACGTGGCGCAGCTGATCAGCCAGATAAGCAGCGCGTCCAACTCGGCCTACCTGTACCTCGCGGCGCTTTGCTCGTCCACCTCGCCGCTGGTGCAGGGCGGCTACCTGCCGGGCTCGCTCTACTCGCAGCTGACCGGCGTGGTCTACGACCCGCGCACCGCGCCCAACGGCGGCGCCGGCATCGCCTCCGACGTGGGCGGCAACGAGCTGCCCAACGCGCCGCACGTCACCTACAACCTGGGCCTGCAGTACACCTTTCCGTTCGGCGATTCGGACCTGGTCGTGCGCGGCGACTACTACCACCAGGGATCGAGCTGGGCGCGCGTCTACAACGACCCGATCGACCGCATGCGCGGCTGGAGCAACACCAACCTTTCGTTCACCTACGAGCACCCGGGGAACGACCTGACGGTGCAGCTGTACGTCAAGAACGTGTTCAACAAGTCGCCGATCACCGGCACCTTCCTCAACAGCTCCGACAGCGGGCTGACCACCAACGTGTTCACGCTGGACCCCCGCATCATCGGATTGTCCCTGCGCAAGGGCTTCTACTGAGCCGTACCGATGCGCTGCGCTGCCTTTTTACCCTTTTCCCGGACGGGCGCCGCCGCAGGCGGCGGACGCGCCGGGGAACGGCGGCCTCCCCGCGGACGTAGCGGGATCGACGCCACATGCGGCGACGGCAGGTACCTACCCCGGGTCTGCCGCGCTCCCCTGTCGATGGTCAAACAAAATGGAGAGAAACTCATGAACGCGATCAAATCCCTGCTGCTCGGCTCGCTGGTCATGGCGGGCACGCTCGGCGCGCCGGCGGCCTTCGCGACTCAGTGGTCGGTGGGCGGCAGCACCACCGGCACCAGCATCATCGGGCCGGGGCCGACCAGCGTCAGCTTCCTCGGCATCGCCTATCCGTGCACGTCGACCTTCACCGTGGAATCGGTATCGGGCGTGGCCAAGGTGACCGCCGCCAGCTTCACCGGCAGCAGCGTGTGCAACGCGATCCACGCCAACAACCTGCCGTGGGCGATCAGCGCGCCGACCGCGGTGTCCGGCAGCACGCCGACCTGGACCGCCACCGTCTCCGGCGTCAGCGTGGTGGCCGCGGGCATCTTCACCTGCTCGGGCACCGCGACCATCAAGGTGGTCGGCGACGACAGCGTCCCCACCTCGACCCACGTCAACCTGAGCGGCTCGCTCGGCGTCTGTACGGTGAACAGCGGCGACCTGACCACCAGCCCGATCGTCAAGGGCATCTGACCGCAACCGGCGGCGGCAGGGCGGGAGCCCCGCCGCCGCCTCCGCGGGCCGCCGCTGCGGGCGACGACCGGACCGTGCGAGCGCGCCGCCCTCAGAACTTCGCGTGCAGCTCCATGCCCCACATCCGCGGCGGCGTGACGTAGGCGTAGGGCGTGCCCAGCACCGACTGCGAGACGGTGCCCAGGTCGGTCACGTAGCGCTGGTCGAACAGGTTGTTGACGAACAGGGCCGCGCCCCAGCGGCCGCCCCGGGCGTCCCAGCCCAGCCGCAGGTCGGTGCGCTGCTGCGCCTCGGTGAGGTCGAACGGCGCGCCGGGCAGGGCGCAGTGGCCCTCGTAGGTGGAGTCGTCGTTGCAGCGCTTGTGCCCGCGGTAGCCGTACTGGCCGCTCAGCGTGAGGTCGCCGTTGGCGACGCCGTGCCAGGTGTAGGCGGCGGCCAGCGAGAAGGAGACCCTGGGCTCGTCCACCGGCTGGCCGGAGACGTCGATGCCGGAGGAGGCCACCGCGTCGCGGTACTTGGAGTCGATGTAGGTGCCGTTGAAGTCCAGCTGCAGGTCCTCGACCGGCAGCCACTGCGCCTCCAGCTCGACGCCCCTGGCCTCCTGGTTGGTATTGCTCACGCGGTACTGCGGCACGTTGAGGCCGCCGCTGGTGGGCGTCAGCTGCAGGGTCTGGCGGTCGTCGTAGCGGTAGTAGTAGAGCGAGGCGTTGAGCAGCAGGTCGTGCTCGGGGAACACGCTCTTCACGCCGGTCTCCAGGTTCCACACCTTCTCCGGCGCGAACTGCGAGTTGGGCGCCACGCCGTTGTAGCCGCCGGCCTTGTAGCCCTTGGCCAGCGAGGCGTAGCCCATCACGTCCGGGGTGAACTTGTAGTCCAGCACCACGCGCGGGCTGAGGTCGGTCCAGCGGTTGCTGCGCGCGATGGTCTGGCCCACCGCGGTGGGGAAGATCTGGTTCTGGGTGAGGATCGCGCGCAGCTGCTCGCCGCCGAGCTGGCCGCCGGTGAGGATCGGCACCAGGTCGAACAGCCCGGCCGCCTGCATCCGGTCGAGCGTGGCGTCCAGCTCCGGCGCGTAGCGCGTGGGCGTGTACCAGTCGAAGTACTTCTTGTCGATGGTGTAGCGCAGGCCGGTGGTGAGGTTGAGGCGGTCGCTGAGGTGCCAGATCACGTCGCCGTAGGCGGCGTAGGCGTTGAAGCGGCCCTTGTTGGAGACGGTCTCGGTCCACGGGTCGCCGAGCAGCCGGTAGGGCAGGCCGAAGGACTGCAGCAGCGAGTCGAAGTAGCCGAACAGCGTGCCGTCCGGGGTGAGCCCCTGCGCGGCGCCGGTGTTGAGCACCAGCGTGTCGTAGGTGTCGGTGTTCACCCGCGCCAGGCTGGTCTGGGCGGCGTGCTCGGTGTACAGGCTGGCGCCGGCCACCCAGTCCGCCAGGTCGTTGTTGCCGCTCAGCTTGAACTCCTGGTACCAGGTGTGGCCGCGGCCGATCACGCCGGTGTCCAGGTGCGAGGTGACGTGGTCGGTGCCGTCGCCGTCCTCGATGTGCGACATGTCGTAGCCGGTCCAGGCGGTGATCGAGGCGAGGCTGCCCCAGTCGAAGGCGTGGTCGACGGTCAGCGTGCCGGACTGGTAGCGCCGCCGCTCGCGGCCGTCGCCGGCGTCGTTGAAGAACGGCGCGTGGCGCGGGTCGTAGAAGTGGGCCGGCTCGGCCGGGAAGGGCGGGCGCTGGTACAGGTCGGTGGAGGACAGCGGGATCAGCCCCACGTCCAGGCGCGAGGGCTGGTTCACCCGGTCGTAGTTCCAGGCCAGCAGCACGCGGGTGTCCGGCGTGACGTCCCAGCGCCACACCGCGCGCGCGCCGTACTCGTCGTCCTTGCCGTAGTGGCGGCCGTTGGCGGCGTCCTTGATCCAGCCGTCGCTCTGGTTGTCCAGCACGCTCACGCGCAGCGCCATGTCCTTGCCCATCGGCAGGTTGAGCAGCGCGTCGCCGTAGCGCCTGCCGTAGCTGCCGAAGCGCACGCGCGCCTTGCCCTCCAGCTTGTCGCCGGGCTCGTTGGTGACGATGGAGATCGCGCCGGCCGCGGTGTTGCGGCCGAACAGCGTGCCCTGCGGCCCCTTGAGCACCTCGACGCGGGCGATGTCGTTGAACGCCAGCAGCGCGCCGCCGGCGCGGGTCTGGTACACGCCGTCGATGTACACGCCCACCGCCGAGTCGGTGCCGATGCCGAAGTCGCTGGTCTCGATGCCGCGCAGGCGGTAGGTGGGCTGGGTGGCGTCGTCGGCGTCCACCACCAGGCTGGGCACGAACAGGTTCATGCGCGAGAGGTCGGTCGCGGCCACGCGCTCCACCTGCTGCGTGGTGAGGATGTCCATCGCGATCGGCACGTCCTGCATTTCCTGCGTGCGGCTCTGCGCGGTCACGGTGATCTGGCCGAGCTGGGTCGCCGGCGGCTTGGGCGCGGCCTGGTCGGCGGCGGCGTCCTGGGCCGGCGCGCCGCAGGGCGCCAGGCAGGCCAGCAGCGCGCAGGCGATGCCCGCGGCAAGGGTGTTGCGTCGCATGTGCTTGTGTTCCCCGGTCGTGGTCCGAAGCATCCAACCCCGCACGTGCGGCCCCCTTGGATACCTGGCCGTATGTTCGGCCGCGATGCGCGCCGCTGTATAGGCGCAGCGCAGCAAGGGGGCGGCGGCGGCATTCGCTATGATCGGCGCTCTTTGGGCCGAGGGGCATGGCGATGGGATTCTGGGGCAGGCTGGTGCGGCACAAGCCGGTGGAGCAGTTGCAGGCCGAGGCCGGCGCGCGGCACGACTTCCGCCGCGTGCTGGGGCTGTGGCAGCTCACCGCGATCGGCATCGGCGCGATCATCGGCGTAGGCGTGTTCGTGCTGGCCGGCCAGCAGGCGGCGATGAACGCCGGCCCGGCGGTGATCCTCTCCTTCATCGTCGCCGGCCTGGGCAGCGCCTGCGCGGCGCTGGCCTACGCCGAGTTCTCCGGCATGATCCCGGTCACCGGCAGCGCCTACACCTACGGCTACGCGGTGCTGGGCGAGCTGTTCGCCTGGATCATCGGCTGGGACCTGCTGATCGAGTACGCGCTGATCGTGGGCGTGGTGGCGATCGGCTGGTCCGGCTACGTGCAGGCGCTGCTCGAACAGCTGTTCGGCGTGCAGCTGCCGGCGTGGGCGCAGGGCGCCTACGACCCGGCGCACCCGGAGAGCGGCAAGGTGTTCAACGTGATCGCCGCCGGCATCGCGCTGCTGATCGCGCTGCTGCTCACGGTGAAGACCGAGTGGGGCGCGCGCTTCAACACGCTGATCGTGGTCGTCAAGGTGATCGGCGTGGCGCTGGTGGTCGGCGTGGGCGCGTTCTACGTGAACCCGGCCAACTGGCATCCCTTCATCCCGCCCGCGGTCGCTGGCGCCGGCGGCAGCCACTTCGGCTGGGGCGGCGTGCTGGCGGCCTCCAGCATCGTGTTCTTCGCAGTGTTCGGCTACGACACGCTGACCACCGCGGCGGAGGAGGCGCGCCATCCGCAGCGCGACCTGCCGCGTGCGGTGCTGCTCTCGCTGGCGGTGTCGATGGCGCTGTACCTGGCGGTGTCGCTGGTGCTCACCGGCATGGTGCCGTACCCGCAGCTCGACTCGCCGGCGCCGGTGGACGCGGCGTTCAAGGCGCTGGGGCTGGACTGGGTGCGCGCGATCATCTCGGTCGCGGCGATCGCCGGCATCACCAGCGTGCTGTTCGCCTTCATGCTGGGGGCGGCGCGCATCTGGTTCGCGCTGGCGCGCGACGGCCTGCTGCCGGAGTGGTTCGCGCAGGTGCACCCGAGGTACGGCACGCCGGCGCGGCCGACGCTGATCCTCGGCGCGTTCACCGCGCTGGTGGCCGGCTTCCTGCCGATTGGCGAGGTGGCCGAGCTGGTCAACATCGGCACGCTGGCGGCCTTCATCATCATCTGCGGCTCGGTGCTGGTGCTGCGCGTGCGCAAGCCGCAGCTGCGGCGCAGCTTCCGCACCCCGGCGCTGTGGCTGGTGGCGCCGGCCGGCATGCTGTTCTCGCTGTTCCTGATCGTCGGCTGGCCGTGGTGGCAGGACGGCCGCCTGGTCATGCTCGGCGGCCTGCCTTGGATCACCATCGAGCGCTTCGTGGTGTGGATGGCGATCGGCCTTGTGGTCTACTTCGGCTACGGCATGCGGCACAGCCGGTTGGAACCGGGCAGCTTCAAGTAGACATAGGCACAATATAAATAATTTATTTATACCTGAATCCACTGCCGTCAACGCTCGACAATCTCCTTGCACAAGGCAACAATCTGTGCTCCCCAGCTAGGCTCGACATATATCAAGGTCTCACACCCATTCTTTATAGACGAGACAATCGCCCCCATTCTTTCAGCATTCAAAAAACTTGACGCATCCGATAAGCTGGAAACCCACTCAAGCTTATCCGCAACATCTCTTTCAATCACATCGTGCCCCGTATAAGTAATGATTCTCGACACCACGTTCTGCAAAACAAGATCGCTGGATTTGAATAGGCTGCAGCCACGCAGGATGATTTCCATCCTTTCACCAGGCTCGCTTTTAAATGTCAGATCAACACTGCCCGAACCCGCATCCAATCGAATTGAAATCAATACGCAATCGTGGTAATTACGCGATAGCATGCCTCGCACTCCTCAAAAGCCATCTTTAGCGGGATCGTAAGGCCGACCAGGCCCTCGCGTCGGCATACCGTTTTCGTCACGCCCCCAGTCATGCACATGGGGCTTCCCTTGGCCATGATCGTGATCCACATCGATATCCTTCAACGGCTTTCCATCCTCACCGTATAAGCGTCTCTGACCGCTCCCCGGATTGACGTGCACGCTCCCAGGGACGCCTTCATTTGGAGTCTTGGTTGACTTCCCATTTACAACTTCTTCATTGATGCCGGCACCTGTCTCGGCTCCATTACTTTTGGTAGCATCTGAGTGTTCTTCAGTCCCCATAATGTGATCGGCAAGCTGGCCCAGTTTGTACCCGACAATGCCCCCGGCAACGCTGCCTCCCGCAATTTCTGCAGGTGTAGCTAGCACATTTACTCCACCCGTTACCGCGTCGACCGCAACCGAAGCCCCGGCCGTGCTCACTGCACCAACCACAGCTCCTTGCTTGGCCCATAATTCAGCGTACTTTTTGCCGTCCGGATCTACATATCGAACAGGATTTCCTTTGGCATATAAGTAGCGGTTTTGATCATAAATTCCATTTTCTTGGATTGCCATAGGGTCGATACTTAAAAAACGTCCCGCATCCGGGTCGTAATAACGGGCCTGCATATATACGAGCCCCGTATCCTTGTCATTTACATGCCCGGTAAAGCCGGGTCCGGATGGAGACTCTCCCAACGTCGCTCGCCCATAGGGCGAGTAGTCATACCTGGCTATGATATTGCCATTGGCGTCAGTCTTGGCCAGCACTGTTCCCTGAGGGTCAGTGTAGTAATAATGTACTTCTTTGGCTCCCACCGAGCGAGCCAACAAGAATGTGCTGATCAGCAGCATTGTCCTGATTAATCGTGCCATATCTTTAAACTCCTTGTCCGGAGGGGTATAACGATTATATCATATCAATAATCGTCCAGCTTCCCATCACAATTTCATATCAGCTTTTCCCAAAGAGTGGACGCCTGATAGATCATCGAATAGTTGTGGCGTTGTGTTTTGACATGGGCTGTGGGGATATATGGTAAAAATATATTATATCGAAGATAATGGAAGGTGCGTTCTTTTTAATCAGCTCGATTCAGGTCAAGGAGGTACATTATTGCTACCCTCCTCAGGGAGCGGTACTGGTAGTGGCCGATAAGATAAGAATGGAAATATTATTTCCAGATATGATTATGCACCATATGGGCGCGAAGTATCTGGGGTCTCTACAGCGAGACCTGGCTATGCTGGCCATATAAATGATCCGGATACTGGCCTAATATATATGCAGGCTCGATACTACGATCCCGAGGTTGGTGGATTTTTAAGTGTCGACCCGGTTGGTCCTGTCATGGGTGAAATCGCTTACTTTAACCTGATTAGCCCCGACCTTCAGCTGCGAGTCGCAGGATCTGCGCCGCACGCGGCCCAGCATGGTGCCCTTGAATCCACCGGGGCGACACCATGGGCATCAACCACGTGCAGTTCCAAGCCGGTCGCTCGATGAGCGAATTCATCCACCGCTACGGCACCGAAGCCAAGTGCTACCGCGCTTTGTACAAGTGGCGCTGGCCCCATGGCTTTCGCTGCCCGGCCTGCACCGGACGGACGCGATCGCGCTTCAGACGCGGCCAGGTGATCTACTGACCTGCCCCCACTGAGCCGTACCAAGTGAAGCTGTAAAGTCCGTCAACCACGAGGACGGACATGAAGAAGAGTCGCTTCACCACCGAGCAGATCATCGGGTTCATCAAGCAGTCCGATGCCGGGA
>Ga0180221_1000466_pt1 | contig 36185 bp, 35 predicted proteins | sample eDN5th37CKraftMG_FD_151339 | JGI IMG/M metagenome (GOLD analysis project Ga0180221, IMG submission 151339) | Enriched Miracle-Growth compost microbial communities from Emeryville, California, USA - eDNA 5th pass 37_C Kraft MG (version 2) (version 2) ...
TGCGCCCACGACGGCCGGTCCGCCAGCTTGTCCGACTTCTCCGGCGAGGAGGCGGCCGCGACGGTCTGCACGGCCACGGGCTCCGAGGCCGTGCCGGCGGACGGTTCCGACAGGATGTAGCCGCCGTCGAGGCCGAGGCCGATCAGCTTGAGCGCCAGGAGGCAACTCGCCGCCATGATGACGACGGGGACGATCCGCAACTCGCGGATCAGCCGCTTCATGTCACGCGGCCCGGCTTGCGAGCGCGCGGCTGCGTTCGGCGAACGCCTGGGCCGCGGCCAGCGTGGCCTTGGCATCGGGCGCCTCCTCCGAAGCGGCCGCCGGGCGCGTCGCCAGGGCGATCCGGCGCAACCGGCCCAGGATGTCCTCGCCGGCGGCGATCTGGCGGGCGATGTCGGCCGAGAACCGTTCCGCCGCCTTGAGCCGCTCGCCAAGGTCCTGGTCGCATTCGCGGACCGCGAGCTTGAGCCCGCCGACGGCGCGCTCGGCAATCTCGGTCGCCGTGATGAGCTCCGAGATGGTGGCTTTCAGCGACAGCTCGTCGGCGCGCAGCCGGCGCAGACGCCTGTTGAGGAGCATGCAGTAGCCGATTGTCACCGCCAGCAGGACGGCGACCAGACTTTCGATCATCAATCCGATGCTGTGGCTCATGAGATCTCCATTGCCGACTTCTCCCCCGACATCTCGAACATTGCGAACGTGGTCTTGGGCTTGCGCAACGGCCGGGCGACCCGCACCGCCACGCGATCGCCGACCCTGCCGATGCGCCCTTCCGTGAGCGTCACATCGCCGCAACGCACCTCGACCATCGCGTCCGGCTTGAGCTCGAGCGGCAGCGTATCGCCGACATCGAGGCTGAGGAGCTTGCGCAGCGGGATTCGCGATTCATAGAGAACGGCATCGACGAAGACTTCGGCCTGCGCGATTTCGGTCGCGAGGTGGCCTTCCCAGATGGCGTCGCGGCCGAATTTCTCGCCGACGAACATCTGCATCAGCACGTCGCGGATCGGCTCGATGGTGGCGTAGGGCAGCAGCATCTCGATCGTGCCGCCGCGATCCTCCATGTCGATGCGCAGCCGCACCAGGAACGCGGCGTTGGCGGGACGCGAGATAGCCGCAAATCGCGGATTGGTCTCCAGCCGGTCGAGGTTGAACTTGACCGGCGACAACGGCTTGAACGCCTGCTCGGCATCGACCAGCACCACGTCGATGAGCTGGCGGATCATATGGGTTTCGATGGTGGTGTAGGGCCGGCCCTCGACGTAGGCCGACGAGCTGCCCCGCCGGCCGCCGAGCAGCACGTCGATGATCGAATAGATAAGATTGGAGTCGAGCGTCAGCAGACCGTAATTGTCCCACTCCTCGGCCTTGAACACCGCGAGCAGCGACGGCAGAGGGATCGAGTTGATGTAGTCGCCGAAGCGGACCGAAGTGATGCGATCGAGGGAGACTTCGACGTTGTCGGAGGTGAAATTGCGCAGGCTCGACGTCATCAGCCGGATCAACCGGTCGAAGACGATCTCCAGCATCGGCAGGCGCTCGTAGGAGACGAGCGCCGAATCGATGATGGCGCGCACGCCCGACTTGTCGCTCGCCGACACCTCGGCGGCGCTGAAGCCGAGCAGGCTGTCGATCTCTTCCTGGTTGAGGAGGCGTTCGGCGCCGCCCTTGCCGGACGAAGCGTGACTGCTGCTTTCGACCAGCGCCGCCCATTGCGCCGCGGTCTCCTGGTCCACCGCATTGACGGCATCGGCGACCGTCACCGCGGCAGCCTGAGGATCGGTTCGAGGATCGTCCGCCATGGCGCTATCGGATCACTGGATCACGATTTCCTTGAACAGCACGGCGTTCACCCGGTTCGGCGCGATGGTGGCGTTGACGCGACGCGTCAGCTCCTCCTTGAGCCGGTAAAGACCCGCGGAGCCATCGAGGTCGGCAGGACGCAGCTCGCGCAGATAGGTCTGGAAGGTGTCGGTGATGCGCGGCATCAGCGGCTGGATTTGCTGCATCAGCTGCGCGTCGGGCAGTTCCAGGGTCATCTTGACCCGCAGATATTGGGTGCGGTCGCTGCCCGCATTGGAGAGATTCACGAGGAACTCGGGCAGATCGACGAAGGCCGCGGGCTTCACCGGCTCGGTGGCGGCCTGCGCCTGCTTGCCGTGGCCGAACAGCATCGTGTAACCAAACAGCCCGCCGCCCCCGAGCACGATCACGCCCGCAGCCGCCGCGGCAATCAGCTTGAGCGGTAATTTCTTCTTGGCGGGAGCGGACTCGGTGTCGGCGACCTCTTCGGAAGCCGACTTCGGATTCGATGCCATAAATAATCCCCGTCGCGTCTTCGCAGCGACACGCCCTGTGGAACCCAAGCTAGCGACGGAATGGTTAACGAAACATTTCAGCGGTACCACAGGGCGGAAATTTTTGCCGGGTCCGAACCGGCAGACGCGGCGGAAGTTGCCGGCCTTTCAAGGGCTTGGCTTTAATTAACTCCTTGATAAGCCTAACGTTTCCTTTCTGGCACGTCCTCTGCACAGCACTCGGGCGGGAGCGCGGCTTGGGAGAGCCGTGAAAGCTGGGGCCGGTTCTTGAGGTCGGTCCGAACCAGGGGAGTTGCCGGTGGAGAACGCGCTTCTCGTCGGGCTGTCGCGGCAGATGGCGCTGTCGCGCCAGCTCGAGGTCATTGCCAACAACGTCGCGAACATGAACACCACCGGCTACAAGTCGGACGGTGCGCTGTTCGAGGAATTCATCGCCCCAACGGCGCAGGATGACGGCACCTCGCGTGCCGACAGCGCGGTCCACTTCACCAACGACCGCGGCATCTGGCACGACTTCACCCAGGGGCCGGTCCAGCATACCGGCAACCCGCTGGACGTCGCCATCGACGGTGACGGCTATTTCGTCGTGCAGACGCCGAACGGCGAACGCTATACCCGCAACGGCGCGTTCCAGGTCAACGGCGCCGGCCAGCTGGTCACCGCCGACGGCATGCCCGTGCTCGGGGATAACGGCCCGATCACCTTCCAGCAGACCGACCACAACGTCGCGATCACGCCGGACGGCTTCGTCAGCGTCAACGAAGGCAACGTCACCAACGTCGAAGCGCGGCGCGGCAAGCTGCGGCTGGTGCGTTTCGCACGCGCGCAAAACCTCATCAAGGAAGGCGCCAGCAACTTCCGCGCGCCCAACGGGGTCGATCCCGAGCCCGCAACCAACGCCAAGCTCCAGCAGATGGCGGTCGAGAAATCCAACGTCAACAGCGTCCTGGAGATGACGCGGCTCATCGACATCACCCGCTCCTACGCGCAGGTCTCGGCACTGCTCCAGCAGACCAACGACATGCGCAAGAACGCCATCTCGCAGCTCGCCGAAGTCCCGACCTGACCGGCGATTAAGGACAACACGCCATGCGCGCTCTCTACACCGCCGCCACCGGCATGATGGCCCAGGAACTCAACGTCCAGGTCATCTCCAACAATATCGCCAACATGCAGACCACGGGCTACAAGCGCCAGCGCGCCGAGTTCCAGGACCTGCTCTATGAGCATGTGCGGCGCATCGGCACGCAGACCACCGACCAGGGCAACATGCTTCCCGTCGGCGTCGACCTCGGCTCCGGCGTCAAGACCGTCGGCACGCCGCGAGTGATGACCCAGGGCACGCTGCTGCCGACCGGCCGGGACTTCGACGTGGCGATCCGCGGCGACGGCTTCTTCAAGATCCTGATGCCGGACGGCTCCTTCTCCTACACGCGCGACGGCTCGTTCGAGATGGATGCGCAGGGCCGCATCACCACGGCCGGCGGCAACCTGGTCCAGCCCGGCATAACCGTGCCGCAGAACGCCCAGTCCATCACCATCAACCCGCAGGGCCAGGTGTCGGTGACGATCCCCGGCAACCCTACGCCCCAGGTGCTGGGCCAATTGGTGCTGACGCGCTTCGTCAATCAGGCCGGCCTGCAGCCGATCGGCGATAACCTGTTCGTTGAGACGCCGGCCTCCGGCCAGCCGATCGACGGGCTGCCGGCGATCGACGGCATGGGCGACCTGCAGCAAGACAATCTCGAACAGTCCAACGTCGAGGCGGTCACCGAGATTTCCTCGCTCATCACCGCGCAACGCGCCTACGAGATGAACTCCAAGGTGGTCTCGGCGGCCGACGAAATGCTGCAGACCACCACCGGCATGATGAAGTGAGGCGGCGATGACAAGGCTCCTGACCGCCCTCCTCGTCGTCTTCGCCGCTGCATCGCCGGCCCTCGCGCAAAAAGCCGATCCGCCGCGGCTGCGCTCCGCCGTCACCGTCACCGGAGATGTGGTGCGCATCGGCGACCTCGTCGAGAACGCCGGGAGCCTTGCCGATGTGGCGGCCTACCGCGCGCCGGACCTTGGCACCACTGGCTCCGTGAGCGCCGCGGAGGTGCTCGAAGTATTGCGCGCGCACGATGTCGTGCTGGTCGATACCGCCGGCGTCAAAAACATCGAGGTTACACGGGCGAGCCGCGTCATCACCCGCGACGACATCGAGCAGCGCATCATGCGTGCCTATGCCGGCCGCTACGGCCTCGGCGACCCCGATCGCTTTGCGGTGACGTTCGACCGGGAGCCCCGCACGCTCTATGTCGAACCACAGGACGATCTCGACCTGGTGAGCGCCGCCTACGACCCGCGCACCACGCGCTTCGACATCACCTTGCGCATGCGGGGAGCGGCCGAAGCCTACATGCGCTACACCGGCACGCTGGTCGAGATGGTGCCGGCGGTAACGCTCAACAGGCCGGTCAACGTCGGCGAGATCATCAAGTCATCGGATCTGACGCTCGAGAAGCGGCCGAAGCACGAGGTCGGCGGCGACGCGGTCAAGACGCTGGCGGAGGCCGCCGGCCTCTCGGCGCGGCAATCGCTGCGCGCCGGCGTGCCCCTCAAGCGCACCGATCTCACCAGACCCGACGTGGTCAAACGCGACGATTTCGTCACGCTCGTCTATGAGGTGCCGGGCATCATGCTGACGGTGCGCGGCAAGGCGCTCGATAACGGGGCGGTGGGCGACATCATCAGCGTCTCCAACCTCCAGTCCAAACGTCCGGTCCAGGGCATCGTCGATGGCCCCGGCCGCGTGACCATCACGACATCCGCAACGCCCATCGCAACCGCCGGCTTGGCGCCGGCCGCGGCAAGCCCGCGCAACGAGTGAAGATCATGGTGAAAAGATCGCGTTACTCATCGCTTGCGCCGGTTACCTGCCTCCTCTTGGCCGGGACTGCACTCGGCGGCTGCTCCGCCATCGACCGTCTGGCCAACATCGGGCAGCAGCCGGCGCTGGCCTCGATCGACAACCCGACCTCGCAGCCGGGTTACAAGCCGGTGCAGATGCCGATGCCGACGCCGCAGCCGGCTTCGTACAATCCGAACTCGCTATGGCGCAACGGCTCGCGCGCCTTCTTCAAGGACCAGCGCGCGCGCCAGGTCGGTGACCTGCTGACGGTGACAGTGAACATCACCGATAAGGCCCAGTTCGCCAACGAGACGCAGCGCAGCCGCAACAACGCCGAGGATTCCGGCGTCACCAATTTTTTCGGCAAGAGCAAGCTGCCGATCACCAACAGCGTGCTGCCGACGCGCCTCCTCACCGCCGACGGCACCTCATCGTCGGACGGCAAGGGCTCCATCAACCGCCAGGAGGCATTGCAGACCAATGTCGCCGCGGTGGTGACCCAGGTGCTGCCGAACGGCAACCTGGTGGTCGAGGGCAAGCAGGAGATTCGCGTCAACTACGAAATCCGCGAACTCGTCATCGCCGGCATCGTCCGGCCCGAGGACATCCAGAGCGACAATACCATCGACTCGACCAAGATCGCCGAGGCCCGCATCGCCTACGGCGGCCGCGGCCAGATCATGGACGTCCAGCAGCCCCGCTACGGCCAGCAGCTCGCCGACATCATCCTGCCGTTCTGATTTTCGTGGGCTCCCCGCCGTTCCGTCGTCTCCCCCGACGGAACGGTGCCACGACGCGGCCTCCAGCCTCTCCCCGCTGGGGGCCGCGCTCTTTTCGGCCTGCAAAAAGCAGAAAGCGGACGCCATGCGTCCGCCTCTCCGACAGCGATCCGTTGTGTTATCTGCTCACTCGTCGCGATAGACGCGCTCCCGGCGTTCGTGGCGCTCCTGGGCCTCGATCGACAGGGTGGCAATGGGCCGCGCTTCGAGCCGTTTGAGCGAGATCGGTTCGCCGGTCTCCTCGCAGAAACCGTAGGAGCCATCCTCGATGCGCTGCAGGGCGGCGTCGATCTTGGCGATCAGCTTGCGCTGGCGATCCCGGGCACGCAGCTCGATGGAACGGTCGGTCTCGGAGGAGGCGCGATCGGCGAGATCGGGGTGGTTCTGGTTCTCGTCCTGGAGATGCTGGAGCGTCTCCTTGGCCTCTTTCAGGATGTCCTCGCGCCAATTGAGCAGCTTCTGACGGAAGTATTCCCGCTGCCTTTCGTTCATGAACGGCTCTTTTGGCGACGGACGGTAAGCCTTGTCCTTCGATTCCTTCGTCGGCGACATTGTCGTTCCCACGCAGTCCCCCCACGCGAAGCCCCCGGCGACAGACAGCCAAGGCCCTCTGCGGGGCGCGTTATATAGGGCAGGAAATAGGCTGACAACAGATGCTTTGGCTACCGCCGCGGCCGCACGGGAAGATGAATTATTTATGTCAATCAGATGCTTGGACGGGGTCCATTTTGGCCAGCTCGACCTCGACGCGAAGCTCGATCTCGGCCAGCACGCTATCGAGTCCAGGGTCGCCCGACGAATCCTTGAGGCCCGCCGCAGCGGCCCGTAACCGGTTGACCGTGACAGGATCAAGGGTCCCGGCCAGCACTCCGAGCTTGAGCTCCTCGAGGACGTTGAGCGCATAACGGCCCCGGGTCACCGAACGCTTGCGTCGCTCGGTTGCGTCCTCGACCCCCTGCAAGGCCAGCAGAGCGTCAATGCCGCCCGCCATACGCAGCGGGCTCGGCGCCGCCGGCGCGGCCGCTTCTTCGCTGTCCCCAGGAACGGAGAAGGCACCGCCCGCCGTGCGCCGGGTCGCCTTGGCCGGCACAGCCGTCGTCGCGCCCGCGGCGCCGTAAATGCGCATCCCCGTAACCCTCGACGGCATTCTATTGCCGCCGCAAGCCTCACAAAACAGGGTTAACGGGTCGTAAACAGCCGGCAATTCCTGCCGGTAGCGGCAAGCCCTTCCTTCCTCCCGGGCCGCGCAACCGTCGTCGTTTCGATAGAAATACCTTCTGTTTCAAACTGTTACGAGACCGGGCGCACTGGCACGGGACTCGCATAGTCGCTGTCGGGTGCACCCTTACTGGGGAGTTCAGGGTGAGGACGCTGACATTCATCGCGGCCGCAGCAGCGGCGTTGATCGTGCTGGCCGGCGTGGGAGCGCCGGCCCGCGCGGCGTCACGCATCAAGGACCTCGCCAGCGTCGAGGGCGTCCGGCAGAACCAGCTCATCGGCTATGGACTGGTGGTCGGCCTCAACGGCACCGGCGATACCATCAACAACGCGCCTTTCACCAAGCAATCGCTGACGGCGATGCTGGAACGGCTCGGCGTCAACATCCGGGGCCAGACGCTGCGCACCGGCAATGTCGCGGCGGTGATGGTGACCGGCAACCTGCCCGCCTTCGCCACCCAGGGCACGCGCATCGACGTGACGGTGTCCGCGCTCGGCGACGCCAAGAGCCTGCAAGGCGGTACCCTGCTGGTGACGCCGCTGCTCGGGGCGGATGGGAACGTCTATGCGGTGGCCCAGGGCTCGCTCGCCATCGGCGGATTCCAGGCCGAGGGCGAAGCCGCCAAGATCACCCGCGGCGTGCCGACCAACGGCCGCATCGCCAACGGCGCCATCATCGAGCGCGAGATCGAGTTCGCACTCAACCGGCTCGGCCAGCTCCGCCTTGCCCTGCGCAATGCCGACTTCACCACGGCGAAACGCATTGCCTCCGCCGTCAACGATTTCATCGGCATGCCGGCGGCGGAGCCGCTCGACCCTGCGACCGTGCAGATTTCGGTGCCGCAGGCCTATCAGGGCAACGTGGTCGCGCTGCTCACCGAAATCGAGCAGCTCCAGATCGAGCCCGATCTGCCGGCCAAGATCGTCATCGACGAGCGCTCCGGCATCATCGTCATGGGCCGCGACGTGCGCGTTTCCACCGTGGCGGTGGCGCAGGGCAACCTGACGGTGACGATCTCCGAATCGCCGCAGGTGAGCCAGCCGGCGCCATTCTCGCAAGGCCAGACCCGCACGGTGCCGCGCACCCAGGTCGGCGTGCAGGAGGACGGCCGGAAGCTCGCGGTGGTGCGCGACGGCGTCTCGCTCCAGCAGCTCGTCGACGGGCTCAACGCGCTCGGCATCGGCCCGCGCGACCTCATCTCGATCCTCCAGGCGATCAAGGCGTCTGGCGCGATCCAGGCCGACATCGAGGTGATGTGATGCCGACCGCGCACCTCGCTCCCGGCCTCACCGGCGCGCTCAATGCTGCCTATGCCAAACCGAGCGCGGCGACACAGCAGGCCGCCCGGCAGGCGAAGGCCTGGGCGACGGCGCAGGACTTCGAAGCCAATTACATGAGCTCGATGTTCCAGGACATGATGACCGACATCGACGGCGACGGCCCGTTCGGCGGCACCACGGGGATCGGCATCTGGCGCTCGTTCCTCACCGACGCCCTCGCCAAGTCGATGGTCCAGAAGGGCGGCGTCGGCATCGCCGAGCAGGTCTATCGATCGCTCCTGCCGCATCAGGAGGCTGCGATGCAGCCGCCCGCGGGGCTAGCCACGGCGGCTCTGCCACGAACCCTGGCCACGGCGAAAGGCGCTCCCCTGCCGCGGCGAAGCCTGCCGAACAAGGTCCGGTCGTAGCTCTCGCTTTCCGGTCCCGCAGGCTCGGCCGCGTGCAGCGCGCCGAAGTCTGTCTGCTTTCGGAGACAGGTTAAGTCTGCGCGGCGATCAGCTCGGATCGCACCGTCCATGCGGTTTGAGCATTATCACGCCGCGAAATCTTCCACTCGCCTTCGTGGCGCGGCGTGCAAGCCTGCAAATTTCTACTTCTTGCCGCCGATGTCGAACGAATAGGCGAAGCCGGCGCCGATCGTCACCTGATCGGCAGAGCCCCGCGCGGTGACCAGCGGCGAATCGCCGGCACTGCTGACCAATCGGTCATATTCGACGAAGGTGTGGACCTCCCACTGGGGACTCCAACGATAGAGAAGCTGCACGCCGGCGCCGACCGAGCGGATGCCTGCATCGGCGTGATAGACCGGAAGGCCGGTCGCGAGCGACTGATCCGTGGTGATGTTGAAAAAGCGGCCGTTGCCCGACGAATCCGAAATTCGCATACGCGGGCCGGCCGACAGCAACCATTGATCGGACAGCGGCTTGAGGAAATCGACGAACTGATCGAGCACCACCCCGTGATGACCGGAAACGCCCTTGCGCAGCTCAAGCCGGTAGCGGAGCCAGTCCGTAAACCAATGTTCTGCGAATCCGCCGACCTCGATCGCGAGCTTGGTATCGTCCAGCCGCAGCATGGGGTCCGATTTCATGTGGCGTTCGTATTCCGCAGCCCCAACCGGACCGAAATCCCATCCCTGCCACTGAAAAACGGTGAAGCCGATGCCGTCGCGCGGCGCGTGGAAGCGTGGCGCGGTGCCTGCGGGGCGCAGGTCGAACAGCGGAACCGGATAGAATTCGTATCGGTCGGAACCCTCGAATTTGGGGGACGCGTGTCCTTCCACGCCGACGGTGACCGTGAGCCCCGAAGACGACTGGAGATCGTCCAGGAACGTGCCCGCCGCCGCGGGAGCCGCGCACAGGCCGAGGGACAACACAGCCACCGTGACTGGCCAATTCAGCGTCATTAGCGCGACCACTCCCCACCAAACCCGGGCCGATCACGCTTAATAACGGAAAATGCCGGTTCCAACCAGTTGCCCTGCATAACTCCGTTAAATTCTGGCTACGCCTGTGGAATTCCGGCCACACCGGCTGCGGAACGCAGTTCGGACAACCAAGGGTTAAACTTTACTTGTTACCGTCGCCACAAGCTCTGCCAAAGAGCGGCACAGCGGGGTGAAGACGTGGGAGGCCATTCGATTCACCGCACCTGGACCGCGCTCGCTTCGCGCCTGGCGGATTTCATCCCGACGATCCGCCTTCGCCGCGAGCGGGATGCCGCGCGGCGGGAAGCCCACGCCGCGCGGGCGAGGCTCAACGAGGTGCTCGAGGCGCTGCCCGATGCGGTGGTGCTGTTCGATGCCGAAGGCCGGTACGTCCAGTGGAACCGCAAATATGCCGATATGTTCCCTGCGGATTGCGGGCTGCGGCCGGGCCTGAGCTTCGAGGAGTTCCTACGCGACCGCGCGGCCAGTGGAACCGTGCTCGCCGCCAGCGGCCGTGTCGAGGAGTGGATTGCCGAACGCCTTGCGCGTCAGGCGCAGCCTTCCAACACGGAGGAACAGGAGCTCAAGGACGGCCGCTGGGTCCGCATCGAGGAACGGCGCATGGCCGACGGCGGCACCGTCTCGATTCGTTTCGACATTACCGGCTTCAAGCGCCGCGAAGCCTCGTTCCGGCTGATGTTCGATGCCAACCCGCTGCCGATGTGGGTGTTCGATCGCGAGACTCTGCAGTTCCTCGCCGTCAACGATGCTGCGCTCGCCCACTACGGCTACACGCGCGACCAGTTCCTCGCCCTCAAGCTGACGGACATACGCGCCCATGAGGGCGAGGATTTCCATGCCTTGCTATCCAACAGCGGCATCCGCGGCACCAGGCAGACGTGGCGTCACCGCCGAGCCGACGGCACGCTGATCCACGTTTCAATCTTCTTGCAGCGGCTGATTTACCAGGGCCGGCTGTGCAATCTCGCCGCCATTGTCGATGTCACCGAGCGCATAACCGCCGAAGAGGAGCTGCGCAGGACCCGTGAATTTCTCGACACCATCGTCGAGAACGTGCCGACCGCGATCATGGTCAAGGACGCCCGCGACTTCAGTTACATTTTGACCAATCGTGCGGGCGAGCAGCTTCTCGGCATGTCGCGCGAGCAGTTCATCGGCAAGACCGCCCATGCGATCTATGGACCGGAGACCGCAGCGGCTATCGAGGAGCACGACCGGGAGCTCGCGACCTCTGGCCGTGATCTCTACCTTCCCGAAACGCCGATGCAGACCGGCGGCAACGAGGTTCGCATCGTCAGCGCCAAGCGGCTGGCCATCGCCGATTCCCACGGCAAGACGCGCTACCTGCTTACGGTGGCGCAGGACGACACCGACAAGGTCGAGGCCCGCAAGCGCGTCGAATACATGGCGCACAACGACATGCTCACCGGTCTGCCGAACCGGGCCGCCTTCGTGGAGACCATCGACGCGAAGCTCAGAAGCGCCGAGGGCAGGAGCTTCACCGTCCTGTGTCTCGATCTCGACGAGTTCAAGGAAGCCAACGACTTGTTCGGCCACGCCGTCGGCGATGCGCTGCTGGTGGAGGTGACGCGGCGGCTCAAGGAAGAGGTCGGCGACGCATTCCTGGCCCGCGTCGGCGGCGACGAGTTCATGCTCATCGTCTCCGACGGCGAGCAGCCGGCTGCGGCCCAGGCGCTGGGCGCGAAGCTCATCAAGGCCGTGGCCCAGGAGTTCCACATCGAGGGGCATGCGCTGCGCATCGGCTTGTCGATCGGCGCCGCCGTCTATCCGGCGGATGCCGACGACCTCACCACCCTGCTTGCCAATGCCGACATCGCGCTCTACCGCGCCAAGGCCGAAGGCAAGGGCACCATGCGCTTCTTCGACGCCGACATGGGCCGCGGCTGCGCGAGCGCCGCGCGCTGCAGCACGATCTCCAGGCGGCCATCGGCGGCAACCAGTTCGAGCTGCACTATCAGCCGCAGGCCCGGCTCTATGGCGAGATCATCGGCTTCGAGGCGCTGGTGCGGTGGCGGCACCCCCAGCGTGGCCTGGTCTCGCCGGGCAGCTTCATCCCGCTTGCCGAGGAAAGTGGCCTGATCCTGCCGATGAGCGAGTGGATCCTGCGCGAAGGCTGCCGGGAAGCGGCGTCATGGCCCAAGCCGTTGCGGCTCGCCCTCAACCTGTCGCCGGTGCAGTTCCGCCAGGGCAACCTTGTTCCGCTGGTGCATTCCGTGCTGCTCGAAAGCGGGCTTGCGCCGAGCCGGCTGGAACTCGAAATCACCGAGGGTGTGCTGATCGAGGATTTCTCTCAGGCCATCGCCATCCTGCGCCAGTTGAAGGCAATGGGTGTGCGTATCGCCATGGACGATTTCGGCACCGGCTATTCGTCGCTGTCCTATCTCCAGGCATTCCCGTTCGACAAGATCAAGATCGACCAGACCTTCATCTCCAACATCGGACACAGCCAACAGTCCATCGCCATCGTCCGGGCCATCATCTCGCTGGCGAGCGGCCTTGACCTGCCGGTCCTCGCAGAGGGCGTCGAGACGAAGGAGCAACTCGCTATCCTCGCCAGCGAAGGTTGCCATGAGGTCCAGGGGTATTACGTCGGCCGGCCGCGGCCGATCAGAGACTACGGCGAATTGACAGGAGCATCATCGAGCTTGCCGCCGGCGAAAGCCCTGCTGGCGGGTTAGGCGGCCCGCGCCGCCTGCCGCCGCCGCGCGCGCTCCGCCTCGAACGCCTGCCACCTGCGCCTCCACCAGGACAGCCCCTGCTGCACCGCGCGGCCAAGCGCGCCGCCCGCCCAGACCAGATCGTAGGGCAGGAACGCGCGCCAGGTGTCGTCGTGCTCGACCACGGCGCGGGCGACGATGACGCCGGCCATGGCGCTGGTGTTGAGGCCATGCCCGCCGAAGCCGCTGGCGATCCACAGGCCGGGCGAGACCTCGCCGATCTGCGGCATGCGATGCACGGTGAAGCCCATGACGCCGCCCCAGACGTCAGCAATGGCCACCTTGCCGAGCTGCGGATAGGTTCGCTCGATCGCGCGGACGAGCGGCCCAATGTAGCGCCGCGGATTGCCGACCCAGGTCGTGCCGTAGCCTGACCACATCAGCCGGTCGCCATCGACGATGCGGTAGTGGTGATTGGCCGAACGGCCATCGCTGACCGCGCCCGGGTAGGCGACGGCGTCCGCCAGCCGGTCCCCCAGCGGCTCGGTGACGGCGACGTAGGTCGAGACCGGCAACACCGTCTGTGCAAGCTCCGGGGCGAGCGCCCCGAGCCCGGTGTTCGCCGCCAGCACGACGGTGCCTGCGCGCAGCCGTCCGTTCGGCGTCACGATGCGCTTGCGCACCCCCGCCGGATCGAGGGTGAGCGCCGGGGTGTCCTCGAAAATCCTCACCCCCGCCGCTTCCGCGGCCGCGGCGAGGCCGAACGCATAGTTGAGCGGATGGATATGGAAGGCGTTTCGGTAATGGAGGCCGTGGAAGTAGCGGTCGGTCTTGAGCACCTCGCGAACCTGTTCCACCGGCCAGCCTTCGACCGCAGCGCCGAATTCCTGGCCCAGCAGCGTGAGCGTGCGCATCATGCCATCGGCATTGTCGGTCTTGGAGACCTCCAGCCAGCCGCCGACCGGATTCACGCCCGGCATGCCGGTGTCGTGGATGAGATCGCGGATGTAATCCACGCCGTCCTCGGACAATCCCCATAGCCGGCGCGCATGATCGAGGCCGCAGCGGGCGACGATGCGCTCGACGTCCTGCTGGAAGCCGGGCAGCACGAAGCCGAGGTTGCGACCCGACGCCTGCCAGGCGATGCGCTGCGCCTCGATCAACGCGACCGACCAGCCGCGCCGGGCGATCTCCAGGGCTGCCGCGAGTCCGGCAAAGCCGCCGCCGACCACGCAGGCATCGACATCGAGATCAACGGCGAGCGCCGGCCAGCGCCGCGGTGCGGCCAACGTCCGGCCGTACCAGCCGGCCGCATAGGCGGGGTCGGCATCGGCGCCGTTCGCCAGACTGTCTTGAAGTTCACCCATGATAGGCTTATCGCGCCGCCTCATGGACGAGGCAACCCGCCCTGCACTGCCACGAGGAATCATGCGCCGGCTGATGCTGCTCCGGCACGCCAAATCCGACCAATCGGGCGCGGCCGTCAACGACCGCGACCGCCCGCTCAACCCGCGCGGCCGGCGCGCCGCGAGCGCGGTCGGCGCCTATCTGGTGCAGGCGAAGCTCGTGCCCAGTATCGTGCTCTGCTCCACGTCCAAGCGCACGCGGGAGACCTTCACGCGTCTGGCGGCCGCCTTCGCGGCGCCGCCGCGGGTGGAATACGAGGAAGAGCTTTATCTCGCAGACGCCGGCACCATGCTGGCTTTAATCCGCAGCCTGCCGGACGCGGCCGCGAGCGCCATGCTGATCGGCCACAATCCCGGCATGCACCATGTCGCCTGCGACCTCGCCGGGTCCGGCTCGGCGGACGCGCGCCATCGGCTCAACAGCAAGTTCCCCACGGCGGCGCTGGCGGTGCTCGACTTCCGGGTGGACCACTGGTCCGGCGTGGTCCACGGCGGCGGCCGGCTCGAACGATACATAACGCCGCGGACGCTGGCCGAGGCCGACTGACCCCTTCGCCTGCGGCGCGAGCCCGTGCCAGAATGCCCTCTCCAACACCAGAGGGGCATGCAATGTACAAGAAAATACTCGTTCCCGTGGATTTGACGGAGCCGGATTTCGCGATGCCCGCGATCAACGCCGCCGTCGAGCTGGCCCGGGCTTCGGGCGGGGAGGTGCGGATCGTCAACGTGCTGCCGATGACGCCGGTGATGCTGACGGAATACGTACCCGCCGATTTCGATACCCAGCAGCGTCAGACCGCCGAGGACGCCATCGTCAAGCTGGCGCGCGACTGCGGCTTCGATCCAGCGCGGCTGAGCACGGTGGTCCGCCAGGGCGGCATCTATCACGAGGTGCTGGAGGAGGCGGAGCTGATGGAGGCCGACCTGATCGTGATGGTGTCTCACCGGCCGGCGATCAAGACCTACTTCCTCGGCTCCAATGCCGGGCACGTGGTTCGCTACGCGCGCTGCTCGGTTCTGGTGGTGAGAACCTGACCCACGGTCACAACGGGATCGCGAGCAGCGTATCGACCTGCCGGCTGTCGAGCACGACCGTTTTTTCGGCGAATTCGAGCCCCTTGCCGTTTCGCGCCACCCGGTCGTCGTAGCGGCCGGTGGCGAACAGCATGGTCTCGCCGCCGTGCATGATGCGCGCGACCATGAAGCTCGTGCGCGTCACCAACGCGCCGTCGCGCTCCTCGATCAACTGCGGCGCGCCGAGCACGTGACGATAGCGCTGCGGCTCGTAGATATTGGCCTGCCGCAGCGCCTTGATGCGGTCCCGCAGCATGGCGCGCGAGGTCGCGAACATCATGCCGATGGGGAGGCCCTGCGCCACGTTCTCCGCCGTGGTGACGAGATATTTGCAGGTCTCGCCGAAGAAGTCCGGCCAGGATTCGAGGCGGTCGTCGTCGATCGCTTCGGCATAGCGGGCGTTGAGGTCCTGCACCCCGAACAGCTTTTCCATCGTCGCAGCAGACATCGGACGTTCACATACCCACGAATTACATGCCCATGTGCCGGCGATAGGCATTCCAGAAGCCGCGCACCGCGGCTTCCGACACGCGGCTCTCCTCCGAGCCGATCCCCTGCCCGCCCATCTCGACCACGGAAAGCTCGCGGCCCGCGCCGCGCGAGCCGCGCTGCACGAAGCCGACGGCCGCGCCGTCCTCCATGGAGATGAAACCTCCGGGACCGATCAGGTTGGCCTGCATCAAGCGGATGTTGTGCAGTTCATCGGTATCGTCCTCGAAGCCGAACATCGTCCAGACGAGCTCGGACTTGTCGGTGGCTATGGGGACGATGCGGCGCACCGCAAGGCTGTTGCGAATCTGCTGAAGGATGAATCCCGGGAACACCGACAGGATTTGCAGCCCGATGCCGTCGCCGAACTCATCGACCGACTTGAGCAGTTCCGGCACCTCCAACGCATAGCTTTCGTTGGCGGTGCGCAGCTTGGCCTGCTCGTATTCCTTGCCGGCGACGTCCGCCGCCATGGAATAGCTGATGTGGTTGCCCCCGTCCTCGCTCACGACGAGGCCGCCTTTCTGCGACAGGCGGTTGAGGCGGAACGTGGTGAAGAACATGTGCAGCAAGGACGCGTGATAGCTGTCCTTGGTGTTCTCCATGTAGAGCTTCCAGTTGCTCGGCAGGATTTGGCTGTAGCCGCCGAGGACCTTCACCGGCTTGCGCATGACGCGGCGGATGTTCGGCACGATGTCGGCGCCGAGATAGGTTTCGAGCGGCGGCGTATTGGAGCCCAGCGTACCGAAAACAAGGCCGCAGAAGGTTTCGACCCTGAGCCTGCGCGGCGCGTGGGCCTCCGGGTGGCTGTCCGGCGGCATGCCGCCCTTGCCGCCGATGCCGCGCCGGAACGCGACGCCGGTGAGATTGCCACACAGGTCGTAGGTCCAGTTGTGATAGACGCAAGCGATGTCCTTGGTCTCGCCGCGTTCCTTGATGACGAGCAGCGCGCCGCGATGGGCGCAGCGGTTCTCGAAAGCGTGGATTGCGCCATCCTTGTCGCGCGTCACCACCACCGGCATGTCGCCGAGATGGGAGGTGCGGAACGTGTTGGGCTTCGGCAGTTCCGCTTCCAGGCACAGGAAGCTCCAGGCGTCGCCGCGAAAGATGCGCTCCATCTCCTCGGCGAAGAGTGCCTGGTCCGAATAGATCCAATACGGCACGCGGGTCAGCGTGTCGGTCGGCCAGGCGCGGATTCCCGCGGGTGCGTTCATGGGCCTATCTCCTGCGGCGCGGCGCTCATCCGGTCTCGATGCCGGTGACCCGATGACCTTTATTTTTCAACGTTTTGGCCATCACGGTAGCCGCCGTCAACCCGCATCTTGGTCAGTCCAGCTTTACGCCGGTCTCCTGGATCACCTTACGCCAGCGGGCGATCTCGTCCTTCATATAGGCTGCCATGTCCGCGGGCGAGCCGCCCATGACCTCGCCGGACATTTTGGCGATCTTTTCCTTGATGTCAGATTGGCGCAGCGCCTCGTTCACATCGGCGTTGATCTTGTCGACGACGGCCTTCGGCGTCTTCGGCGGCGCCGCAATCGAGAACCAGGCCGCGGATTCGAACCCCGGCAGGGTCTCGGCGATGGTCGGCACGTCCGGCAGCGAGACCATGCGCTTCGGCGTCGCCACCGCGATCAGCCGAAGCTTGCCGCCGTTCACCAGTTCGAGCGACGAGCCGAGGTTGTCGAACATCACGTCGACATTGCCGGCGATGAGATCCTGCAGTGCAGGGGCCGAGCCGCGATAGGGCACGTGCTGGAGCTTCACCCCGGCCATCATCTCGAACATCGCCGAGGTGAGGTCCGAGGTGGTGCCGTTGCCCTGGGTCGCCGACGTGATCTTGCCCGGATTGACCTTGGCATACGCGATGATGTCCGCGAGCGCCTTCTGCGGCACCTTGGCCGGATTGACGACCAAGCCTGAGGGCACCCGCGCGATCATGACGATGGGCTCGAACTTCGTCGGATCGAAATTGAGGTGGCGATAGAGGTTCTGGTTCATCACCAGGACCGGCTGGGGCGTGGACATCAGCGTATAGCCGTCCGGCTCGGCGTTATAGACGCTCTCGGCACCGATGTTCCCGGCAGCACCGGGCTTGTTCTCGATGATGACCCCAATCCCCCATTTGCGGGACAGATAGTCGGCGATAAGGCGCGGCATGGCGTCAGCGGTGCCGCCCGCGGGGAACGGCACGGTGATTTTCACCGGATGGTCGGGATAGCCGGCGGCTCTTACTGTCGGGGCGACTATCGCGGCGATCACTGCGCCGGCGGCAACGGCCCCCATTATGCGGCGGCTCAGCACCGCTTTGAATTGTTCGGGCATTCCCATGGCGTCCCCCCTTTTTTTGCAGCCGAGCGGACATTACCGCCCAGCCCCCCGCCCGCCAACAGCCTTCGGCATCGGTTTGCCGGCAGCCGGTGTCGATCCGGGGCCATATCCGGGAGCCCAATGTCTATCGCGGCGCGAATCCGTATCGCCCCGACGCGAATTCGCATCGAGGCGACAGGACTTAGTGTTCGGCTAGACCGTCAGGCGGCGCGCCGGTTGATCGCGCTTTCGGCGAGGCTCGTCAGCTTCTGGTCGGTCGCCTTTTCCTCGGCAAGGTTCTCCGCAAGCTTGGCGGCGCAGTCGCTGCGGCCGAGTTGCTTGGCCCATTCGATCAGCGTGCCGTAGCGCGTAATTTCGTAATGCTCGACCGCCTGCGCAGCGGCGATCAGCGCAGCGTCGAGCACCTTCTTGTCGGCGACCTCGCCGGCCACATCCTCGGTCTCCTCGATGATGCCGTCAATCGCCGGGCAGTCCACGCCCTTGATGTCAGTGCCGTGCATGCGGAACACGTCTTCCAGGCGCTTCACCTGATTCTTCGTCTCCTGCAGATGGGTCTGAAACCCCTGTTTGAGCTGCGGATCGCTGGCTTTTTCGATCATCTCCGGGAGCGCCTTCACGATCTGGTTCTCAGCGTAATAGATGTCGCGCAGGGTATGGACGAACAGGTCGTCCATCGTCTTGATGTCCTTCGAGAAGAGGCCCATGGCCGTATCCCTTTCTTGTGTTGCCGCTGATGGGGTGTCCCGCGGAGTCTGCCCGTTGCGCCGCGGTTCGGCCGGTCAACGTCAGATCGATGCGTTCGTTCCGTGCGCCGCCCTCTGGCGGCTTGCCGAAACCTGCCGTTGTTTGTTACCACCCTGCCCATGAACAGCCCCGTACCGTCCGCCGTTCGCGTGCTCGCCTTCCTGACCGCACTCACCGGCGGCGTCGTAACGGCGCTCGCCTTGGAAATCGTGCTCGACGGCTACGGCTGGCATGTGGCGGCGATCTGGCGCGACATCGCGGCCGGAACCAAGCCGAGCCTTCAGTCCGCAGCGGCGTGGTATGCGATCGTCGGCGCGACCTGCGCCGCGGGGGCTGTCGTTGCCGCGGTCCTGGCGCGCTTCCCGGCGCCATGGCGCGGACTGCGGATTCTGCGCTGGATCGCCGGCCTCGTGGTCGTCTTTGGCCTCGCGGACATCGCCCATTACGCGGAGCCGGCGGAGGGCGTCACCGCCACGGCGCAACTCCTGGCGTCCGGCTCGGTCGTCATCATGGCCGCGCTGATGGCGATGATCGGTGCGGTGTTCGCGCTGCGCGCCCGACGCTAATTCTCGTCCGATTATTTGACCTGCCCGCCCTTGCAGGCGACGGCGCCGCCGTTGTCGGCGTGGAAGATCGAATCGCCGCACTTGTCGCAAGCGGTCAGCGTGAGCGCTGCAATCGCCAGGCACACGATGCGCAAAGCGATGCGCCTGCGCGCGTCAAGTGCCGGTAACAGCATGAGGGATCCTCCCCGATAAGCGACGGCTTGCAACGGCCTTCTCGCATGTTTTCGCAGCGGGAGGAAGCAACAGGAACTGCCGCCGCCGGCCTGCGTTGGCCTCACGCAACCAAAATGGTGGAGCGGTATCATGCCTCAAGCTTTCAAGCTCTCGTTCGTCGCGGCCATCCTGTTGAGCAGCAGCGCCGTGGTCCTGGCCCAAGCCGGCGGAGGCGGGGGCGGAGGAGCCGGCTCCGGTGGCGGGGGAAGCGCCGGCACAGCCGGATCGGCCTCGGGCGTCGGCAGTGCGGCGGGAGTGGGCTCGTCAAGCCTGGGATCATCGGGCACCGGCACATCGGGCGCGGCGGGCACGACGGGACCCACCAATCCCAACCCCCAGGTGACGGGCAATCCGGCCGCGCCGGCGCCGGGATCCCCGAGCCCGATGCCATCCCAGATGCAGAGCTCAGGCTCCACTACGGGCATGGGCACGAACAGCACCACGCCAAGCTCACGGCCAGGCTGCGTCACGGGTTCCAATACGGGTGCCACGGCCAATCCGACGGCGGGCACCAGTCAGACAGCTACACCTGGCAACTGCTGAACGCAGCCGTCTCTCCAGACTGCAACCAATGCCGGTGCGGTCACGGCGCCGTTACCGACGTGCCCTGATATTGCCTTGCGACGATTGCTAATAGCCGCCGGTATCGCAAGGTCCTGCTTATGCGCGCGTTTGCATTCCTCGTTGCCGCCGCGGCGGCGCTCGCCGGCCATGTCGGCAGCGCCGCTGCCCAGATTGTGCCCGAGAACGAGCCGCGGATCGTTTGGGAGGTCAACAACCGCTTTCGTCTGTTTCGCGAGGAAAAGGATTTCCTGCTCCAGACCGACGCGCTCAACGGCCGCAGCGTTCTCCAATCCGAGCAGGAGCTGGCGCTGGAGAGCGAGGGTCGCGGCTGGGCCAGGAACGCGGTCGGCCGGCTCTGCATCGACGGGGCCGGCAACGTCGTTGATCCCTGCCCGCGCGACGGCGTCAACGAGGACTACCTGTCGCCCACAGACTACAGCGTGAGCCTGCACGTGGAAGGCGCGCCAAGCGCGACCTGCTCCTGGCTGTTTGACCAGGGCGCGCAGGCCCAGGCCGGGTTCCTGCCGTGCGGAGACGTGATGAAGGTCCGCGTTCGCGCCGGCGCGCCGACCATCGTCACCGCTGACGTGCGGGGCGAGGACGGTACCGTCCAGCGCGTGTCCGCCGAGATCGCGGTGCGGGACTATCTCATCGCCGGGTTGGGGGATTCCATCGCGTCCGGCGAAGGCAACCCGGATCGCCCGGTGGCGCTCGCCGATGACGGCTTCTGTTTCCGCCAGTTCGGCGGGCTCGCGGGCACCCAGTATTTTCGGCCCGGCCGGGCCGGCTACAAGGGCGATAAATCCTGCGAGGTCAGCCACGCCGACCCGAACGCCATGGACGCCTGGAGCAGGCTTGCCGCCCGCTGGCAGAACGCGGCGTGCCACCGCTCGCTTTATAGCTATCAGCTCCGCACCGCGCTGGCGCTCGCCGTCGAGAACCCGCATATCGCCGTGACCTTCCTGCCGCTCGCCTGCAGCGGCTCGACCATCGATGCCGGCGTGCTCGGCCCGCGTAAGCCGCGCGAACGCAACTGCAACGGCATCAAGTGTCCCGCCTCGGTTCCGTCGCAGGTGAGCGACCTACAAAAACTGCTGGCGCGGGCACGCAAGAACAATCCAAATCGCCGGCTCGACCTCATCCTGCTTACGGTCGGCGCCAACGACATCGATTTCTCCGGGCTCGTCGGAGACGTCATCATCGACGACCCGGTGTCGCGCGAGCTGTTCAAGCACAGCGGCGTCATCGGCAGCGTCGCCAACTCGCAGGCGTTGCTCGGCCAGAAGCTGCCGTCGGGCTTCGCGCGGCTGCGCGCGGCGCTGAAGCCCCTGGTCGGAGACCTCGACCGCGTGGTGTTCACCACCTACGCCGATCCCGCGCTCGCAGGGGATGGCCAGATCTGCGGCGGCGGTCCCGGCGGCTTCGATGTCCACCCGTCGTTCAACGTCGATGGCGGGCGCCTTGCGGCAGCTTCGGATTTCGTGGAGCGGAGCTTCCTGCCGGCCATGAAGGCGCTGGCGACCTGCACCGGCGGGGCCCTGTGCAACGCGGGCGAGGCGATGACCTTCGTCGATGCGCACCAGCAGGCGTTCATGGGCCACGGGTTCTGCGCCCGCGCGTCGACCGATCCCGCCTTCGATAACGAGTGCTTCTCGGCTGACGGCAAAAGCTTCCAGGAGAGCGCGGCGAAGGCCGCCGTGGCCCCGCTCACCTGCAGCCGCAGTCCAAGCGAATTCCGCGCCTACGCTTCACGGGCGCGCTGGATCCGGACGGCCAACGACAGCTATTTCGCCGCCATGACCTATCCCCAGGGTGCATCCGCCATGATGGAGCCCGCCGACATTCACGACGCCACCTGGGGCGTACTGAGCGCGGTCTATGGCGGCGCCGTCCATCCGACCGCGGAAGGTCACGCCGCCATGGCGGATGCCGCGCTTCCGGAGGTCCGCCGGGTGCTCGGGCTCGCCAAGCCGGCGGAGGCGGTGCTGACCGCCCCCCTTGCTGCGCCGCAGTAGCTCAGCTGACCCCGAGCTTCTTCTGCAGGCTGGACGACGACGTGGTGTATTGGAAGATCAGCCGCTTGTCGGGATATACGTATTTGTGGGCCTTCTGCGCCATCAGCGCGGCTTCGTGGAAGCCGGACAGGATGAGCTTGAGCTTGCCGGCGTAGGTGTTGATGTCGCCGATGGCGAAAATGCCCGGGACGTTGGTCTCGAACGCCGCCGTATCGACCGGGATCACCTCGCCTTCGAGCTTGAGCCCCCAGTTGGCGACCGGGCCGAGCTTCATGGTGAGGCCGAAGAACGGCAGCACGGCCTCGCATTCGACCGTATAGGGGTCGCCCTTGTCGGGCTTGGCATGCGCCAGCGTCACCTGACCGTCGCTGCCTTCGAGCGCGGTGACCTGGCCGAGCACGAACTCCATCTTCCCGTCGGCGACGAGGGCGCGCATCTTGTTGACGCTGTCCGGCGAGGCGCGGAACTGGTCGCGGCGGTGCATCAGCGTCACGCGCTTGGCGATCGGCACGAGGTTGAGCGTCCAGTCCAGCGCGCTGTCGCCGCCGCCAAGGATCAGGAGCCGCTTGTCGCGGAACTGCTCCATCCGGCGCACGGCGTAAAACACCGACTTCTCTTCATAAGCCTCGATGCCGGGAATCGGCGGGCGCTTGGGCTGGAACGAACCGCCGCCCGCGGCGATGACGACGACCTTGGCTTCGAACACCTTGCCGCGATCGGTGGTGACGCGGAACAGCGGATCGCCGATCTTCTCCACGGTCTCGACCATCTCGCCGAGATGGAATTGCGGGTTGAACGGCTTGATCTGCTCCATCAGCGCCTGGGTGAGGCCCTGGCCGGTGACGACCGGCAGCGCGGGGATGTCGTAAATCGGCTTCTCGGGATAAAGCTCGGCGCACTGGCCGCCCACCTTGTCGAGAATGTCCACGAGGTGCGCCTTAATATCGAGCAGGCCGAGTTCGAACACGGCGAACAGGCCGCACGGGCCCGCGCCGATGATGAGCGCGTCAGTCTGTATGGGAGCGGTTCCGGTGGTATCGAGCATCGTCGGTCCCTGAGAGTTGGGCATTCTCCTAGCCGGGCAGGGATGCCGCCGGCAATCGCCAATAAGGCGCAAAAACAGTAAGAACGACCTACGGTTCGCGCCGAAAATAGAACAAATCTGCCGATCAGGCCTGCCGTTCCGGCGTCGTCACCACGAGCCCATCGAGATCGTCCTTGACCTGGATTTGACAGGACAGCCGCGAACTGGGGCGCACGTCAAAAGCAAAGTCGAGCATATCCTGCTCCATAGGCGAGGCTTCCCCGATCTTGTCGCGCCAGGCCTCGTCCACATAGACATGGCACGTGGCGCACGCGCAGGCGCCGCCGCATTCCGCCTCGATGCCGGGAATGCCGTTGCGGATCGCCGCTTCCATCACCGTCGAGCCGGTCTCGGCGTCTACGGTGCGAGGCGTCCCACCGTGATCGACAAACGTAATTTTAGGCATGCACCAAAGCCCGTGACACCGGGCCTTGCGCCCGCGGGCGTCTCCTATATCGGCTCGCCCGGGGCGATGCCAGCCCGCAATACTACGGATTTCGGTCAATGGACCCGCAGCATCCCGGCGATCGCGACCAGGGCCTCGTCGATGGCGAGCCGCAGCGTGCCAATGGCTGCGCCGGTGTCCCCGCCGGCCTGAGCGACACGCTCCAGGGCCTGAGCCGCCTGCGCCACGCGCCAGGCGCCGATGCCCCGCGCCGATCCGTCCAGCGTATGCGCCAGCGCCGCGACGCAGTCCGCCGGCGCGCCGGCCATGCGGCCGATCAGCATCACGGCCTGCCTTTCGAACAGGCGCAGCACCTCGTCCTCGAGCGTCGGGTCGCCGAGCGTCATGCGGTAGAGATGGGCGCGATCGACCGGGCCGTCCGGCACGAGCGCAGGCGATTCCATATGCGCGGCTCCGCGAAGATCGAGCATGACACCGTCCCCCACCGAAGCTCTCAGGGCTCCGTCTTCGCGACCGTCGCACGGCGATCTCAACCTTTGGTAAAATGCCGGCTGTTTCCCGGCGGTACATCTCGATAATCGGCGCGACCGTAAACGCGGGCCTAAGGGGTGTCCCGGCTGCGCCGCGTCATAAAAAGCCCATGGTCCCGCAACTCGCCGCATGGCGCTGTCCCGTTTCGGGACGAAGCGCGGCGCGATCACGGTTAACGATGATTAAAAAGACATGAACGGAGCGGTTTTTTTCGATGTTACAAACGGATAGGATTGGTCGGCGGCGAGAAGGACCGGCCGGGGAGCCGGTTTTTCCGAACAGATGCAGATGCGCAAGCAGTCAGAGGCCCGCGCGGCGGTATCGCCCGATGCCGTTGCCCATGTGAATGCGTAACGCGAGACGATAACGATGGCCAACAGCCCTCAGAAGTCCAAAGACCCGACCGAGCTGGCCTTGTCGGCCATCGAGGAGGCGCTCAACGTCCGAGACCTGGGGCGAGAGCCCGAGGCCGAACGGGCGGACGAGCAGCGTCTGCCGCCGGCGGCGGAGCAGCCGGCGCACTGGCCACGCGCGCCGCAGGTGGAGGCCGACAGCCGTCCCGCCCCTTCAGCTCCGGATGAGACGCTCGCGCCGCGGATCGCCGCCAACGACGACCGCGAGAGCGTCGGCCAGGTGCTCCGGGCCTTGCAGCGCCGCCCTTCCCGCGCGCCTTTCCTGGTCGCGTGGCTATTCACGATCGGCTGGGCCGTGCTGTTCGCCGCCATGGCTTTCGGGACCTATTCGTCGCAGCTCGGCGACATGCTGAGCCACGGCACCGCCTCGGCGCCGGTCGTGCTGGGTCTGGCCGCGGCATTCGTTGCCCCGGTCATGCTGTTCTTCGTCGTCGCCCACCTGTTCTCGCGCGCGCAGGAACTGCGCCTCGTCGGCCAGTCCATGGCGGAAATCGCCATCCGCCTCGCCGAGCCCGAGACCGTCGCCCGCGATTCCATCGTCAGCGTCGGCCAGGCCGTGCGTCGCGAAGTGGCGGCCATCGGCGACGGGGTGGAGCGCGCCCTGGCGCGCGCCTCCGAGCTCGAAAGCATCGTCAACGAGGAGGTTGCGACCCTCGAGCGCGCCTATACCGAGAACGAGACGCGCATGCGCAGCCTGATCGAGGGCATCGTGTCGCAGCGCCAGTTGCTGCTCGACCAGGCCGAGCAGGTGCGCACCGCCATTAGCAACGTGCACATCGACCTCTCCAACGAGATCAGCGCCGTCAGCGACATGGTCTCGCAGCAGGTCGGCGACGCCGCCCAGCGCATCACCGGCGCCCTCGGCGAGAAGAGCGAGACCATCACCAAGACCCTGCAGAACTCGGGCGACACGATGATTGCCGCGCTCGGCGAGCGCGGCAGCGAGCTGATCAGCCGCCTGGAACAAGCCAGCGCGATGACGACGCAGGCCATCGATGCGGCCTCCGAGCGGATGGCGCAGAACCTGACCTTCAAGACCGACCACATCCAGGGCGAGTTCGCCGAGATCGCCAGCAACGTTCAGCACATGATGGCGTCGAGACTCGACCAGGTGGCCGACGAGTTCTCACAGAAGGCACTCGCCGTCGTCGACACGATGGACGAGCGTGCGCGCTCCATCAACCAGGCGCTGGTGGAAAATTCCGGCATGCTGGCGGAGACCATCGTCTCGCGCGCCGACGAGGTGAACAACACGCTGAAGGCGACCGGCGACTCGCTCGTGCTCGATCTCAGCCTGCGCGGCAGCGACGTCGTCAACCGGCTGGAGCAGACCGGAAACGAGATCGCCGCGGCGCTCACCGCAAGCGGCGCACGCGTCGCGGAGAGTGTCCAGCACAATGCCGAGGCGCTGACCGCCTCGGTGTCGCGTAATAGCGAAGCCATGCGCGACCTGCTGACGCAGCGCCTGGCGGCTTTCGAGGAGATGTTCTCGCGCAGCGGCACCGAGCTGGCCGAGCGCATTTCCCGCGACTCCTCGTCGCTGGGCGCGCTCATCACCCGCCATCTCAACGAGTTCGATTACACTGTAAAGACCTACGGCGGCGAACTGGCCGAGCGGATCGGCCAGCGCACCCAGGAGGTCAGCGAGACGCTGCGCGAGAACATCGAGAATTTCGACAGCCGCGTCACCGCCAAGGTGGGCGACGTCACCACCATCCTTGACGGCAGCCTCGACCGCTTCCATCAGGCGATCGAGGCCCGTGCCCGCAATCTCAACGATACATTGAGCGCGCGTGTCGGCGACATCGCCAAGTCGATCGCCGACGGCAGCCGCGAGGCCGTCGCCGCGCTCGACCAGCGCGTCGAGACCATCCGCGCCAGCCTGAGCGGCCAGAGCGACGCCATTGCCGCGCGGCTTGTGGACCTCTCCAAGACCATCAGCGAGGACGGCAAGGGCACGATCGCGGCGCTCGATCAGCGCATCGAGGCGATCGGCAACACCATCAACAGCCGCGGCGATGCCATCGCCGCGCGGCTCGGCGAGAAGATCCAGGACTTCGACCGCACCGTCGGCGCCCAGGCAGCGCAGGTCGCAGCCAACTTCGACCAGCGCATCGGCCGCTTCGAGCATCTGTTGCTGGAGCGCGCCGAAAGTCTCCTCAACGAGATCGAGAGCCGTGGCCACAACGCGGCGGCGGAGCTGAATTCTGTCATGCAAGCCCTGGCCGCGAACGCGACCCAGGCCGAGCAGGCCATCAATACGCTGTCCGGCACGGTCTCGACCACGCTCAAGCAGAATGCGGCCGAGGTCGAGCGCACCCTGCTCAACGTCAGCACCCAGGTCAGCCGCAATATCGTCAGCAAATCCGACGAGGCGGCCGCCGCTCTCGCCGCACGCTCGAACGAGCTCACCCGCCTGCTCGACGACAAGAACGGCGTGCTCGTGAATGCGATCGGCCTCAAGACGATAGAGATGACCAGCGAGCTCGAGCGCATCACCGACCAGGCGGCGCATGTCATGGATTCCAAGGGCCAGGCGTTCGCACGCAGCCTGCGCGAAAATTCCCAGGACATCGCTCAGAAAATCAACGAAGCGAGCGAACGGGCGATCGAGGGCGTCGGCAAGGCGCTGCGCGAGATCGAGGCCACCGCCACCGGCGCGGTGGAAAACGCGCGCAGGACCGCGACCGCGACCGTCGCCGAGATCCTCGAGACCAACGGCATGCTGCGCACAGACACCACCGCTCTGTTCGAGCGACTGCGCGAAGCGAACGGCGTGCTGCAGGAGGTGCTTTCCAACTCGCAGTCCAATCTCAACACCATCGAGCATGTTCTGTCGACGCGGGTTACCGACTTCGTTGGCGTCATGAACACGCTCCTCGAGCGGACCGGCCACACCACGTCGCGCATGGACGAGCACATCGGCGGCTTCTACGACGTCACCGGCCGGGTGCTGGCGAACCTCAACGACTTGTCTTCCCGCTTCGATCAGCAGGGCCGCGACCTGGCCGATGTCGCGGCGCAGCTCGACGCCTCGAACAGGCAGGCGGAACGCGCCGTCGCCGAACGCCGCAATCTTGTCGAATCCCTCGTCGGCTCGCTCGATGCCCGCACCGAAGACCTCGACGCTCGGCTGCGCCGGTTCTCCTCGCTGCTCGACGAATCGCTGGCGGCCGCCGAGGACCGCGCCCGCGACATCGCGCGCACTATCGCCGACTCCAGTTCGTCCGGCGCGCGCGCGGTGGCCGAGCAGTTTCAGGCGGTGCGCGAGGCCACCGACGAGGAGCGGCGCCGCACGCTGGAAGCGCTGCGCCACGTCTACGAGGAGGCGAACGGCGAGGCCCAGGCCATGTTCCAGAGCGCGACCGACCGTTTCGCCGAGGTCATGCGCGGCATGAAGCAGATGGCCGCCGACATGCAGCGCGAGCTCGACGCCACGCGCGCCGAGCTGCGCCGCGGCATCCTCGAACTGCCGCAGGAGACGGCAGAGAGCGCCGCGCAGATGCGCCGGGTGATCGTGGACCAGATCGAGGCCCTTGCCGAGCTGAACCGCATCGTCGCGCGCCACGGCCGCGAGCTCGAGAACGTGGAGCCTGCGCCGCGCCGCGCCGCCGCGCTGCGCGAGGACACCGCCACGGCTTCTCCGCCGCGGATCGAGGCCCCGCGCATCAGCGAGCCGCCGTCGCGGGCCGAGGTGCGTAGCGAGCCGCGCACTCCCTATCCAAGCCCCGTGCCGCCGCTCACGCCGGCCCCGCGCCGCAGCACCGGCGCCGAGAGCTACGCGCCGCCGCCGAAACCGGGCGCGGCGCCGCAGACGTCGGACGCCAACCAGGCCAACTGGCTGTCGGAGCTCCTGAGCCGCGCCTCGCGCGAGGGCGAGGCCCTGCCGCCGCGCGCCGAGGGCCGCTCGCTGCGCGCGGAGGAGCGGCCGACGCGGCACACCATCGAGTCGCTCGATTCGCTCTCGGTGGACATTGCCCGCATGATCGACCACGACGCCGCCGCCGAACTGTGGGACCGTTACAATCGCGGCGAGCGCAACGTGTTCACGCGCAAACTCTACACCATGCAGGGCCAGCGCGCGTTCGAGGAAATCCGCCGCCGCTACCGCAACGACCGCGAATTCAAGCAGACCGTGGACCGCTACATCGCCGAGTTCGAACGCCTGCTCGGCGAGGTTTCACGTGATGACCGCGGCCAGGTCGTGGCGCGCACCTATCTCACCTCGGAAACCGGCAAGGTCTATACGATGCTGGCCCACGCCGCCGGGCGGATCGAATAGCGGGCGTCGATCTCTGAAGCAAACGACGACGGCCGGGCGCGAGCCCGGCCGCTTTTGTTTAGTGGGGTCTTGGGACCGCCCGTAAGGTTGAGGACGAAGACCTCCTGCCCGAGTCGGCTCAGCTCTGATTATTGTCGCCGGCTCGTGCTCGCCGCAGGCGGCGGCGTCGCCGGGCTGCCGCCGCCGAACAGGATACGCGACGGGTTATGGTCGAAATTCCTGACCGCCGTATCGATCGTGCCGAGGGTGCGGCGCGCATCGGCGATCAAGGCATCGAAGCCCCTGAGCGTCTTCTTGTCCACATCGTCGGCCAGGGTGCGCACGGAGCGCAGCGCCTCGGCGATCTCGCCGGGGTTGCCGTCGTCGCCGGACCCGGTGAGCTTCTCCACGCCGTTCATGGCGCGGTCCACCTTGCCGACCGCGCTGTCGGCGGTCTCCATGAAATGATTGGCCTTGGAAACCATGGTGTCGGTGTTGGCGACAATGGAGTCCAGCTTGTCGGAGTTGCGCTTGAGGGCGTCGCTGAAAGCCTCGATGTTGGTGATCGACTTATGCAACGAGCCCGAATTGTCGCTGATAAAGGTGTCGAGCTTGTTCAACACCTCGCGCACCGAGGCGGTGATGTCCTGAGTGGCGGCGATGGGGGCTGTCAGCGTCGCCATGCCGTCCGGCCCCTCGGGGAGCGGCGCCGCGGCTGGGTCGCCGCCGCGCAGCGAGATGTTGGCAATGCCGGTGAGGCCCTGGAAGTCGAGCCCGACCACGGTGTCGGCGCGCACCGGGGTATTGGCGTCGATCTTGATCGTGGCAAGCACCTGCTTGGGGTCGTGCGGGTTGAGCTGGAGATCGGAGACTTCGCCGACCCGCATGCCGTTGAACAGCACCGCCGCGCCGTTGCGCAAGCCACCGACCGGCCCCTGGAACACGACGTGATAGTTGGCGCTCACCGTCGCCCGGCCGAGGCTGCGGAACCAGTGAATGAATCCGAATGCGCCCACCAGCACGGCGAGCGTGAAGAAACCGATCAGCACGTAATTGGCTTTTGTTTCCATGATTGCCTCACTCGACCGATACCAGGCGCGCCGCCGCTGCGCCCGCCGCACGCGACCGCTTGCCGCGGAAATACTCCTTCACCCATGGATGCTCGCACTGAAGCATGGTCTCCATGGAGCCTTCGACGATGACCTTGCCGTCCGACAGCACGGCGATGCGATCGCAGATCGCATGCAGGCTGTCGAGGTCGTGCGTAACCATATACACGGTGATGCCCAGGGTGCGCTGGAGCGTGCGGATCAGCTCGTCGAAATCGCCGGCCCCGATGGGATCGAGGCCCGAGGTCGGCTCGTCGAGGAACACGATTTCCGGGTCGAGCGCGAGCGCGCGGGCGAGCGCGACGCGCTTGATCATGCCGCCCGAGAGTTCGGCGGGAAATTTCTCGCAGACATCCGCCTTGAGGCCGACCATTTCCAGCTTGGCAACGGCAATCTCGTTCATCAGCCGCGGCGACAGGTTGAGATACTCGCGCATCGGGAACTGGACGTTCTGGATGCAGGTCAGCGACGAGAACAGGGCGCCCTGCTGGAACAGCACGCCCCAGCGCCGCTCCGCCATGTGGCGCTCGCGCTCGCTCGCCTTGTCGAGGTTGATGCCGAACACCTCGATGGTGCCGGAGACCTTCGGCAGCAGGCCGATGATGGTGCGCATCAGCACGGTCTTGCCCTGGCCGGAGCCGCCGACGAAGCCCAGGACTTCGCCGCGCCGCACGTCGAGCGAGAGGCCGTCGAGGATCGTGCGCCCGTTCAGCGCCACGACCACGTCGCGCACCCTGATGACGAGATCGTCCGCGCCGCCGCCTTTGGTGCTCATTTGCCGACCGCCGCGAAGAACATGGCGAAGATGCCGTCGAGCACGATCACCACGAAGATCGACTTCACCACCGATGATGTGGTCTGCAGGCCGAGCGATTCCGCGCTGCCCTTCACCGAGAGGCCCTCGATGCTGGCGATCATTCCGATCACCAGCGCCATGAACGGCGCTTTGCTGATGCCGACCTCGAAATGATCGAGCGAAATCGCTTCCCGGAGCCGGGACAGGAAAATCTCCGGACTCATTCCGCCATAGAGCCAGCACACCAGGCCGCCGCCGTAAAGCGCGGCCATCGAGCCGACGAATGTGAGGCACGGCAGGGCCACGATGAGCGCCAGGATGCGGGGCAGCACCAGCACCTCGATCGGGTCGAGGCCCATGGTCTGCAACGCATCGATCTCCTCGCGCATCTTCATCGAGCCGAGCTCGGCCGTGTAGGACGAGCCCGAGCGGCCGGCGATCATGATGGCGACGATGAGCACGCCGAGTTCGCGCAGCGTGAGGATGCCGACCATATCGACCACATAGACCTCGGCGCCGAACTGGGCGAAATGGAAGATGCCCTGCTGCGCGACGATGCAGCCGATCAAAAACATGATGAGCAGGATGATCGGCACCGCACGCCAGCCGACGCGCTCCAGGTGATAGACCATCGGCGTGAAGCGGAAGGTGCGCGGATGGCGGACGATGCGGCCGACGGCGCAGGCGAGCTGGCCGAACATCTGCAGGTTCAGCAGGATGTCGCGGCCGATCAGGTTGGCGGCGAGCCAGATCAGCGACTTGAGCGCGTCGGACAGCATCCACCGGCGCGGCTCGGGATGGAAGCGGTTGGAACGATGGGCTTCCTCGACGAGATCGGCGTAGCGTTCCGGCAGGCCCACCACGCTGACGTCCCGGCCCTCGTCGGAAAAGGCGCGCACCAAGCGCTCCAGGAGCCACGCCCCGAAGGTGTCGAGCCGCTCCACGCGCGCCATGTCGATGGTGGTGGATCGCGCGGCCTTCTGATCGCGGGCGGTCTTGTCCACCAGCCCCTCCAGCGTGCCGGCGTGTTCCACCGTCCACGCTCCCGCCGCCGCGAGTTCGAGGTGATCGCCCCGTGCTACAGTGGTGAGCAAGGCCTCGCTCACGATCCGCTCCACGCGCCTCGCGGACCAGGCGCCAACGCCGTTAACGTTACGCTTGAGGGCCGCCGCGCCCGTCAACCATACTTGCCTACAACCTGCTGTCCTGTCGAGGAATTCTGGCCAGCCGACGTACCATGAACGGGGTAGATCGCATTAAGGTTAATGTCGCTCACGAGCGATGGCCCATTCTGGGACGCTTTGCCATCAGCCGCGGCAGCAAGTCGCAGGCTGACGTGGTGGTGGTGGAGCTGTGCGCCGGCGGACACCGCGGCCGCGGCGAGTGTGTGCCCTACCCGCGCTATGGCGAGACGGTCGAAGGCGTGATTGCCGCCATCGAAGCCATGGCGCCGCGGCTCGCAAGCGGCACCGTGGGCCACCGCGAGCTGGCGCAGGCCATGCCCGCGGGAGCGGCGCGCAACGCGCTCGATTGTGCGTTGTGGGACCTCGAGGCCAAGCGCGCCGGCACCACTGTCGCGGCGCTCGCGGGCGTCGCGCCGCCGCGCCCGCTGACGACCGCATTCACGATCTCCCTCGATACGCCGCAGGCCATGGCGGCCGCCGCGGCGCGCGCGGCGCATTATCCGCTGCTGAAGGTGAAGCTCGGCGGCGGCGATGACATCGCCCGCCTCACAGCGATCCGCCGGGTCGCGCCAAACGCCGAGCTGATCGTGGATGCCAACGAAGGCTGGACAGCCGGTACGCTCGCCGAGAACCTCGCCGCCTGCGCCGATGCCGGCGTCACCATGGTCGAGCAGCCATTGCCGGCCGCAGACGACACCATGTTGAGAGGATTGCCGCGACCGATGCGGATCTGCGCCGACGAGAGCGCCCACGGCATCGAGTCGCTTCCCTTGCTCGCCGGCAAATACGACATGGTCAACATCAAGCTGGACAAGGCCGGCGGCCTCACCGCGGCGCTGGCGCTGGCGGATGCCGCGCGGCGGCAGGGTCTCGGCATCATGGTGGGCTCGATGGTCGCGACGTCGCTCGCCATGGCGCCGGCGTTCCTCGTGGCGCAGCAGGCGCAGGTGGTCGATCTCGACGGGCCGTTGCTGCTCGCCCAGGATCGGCCCGACGGCATGCGCTGCGAAGGCGGCCTGCTCCATCCGCCCGTGCCGGCGCTGTGGGGATAGCGGCCTACGCGACGAGCCGCGCGAACAGCTCGGGATCGACGTTGCCGCCCGACAGCACCGCGACCACGATCTTGCCACGCACATCGACCTTGCCGGCCAGCAAGGCGGCCAATGCCACCGCGCCGCCGGGCTCGACCACGAGCTTCAGCTCGCGGAACGCGAAGGCCACGGCGCGTCCGGCGTCCCCGTCACTCGCCGACACGCCGGCGCCGATCAGCTCGCGGTTGATCTCGAACGTCAGCCTGCCCGGCGATTGCGCCATCAGAGCATCGCAGATCGAGCCCCCGATGCGCTCATTGCGCTCGCGCCGGCCGCTGCGGAACGAGCGCAGGTGATCGTCGAAGCCCTCCGGCTCGGCCGTATAGAGCTGCGCCTCCGGCACGCGCGCCTTGACCGCGAGCGCGACCCCTGCGGCAAGCCCGCCGCCCGAAGCATTGACGACCACGATGTCCGGCGCGAGCCCGAGCGCGGCAAGGTCTTCGACGATCTCGCGGCCGGCCGTGCCCTGCCCGGCGATGACGAACGGATCGTCGTAGGGCGGCACCAGCGCCGCGCCCCGCCGCTCGGCAATGCCGCGCGCGATCGCCTCGCGGTCCTCGCTCTGGCGGTCGTAGAGCACGACCTCGGCGCCGAGCGCGGCGGTGCGCTCGCGCTTCGGCCGCGGCGCGTCCGACGGCATGACGATCACCGCCGGCATGTCGAGCAGCTTCGCCGCCGCCGCCACGCCCTGCGCATGATTGCCGGACGAGAACGCGACCACGCCGCCGGTCCGCTGTTCCGCCGCGAGCGAGGCGAGCTTGTTGTAGGCGCCGCGGAACTTGAATGAGCCGGTGCGTTGCAGTGTCTCGGCCTTGAGGAAAATCCGGCCGCCGGTGATCTGGTCGAGCGTCGGCGAGGCGATGAGTGGTGTGCGCAGCGCGACGCCGGCGAGCCGCGCCGCCGCCGCATCGACATCGGCTGAAGTCGGCAGGACCGGGTCCATCGCAATGACCATGGGGAACGGTAGCGCTCCCTGCACCCGCCCGGCAAGCTGGAGAAGGCAATACCATGAAAGCTGCCGTCGCGAGCAGCCGATGCCGACCGAAACCTCAGCCGGCGGAATGTCTTCTGCGCCGGATTAAGCCGCCCGCACCACCACCGGCTTGACGCTGGGACGGGCCGCGCGCGCGGCGTCGGTCCAGGTGATGATCTCGAACCGGCCGTCGGCGTGCTCGGCGATGGCGGTGCAGCTTTCCACCCAGTCGCCGCAGTTGATGTAGCGCACGCCGAAGCGGTCATGAATCGCGGCGTGATGGATATGGCCGCAGATCACGCCGTCGGCATTGTGCCGATGCGCTTCGGCGGCGAGCGTCTTCTCGAAATTGCCGATGTAGTTGACGGCGTTCTTCACCTTCTGCTTGGCCCATTGCGACAGCGACCAGTAGGGAAAGCCGAACTGGCGGCGGATTGCGTTGAACCAGCGGTTGACGAAGATAGCCGTGTCGTAGACCTTGTCGCCCAGCAGGGCGAGCCAGCGCGCGTGGGTAACGACGAGGTCGAACTGGTCGCCGTGCGTGACGAGATAACGCCGACCGTCGGCGCCCCCATGCATGGTGCGTTCCACCACCTCGATACCGCCGAAATGCGTGCCGTAATATTCGCGCAGGAACTCGTCGTGGTTACCGGGAATGTAGATGATGCGCGCGCCCTTGCGAGCCTTGCGCAGGAGCTTCTGGACCACGTCGTTATGCATCTGCGGCCAGTACCAGCCCGACTTGATCTGCCAGCCGTCGACGATGTCGCCGACGAGGTAGATCGTTTCGGCATCGTGGTCGCGGAGGAAATCGAGAAGGCGGTCGGCCTGGCAGCCGCGCGCGCCGAGATGAACGTCGGAAATGAACAGAGTGCGGAACCTGTGCGTTGCTTCGTCGGTGGTCACGACAGCCCGTCTAAGTATCGGTTGCAAAGGTGCGATTCAGCGAGCCGCCGAATCTGAATCGCTTATGCCGAGCGGCGATGACGACGCGATGACAGGGTGCGCTTTCGCGCCGCGCGCAGCTTTTGGCGATGCTTCGGAAAAGTTAACGTCGGCGTCACCGATCCGTCATCGCGAATCACTAGGTTCGCCCGGACATGACATCGACCTTCATCGTCGCCGCAGCGTTCCTCGCTCTCATCGCCGCGCTGCATGTTGGCACCAACATCCTCGCGCTGACGCGCTGCCGGCTGCGCACCAGGCCGGCGTCACCGTCCGAGGGCGCCCCGGCGGTGTCCATCGTGCGGCCGGTGTGCGGCCTCGACAATTTCCTCGAAGCCACGCTCGCGTCGTCGTTTTATCTCGACTACCCCGATTATGAGGTCATTTTCTGCGTCGCGCAGGCGCGCGACCCGGCCGTGCCCGTGGTGCAGCGGCTGATCGATGCCCATCCGCAGGTTCGCGCTCGGCTGATCGTCGGGGACGAGCGCATCAGCGCCAACCCCAAGCTCAACAACTGCTTCAAAGGCTGGAACGCCGCTACGCACGACTGGATCGTGCTGGCCGACTCCAACGTGCTGATGCCGCGCGACTACCTTTCCCGGCTGATGGCGGCGTGGCGCGCGGACACAGGCCTCGTCTGTTCGCCGCCGGTCGGCACTGCTCCTGACGGTTTCTGGGCCCACGTCGAGTGCGCCTTCCTCAATGCGCATCAGGCGCGTTGGCAATATCTGGCCGCTACGGTGACCGCGGGCTTCGCCCAGGGCAAGACCATGCTGTGGCGGCGCGACATTCTCGACGCTGCCGGCGGCATCCGCGTGCTCGGCCGGGAGGCGGCGGAGGATGCGGCCGCGACCAAGGTGATGCGCGCGGCCGGATTGCGGGTGCGACTCGTCGATCCGCCATTCCCCCAGCCGCTCGGCCATCGCACTGCCGTCGACGTCTGGAACCGCCAGGTGCGCTGGGCGCAGCTCCGCCGCGCGTCCTTCCCTCACCTCTACGCGCCGGAAATCTTCTGCGGCCTGCTGTGGCCGCTGGTCGCCTGCGCCGTCGCAGCGACCGAAGCCGGCCTGCCGCTGTTGCCGAGCCTCACGGCCTGCGCGGCGCTGTGGTACGGCACGGAGATGGCGCTGGCGCGCGGGGCCGGCTGGCCGGCCCCGCTCGCCTATCCCCTGCACGCAGCGATTCGCGATCTGATGCTGCCGGCGCTCTGGGTCTACGGCTGGGTCGGATCGAGCTTCGTGTGGCGCGGCAACGCCATGAGCGCCGACGTGACCAGCGAGACGCCGATCCACGAGACCTGACCGCGCGCTTGCCCCTTCGTCGCAGAGCCCCCATGATGCGCGGCTTTTGACTTGGGGGATTTCCATGAAGCT
>Ga0180221_1000467_pt1 | contig 35996 bp, 37 predicted proteins | sample eDN5th37CKraftMG_FD_151339 | JGI IMG/M metagenome (GOLD analysis project Ga0180221, IMG submission 151339) | Enriched Miracle-Growth compost microbial communities from Emeryville, California, USA - eDNA 5th pass 37_C Kraft MG (version 2) (version 2) ...
CTCCACGGCGAGCTCGACATGCGCACACCCTCAGAGGTCGAAGACGCGTACTACGCTGACCACGAATCAGCTGGTCCGGCACTGGCCGAACAAAGCTCCCGATAGGAACGAAAGTCAGGCCGATTCATGTTCGTCCTGCCGGACCCGCGCCGGTACGGGCCGGTCAGCAACGACGGGCCCGCGTCGTCCATTCAGTTGACGAACCGGGGCAATTTCCCTGCGACTCCTGTGCTCACCGTTGCCGGGTCGCGCCCTGGCGGCTACACGATCGTCGGCCCCGCAGGGCAGCAGTTCGTCGTCGGCCAGGCGTTGACGGCCGGGCATCCGCACGTGATCGACATGGAGGACGGAACCTTGTCGATCGACGGGGCGGTCGTGCCCGGTGCGGTGACCGCGCCACGCCTGTTCACCATCCCCGCAGCCACGTCCGGCACGGTGTCTCTCGCCGGAGCGCCGGCGGGTGTGACCATCTCCGGGCAACTCCCGGACACGTTCATCTAAGGGGGCTGCGTGCTGGATTGGACGTTGAACGTGCACGACACCCTCACGGGCGCGTTCCAGGGGTACGTCCGCGCCGCTGATGGGCGGTGGCGGTCGGCGATCAACGAGGCTGGCGACGGCAGTCACACGTTCCGATTGCGCTCCAGCAACTGGAAGTACGGGCAGGCGCAGAACCGTTCCCTGTTCACCCCGTGGGCGCGAACCATTGTGCAGTGCCTGGACGGGCAGCCGGTCTATGCGGGGCTGGTGCGTGACCTGGACTGGGACGACGACACGGGCGAGCTCGTCGTGGGGACCTCCGAAGTGCGCACGCTGCTCGATCTGCGGCAGCTGTTCACGATTGGCCTGTACGCGACCGGCACGTTGACCGTCACCGGGAAGAGCATCGGCGGTGTCGCGCGCGCGGTGATTCGCGCCTCTGCGTACCGTCCCCCCTTGGGGGATCCGTGGCATCTGCCGTTCAACTATCAGCCCGACCAGTCCGGTGACCAGTCGTTCACGTTCAATAACTACGAGTTCCAGTCCGCTGGCGAGATTCTGGACAACCTTGCCGCACTGCCTGGCGGCCCGGACGTGCATTTCCGTCCGGTGCTCAACGGCGGGGTCTTGTCCTGGGATGTGCTCATCGGGGACCCCACTCTGCACCTGACCACCGTGCAGGTGAACAGTCTCCGCCCCGCTGGTCTGCTGAAGGTGAAGACCACGATCCGCGGTGACGACCAGCTCACCGGGGTGTTCACGATCGGTGCCGGTCAGGAAGCCGCAATGTTGCACGGGGAAGCCGGCAACATGCCCGGCACCGTGATCCCGTACCGGGACGCAACTCGCGCCCATAAGGACGTCGCAGACCAGGGAACCCTGGACGCGTTGGCGTTGGCTGAGCTGCAGGCGTACCGGGAGCTGCCGGAGCAGTTCGCGATGGACGTGCAGCTGTCGACGGCGTCGAATCTGATCGCGCAGGGGCTGCAGCCGGGCGCGGTGCTGAAGTTCTGGCATCCCGGCAACGAGTGGCTTGCCGAGGGTTGGCGCCAGATCAACGTGCTGGGAATGTCTGGGGATTTGACGCAGTCGGTGCACTTGGAGGTGCAGTGATGGTCGCACGGCGTAATCATGCGTCCCCGCCGTTGAAGCGCACCTTCGCCCGCCTGTCGAAGATCGAGCGGAACCCTCAGCTCGGTCACTCCTCCGTTTCGGAGGGGCAGACGCAGTTCATCGGGGAAGAGTCCTGGTCACTGCTCGGATCCGGGCTTGTCCAGGGCCTGTTGCGCATCCTGGGCGAGCTCGGAGTCGAGGGCACGTTGACGATCACCGGTCAGGTGAACGGTTCCGGGGATATCACTTGGACGGGGACGTTCACGCTGACTGACGGTGGCACGATCACGGTCGGGTCCAACGGGAAGATCATCATCGCCGGGGCCGTGCCGATCACTCTTGAAGACGGCCGCATCAAGTTCGCGGACGGGTCCTACGTCTACTCGGACGGGTCCGCGCTCGCGATGGTCGCCTCGGCCGTCCTGACGATGACGGCGGGCTCCGACGTGAACATCAACGCCCAGGGCAACGTCGTCATCACCGCCACGAACGGCGATGTGGTCGTGCCTGCGCCCGCTCGGTTCTTTGCGATGGGCAACGTTCACGCGAATGGCGAGATCACCGCCCCGAACCTGCCCTCTGTAACCGGCGTTACACCCAACCTCTATTGGGACCAGACGGACAAGAAGATCAAGCACGTCACCTAGAAGTCGTCGACGTGCTCGGGGCAGAGGTACTGCGAGGCGGCGCGGATGAGCGTCCCGTTGGTGTCGGAGACGGTGCCGTCCGCATTCGTGACGACAACGATCGAGTTGTGGTCGCCCCCCTCGTCCATCCCCTTGCAGGCGAGATAGCCCGCGGCGAGAAGGTCGGCGTCAGACGGCATCGGATTCATCGTCCCAGCCATCGCGCGAAGGAACAGCGCCTCATCCGGACCCGCGCTCGGCGTGGCGGTCGGCTTGGGGCTGTCCAGCACGATCGGGGCTGGGCTTGCTGTTGCGGTCGCAGTCGGCAGTGCTGCTCCTGCGGCAGTTCCCGCTTGACCTGGCGCCGTGCTGGAGCAGCCGGCGAGGGCGAGGGCTGCCGCGATCAGCACGGCGGGGATGGTCCTTTTCACTTCTGGTTCCTCCGTACGTAGCCCTCTAGGAAGCGGCGGATCGCGTCGCTGACGGTCTCGTCACGCCGTTCGGCTGCGTCTCTTGCATCTTGCCAGAGCTGGTCCGGTATCCGGATCGTCCTGTGGGTCATCGGCTTGCGCGCCATACCCGCATCGTACATACACCCGCACATACACACAAGGGGGGTCCGCATGGCTGAGGTGACGGGCCGAGCCTCCGATTTCATCTGGGGGGCGCTGAACAACCGGGCACCGATCATCCGGTGGCATCCCCGGTCAGCGCAGGGGTCGGTGTCTCTGCGTAATGAGCAGTTGATGCCGCACCGGCCGGTGGACGTGACGTGGCTGAACGCCACGGATTGGACGATCAACCTCGTGCCGACGATGGGCGGGACGGTCCCGGAAACCTGGTTTGAGATCGAGATCATCGAGCTTGCCCTGGGTGAGGGGTACACGAACCGCTGGTGGTGGCCCAACAAGGTGCAGGTTCCGCCGGAGGGTGGGGCGTTCAAGGACTTGCCGGGCGCGCCGATCTCGCCGGAGGCGGTGTGGGTGTCTCTGGACCCGCCGCCGACTGGCTGGCCGGGCTGGTGGTTGTACTCGCCTGCCGCGGATCAGGAGATGCCGCTGGATGACCCCCTGATCGGGGACTTGAGGAGAGTGGGACGTGGCTGACACCTACACAACGCTGACGAACTTGCGCGGCCCCGCGGCGCGTATCACTTCGGCTGTCGCGGAGACGCTGCCCTCGGGTGAGCCTGCATCGGTGGTCATGTCCGGCCCGGATCAGAACCGGCAGTTTACGTTCAGGCTGCCCAGGGGTTTGCCTGGGGTGAACGCGATCCCGACCGCGGAGGCGATGGCTGATTACGCGACCACACCCGCTTCCCCGTTCTACGGCACCCTGCGGGACCTGACCCGTCACCGTACCGGGATGGTGTCCGCGGCGGACTTCGGTGTGGTGATGGACGGGGAGACCGACGACACGGCCGCATGGCAGAACCTGGTGGACTCGGTGCCGCGCGGCACGACGATCATGCTGCCGCCGTCTGACTCGGGGGCGGCATGGTCGGTGATCAGCGACACGATCGTGATCACCACCGACTCGCTGCGGATCGTCGGGCCCTCCAGCTACGAGTACAACGGCGGGTTCGTTTTCACCGGCACGGGCAAGCCCATGTTCCAGGTCAAGGCCGCGGGCGTTCAGTTCGAATATTTCTCGATCGTGGGACGTTCCGCTTTCGGCGCGGACAGCACCTACGGGTGGCAGGTGGGCATCGACTACTACGGGTCGGTCGCTGGGGACATGGACGGCCGCGTGACGCAGTGCTCTTTCCTGAACCTGGGTACCGCGATCATCACCCACGGGCGGAACCTGACCGTGGAGCAGACGCTTTTCGGCGCGCTCGCGATCGCCTGGGAGCAGCTGGCGAAGACGCCCAGCTATCACGACATGGGACAGCCGAACATCATCCGCGGCAACATCGTCCGCGACTGTCGTTTCCATGCTGTGGGCGTTGCTGGCAGCAGCCCGTCGATCAGCATCCACGACCACACCGACTACCGGCACGGTGTGATCCAGGACAGCTACTGGGACAACAACTGCATGGGTCTGGCCATTCGGGCGGTGGGTGTGTCCGGAACCCCGATTCGGGGTCTGATGATCTCGGGCAACACGGTGCAGGAGGCAACCGCGGGGTTCGTGTATCTGGAGTACTGCGACTCGCCCTTCATCGGCAACAGCCTGTTCACGGGCGTCGGGTCCACGTTGTACAACTTCGACGCGATCACGGCGGTGAACTGCTACAACCTGGTCATCGTCGGATGCGCACTGTCCCGCATCGGCCGCCACGGCATCCTCCTCACCGGCTGCTCGGACGTGGAGATCCTGTCGACCCGCATGGCGCTGGTCGGCGTCGCCGCGACCGGGGACGCGGTGAACGTTGATGCAACCTCGGTGCGGGTGTGGATCGACGGGCTGAGCGTCGCCGGCGGCACCGGGTACGGTATCAACGGGTCGCCCACCGTCTCCGGGCTCGGGCAGGTGCGCCTGCGCACCACCGCCGGGCCGCTGAACTCGACCACCTTGGCGATGCCGTCACGGGGTCTGTCCGGTGCCGCGCTCACGCCCACGATCGGGTCTCCGACTCCTGGGGTGAACAACAACTACCCGGTGATGCTGCTGGACCCCGACACCTCGGAGGGTGTCGGCGGGTTCCTCGAACCGCCGGAGGGCGCGACTCTCGTGGCGGTGGAGGTGGTGATCTGCACGACCACGGCCGCCTCCGGAACTGTAATGATCCAGCTGTCGCGCATGATCCCCTCCGCCACGATGACCGATCAGGTTGCGAACACCACGATCGCCATCCCTGTATCCGGTGCTGGTGGGGTTTTCCGGGGCCGAGCACATGCGAGCACGCCTGCGACCCTCGGCCCTATCGGGGTGCGCGCGGTTCGGATCGCGACGAACGAGAACGACACCTACCCGGCTGATATCGGGATCGTCGCGCTGAACCTGGTCCAGACCCAGTGAGGCTACACCAGCGCGAGCGAACAGCTCGCTGACCAGAAGGGGGTCGTCCATGACCACGAGCATCGCAGATCCGCGCAGTGATGGCGAGAGCGACGCGGACTATATCGAGCGCTGCGCGGCCCGTCCTCCTGCTGGCACGTACCGTATCGACCGGCCGCTCAGGCTCGGGCACGCGACCGTGCCGGTGCTGGGCGACGGGACCCGAGACGACGCCGACGCATGGCGGACACTGCTGAATTGTCTGCCCCGCGACTGCACTGTCGTGCTGTCGCCACACGACCGGGGTGCCTGGTCGCTCACCATCCACTGAGCCCCCTCGGGCTACTTCATGAGGAGGACCACATGGTCGCCATGAACCTGCAAGCGTCCGCCGCGGCGGGGTGGTGTCGCGCCTACGTCAGCCGTTTCCTCGGAGACGCACCGATCACACGACCCACAGCCCTGTCGGACTGGTACGCCAGCAACGCCCGACACGAAGACCGCAACTTCCCCGCGGACGCGGAGTGGCTGCCGGTCTACTGGTCGATCTCCTGGGAGCCGGCCGGGCATGTGGCGATGCTGCACGTGCCCACCGGTCAGGTGTGGTCCTCGCCGGTCACTCAGGGTGCCCAGGCGGTCGGGCACGAGATCTTCGCGTCGATCGACGCCGTAACCCGCGCATTCGAGGGCGCGACCTACCTGGGCTGGACCGAGGACTTCGGCGGCCTCACCGTCTACACACCCCACTCGACCATCGCGGCCGACACCACGATTCAGACAGGAGACGAAGAGATGACCATCGTCACGCAGGAGACCACCGGGCACGTTTACATGGGCGACGCGACCGGCATCACCCACATCGTCCACGAGGACGTGACCAAGGTCCTCAACTACCTCGGCATCCCCGGCGGGGTCGTGGGCGGCACGGCGATCAACCGGCTCTCTGACGACGACCTGCGCCGCTGGTGCGAGTCCCTGGGCTACCGCTGGGAGGACCTGCTGAACCTCGTCCCCGGCCAGCGTCTGGTGCGCGGCGTCGACCGCAACGGGGCGTTCTACGCCACCGTGCACGCTGGCGACATCCAGTGGTGACCACGGATGACGAGGGTCGCCCCTCCTGGGCTGTGGACTTGATCACCCAGGTCGCGATCCTCAACGAAAAGATCCCGAATCACATCGACTGGGTAGAACGACAGATCCGGGACCACGAGGAACGTCTGCGCACCTCTGAGCGCGTGCGTGTGACCAAAACCGAACTCGCGCAGTCGCTCGAGCCGTTGCACATCGAACTGGACGCCCAAGAGAAACGCATCGCCCTGCTTGAGCGTGACCGCGACACGAATTCGTGGCTGCCGAAGCTCGGATGGACCGTCCTCGGCGCTGTGGGTGCCGGACTTGTCCTCACCGTCCTCGCCCTGATCGTGCCCGGATTCCACACCCTCTAAGGAGCATCATGACTGACCAGCTGTCTTCCATCATCACGAACGCTACCGTCCGCAAGGTCGTGTACTCGATCATCGTCATCATCGGCCTGGCGATCGCCGCGTGTGCTGCTGGGTTCGCTGCGATCGGTGCTGTCCTCCCTCAGTGGTTCGTGTTCACCGCTGCCGCTTTCGGAGTCATCGCCGGGTCCGGTGGTGCAGGCCTCGCACTCGCGAACACCCCCGCACGGGCGACCTCCACGTTCGTTCCGGTCGGCCCTGGTGACCTCCCCGAAGAGGGACAGACCGATGGCACCGCCGGACCCGCCTGACCCTGCCGCGCTCGCTGACGACGAGCTGCCTGTGTCGGACCCTCGGGCTCTGACTGCGGCGGAGCGAAGACTGCTCCGCGACACCGCCGACGACCTTCTGATCTGACTAGCGCCCCGCTGCCGTGCTCCACAAGAGCCGGTGGCGGGGCGCTTTTTGCATGTGTCCGGGGTCGGCTCAACTGCGCGGCCGGGCCATCTGGTAGACCCGCTGCCGGTCTACCCCGAGGGCCTGGGCGATCGGGATCACAGGCACTCCGGCCGCGATCGCCTCCCGCACGAGACGGTTGCGGTGGTGGGCGGCGTCGTGCAATTCCTGATTGAGGCGTGTCGACTCCTGATGCGCCTCTACGATCTCGGAGATCCGCTCGTCGTGGCTCACCGCTCAGCCTCCGCCACGATCGTCCAGAACTCGTCGTGGTCTACGAGGAGCACGAATCCGCCGAGCTCGGGGCTGTACTCGTAAGCCTGGCGCAGGATCGCGTCGAGGTCGTACTCCTCGGCGCGAGCGTTGCCGCCGGCCTCGATGGCGTCGATGATCTGCTCGATGGCGTCGTTGGCGGTGGTGTAGATGGCGGACATTTCGGGGCTCCTCTCGCTCCTGATGTAAATATGATGTCACTTCATCCCCCTGGATGTCAACCCCATCTCACAATCATGGCTCCACCGTGGGGCGCCTTCTTGAAGATCGAGGCGACCGTCAAGAACGCGTTCAATGCGAAGCGCAGTTCTCGGCCTACAAAGTCGGCCGGGACACCGCACCGCGTGCGGGTCAGCCCAGGAGCACGACCCGATCACCGCCCGGAGAGTGAGGGGGCGGGGGGGAGGGCGGCGTGACTGCACCCTATTCTGCACCTTATGGTGCCGATTCTGTCGGGATCAGTCGTGATTCGCGAGGGAGTGAAATGCCCGCTGATCAGGGGTGATGTGATCTGGCGGAATCGGCGTCGGCTGATTCTGGTTCAGTTGTTCTTGGTTCGAGTCCAGGCACCCCAGCAACGAATCGCTGGAGTTCTCTAGGAATTCCGGCTCCCTCCTCGCTCCGTCGAGTGGCGCGATCTGGCGTCTGGTGACCACATTGGTGACCAGGAACCCGCGAGAGGGGCGTCTCGCTCTCATCAGGAACATGTCGTCGAGGTCAAATCCGGGAGCGAGGCAACCGAATGACCGACATCCCCGCGGGGTCGACCTCACGGCAGGAGATGGTTGAGGCCGAGATCTGTTGACCAGAACGAGAAGAGCGCGTTGCCCGAGCTGGATAAAAACCGCACATAGTTGAGCGGCCTGTGCGAGGATTGTATCCATGAAGGAGTTGGACGAGTCGCTCCCGTCGACGTTCACGACGGAGACCTCGCGGGCGCACGGTGTGCATCCGCGAGATCTGTATGCCTGGCGAGATGGGGGGCGGATCGTCGAACTCTCGCGCGGGGTCTTCCGTCGAGCAGACGCGCCCCCGGCGTCCTACCCGGACATGATCGCTGTGGCGCACCGCGCTCCTCGCGCGATCGTGTGTTGCGTCTCTGCGGCGACGATCCACGACCTGACGGATGAGATGCCGGCGTCAGTGCAGATCGCTGTGCCCAAGCGGTCGCATTCACCGGTGATCGCTTACCCGGCCGTGACGGTGTTTCGCTTCGAGGAGGCCACGTTTGAACTGGGTTTGGCCTCGTTCGAGGCGGGTCCGGGAGAGCCCGTGCGTATCTACAATGCGGCGAGGACGGTGGTGGATCTCATGAGATTCCGGAGACGCCTTGGCGAGCCGATCGCGTACGCCGCGCTTCACCGATATCTGGCAGCACCGAACTCCAAACCGGCACTGCTGCTGGAGTACGCGGAGGCGTTGGGGACGTTCGGCCCGATGCGCGCTGCGCTCGATGTCGCGAGTGCCTGCGCGCGCCGCGTGGCGTGTACGTGCTGAGCGCGCTGCCGCCCGTGCCTGACGTCGTCGTCGAGATCGTCGATGAGATCGGTGCAGGCCGCAAGGCTTCGAGGCGGCGTCCCCGACGCTGTTGTGCTGCCGGAGCTACTCGGCACGTCGGGGACGCCCCACACACTGCCGTTGGTCCCCCTGCTAGTTGGGTGCGCCAGCGCATGTTGCCGCGCTCCAGCATAGGGCCGCGCCGTCGTCCTGTGAGACTGTGCTGCTGCAGCTGTGAGGCACGGGAAGGCGCGTGCAGGGCGGGCGAGCCTATGAATGGTCCCGCTCAGCACGGCGGGCGGGTGATGTCGGGTGGTGGGAGGAGCTCCCGCTCCTCCCACCACCCGAGGGTGTGATCAGCAGTTGCTCGGCGCCGGGACGGTGTGCTCCGCGAAGTCGAACTTCTGCGACAGCAGGCCGCTGTCCGAGTAGACCTCGATGTTGCGGTTCAGCGCGTCGATGCGGTTCGTGGTCTGGAAGTCCAGGATCACGTCCGCCTCGGCCGCGGCCGCCGGGGCGTTGAGGAACGACTGGAAGTACTGGTTGTAGAGCGAGCGATCGGCCATGAGCGCTCCCTGCGCGGCGAAGATCGAGCACTGCAGGGCGGCGATCGTGTTGGGGTAACGCGACACGAAGTCCTGCGAGGAGACGAATCCCGACTCGGCCATTCCCTGATAGGGCTCGGCCCCATAGTCGAAGACCGTCACCGCGCCCATCTTCTGCACCGCGGCGAGGCTGGTGCCGGTGGCGCTGGACGCGTCGACCGTGCCCTGCTGCAGCGCCGCGGCGACCTCGCCATAGGGCAGCTCGACCCAGTCGACCTTGTCGGGATCGAGCCCCTGCGCCAGCATCGACGCCCGCAGCTTGATGGCGTGGCTGCTGGTCAGGGAGATGACGTTGACCTTCTTCCAGATCAGATCCTTGAGCTCGGTGATGCCGGAGCTCGGCAGGGCCTCCAGCATCGCGGTGCCGGGCTTGCTCGCCCAGCCCTCGGCGATGACCTCCAGCGGAAGGCCCTGGTTGATGGCGTCGATGACACCGAAGTAGCTCGTGTTCGCGCTGGCGGCGTCGCCCGACACGACCTGCGTCACGGCGATGCCGCTGTTGTCGGAGGGGACGAACTGGATCGTGAGCCCGTACTTCGGGGCGTACTCCGCGGCCGCCACGGCGACGGGGATGGCGCCCGGGCTCAGGATGCCCGTGACCTTGATCTCGCTCAGCTCCGGGGAGTGCGGATCCGCAGAGGAGGCCGCCGGGGTCGTGCTGCCCCCGCTCGAGTTGTTGCCCCCGGAGCATGCGGACAGTGCGGCGACGACGGCGACGGCCGAGACGCCGATCAGGATCCCGCGGCGCATTCGGCCGAGGGGCGGGACATTCCTCACGATAAGTCTTCCTCTCCATTGAGAACGGGTCCGACAGGGACGGAGGTCCCAGCCAGGTCGGACGAAAATAACATGAAACTTCACGTAACTCACTATGCTCGGGCTCACGGCATGAGAAGCCGCGGCCGATCGGCGCCCGCCGTCCGAGCAGCATGTCGGCGGTGCGCTGCATCATCGGCCCTATGGAGACGAGCCCGCGCAGAGACGTGGCGACGCGGCTCGGCGGCTATCAGGAGCTGCCCTCGCGCCCATGGTTCCTGGCCCCGCCCCTGCGCGTCGAGTCGGCCCCTCACGGAGAGGTGCTGACGATGTACACCATCCAGAGCCGGGATGCGTACGAGACATTGGCGAACGACGGGGTGCTCGTCGGCGACTCCATGCTGGGCTGGCCCGAGTTCCAGGAGGCCTATGCCTGGATGCTCCGCCAGATGGCTCGTCGGCTGCCGGGAGCGCCGTCCGCAGGCCTGCTCTGGCTGTGGCCCACGGCAACGCGAAAGCAACTCCTGGCCGTGGCGAAGCAGGCACGCGGCAGCGTGTTGATGACGGTCCGCGTCGAACGGAAGCGGGTGCTCCTCAGCGAGTTCCTCGACTGGCACATCGTGTTGAACCGCTCGCTGCATGTGCCCGAATTCCCGGGCGAGAGCGACGAGGAATGGGAAGCGCGGTGGAACGAGCTGGATGAGAGCTTCACCGCGCGGGCCGAGCCCTATCGTGAGTTGCCGATGCACGAGCTGAGACCGGAGGATGTGGTCCGCGCGGTTCGGATTCGGTGACCGACGACGATCTCGTCATCGGACGACATCGGACGCCGGGCTTCGGCATGCTCACGGACCGCTTCGGCGTCACCTGGCTCATCGACGTGCGGGCGCCGCAGGGCTGAGCGTCACGAGCGCGGACCGGCCGTCACTCCGGCGGCAGCGTGCGCAGGGTCGCCGCCGAGGCCATGCGGATGTGCTCGCGCATCAGCGTGGTGGCCTGCGCGGTGTCCCGCCGCCGGATGGCGTTGACGACCTCCCGCAGCTCCGCGGCCGCGGCCTTCGAGCGCCCCTCCTCGGACAGGGCGCTGGCGCACAGCACCCGCACCCGGGCCTGCACCGTCTCCACGAGGCGTTGCAGGGCCGGGCTGTGCGCCCCTTCGAACAGGGCCGCGTAGAAGGCGTCGCGTGCCGCGAGGATCTGCTGCGAGTCCTGGGAGGCGTCGGCGATCTCGCCGAGCTCGAGCACCGCGACCGTGAGGCGGTCCTGCTGGGACAGCGACGCCTGCGCGATGAAGCGCTCGACCACCATCGGCTCCAGCAGCCCGCGCACCTCGTAGAGGTCGACGGCGTCGGATCGGGAGGAGCTGGCCACGGCTGCCCCGCGGCCCGGATGCACGGTCACGAGCCCTTGGCTGGCCAGCACCCGGATGGTCTCCCTCACGGTCGTCCGGGACACGCCGAGCTGCTCCATGAGGTCGCGTTCGACGAGGCGTTGACCGGGCAGCATGCGGTGGTTGAGAATCTCCCGGGTCAGCGTCGCGAGCGCCTGCTCGCGCGCGGAGGGGGAGGCCGGCCGCTGCGCGAGCGGAGGGCTCTCATCCGTGAGGGTGTTCAGCGCCACGGTTAGTCATGCTAGGGCCCACGGCGGCGGAGCGACACGTTTGGTCCGACATTCTTGCTCCTGCCGCTGCTTTGTCATACGATCGCGACGGCGCTATTCGGCGTCATCAATCGAGGGAGATTTGTCATGGCATTCGTCGCCGGGTCGCACCACGTGACCCTTTCCGTCGGCCACGCCCAGGAGGACGTGGACTTCCACACCCGCGTTCTCGGCCTTCGCTTCATCAAGAAGACGGTGCTGTACGACGGCTCCACCCCCGTGTACCACCTGTACTACTCGAACGCGAACGGCGACCCCTCGTCCGTGATCACGACCTTCCCCTGGGCGCAGTGGAACCTCTTCGGCAAGCGCGGCACGAACCAGGCCCGCGAGGTGCTGCTGTCCATCCCCAGCGGCTCGCTGGACTTCTGGTCCAAGCGGCTCACGGAGCACGGCGTCGAGAACACCACGGCGGACGTCTTCAACCAGCGCCGGCTGAACTTCACCCACCCCTGCGGCATCGAGTACGTGCTCGTGGAGAACGAGGGCGACCCGCGCGTGGGCTACACCGGCAACGGCGTGCCCGCGGAGTACGCGATCCACGGCATCCACGGCGTCGGCATCCACGTGTACGACCAGGATCCCTCCGTCGACTTCTCCCGGCAGGTGTTCTTCGCCCAGGAGGGCATCGAGGAGGAGGGCGACCGTGCCCGCTTCCAGATCGGGCAGGCGCACTACGGCAACTTCGTCGAGCTGACCGGCAACCGCACCGACCCGCAGGGCACCTGGCGCTACGGCGCGGGGGCGTACCACCACTTCGCGTGGAACCTCAAGACGCTGAACAACCAGGCCCAGGTGAAGTTCGACATCGAGGGTGCCGGGTACACCGACATCTCCGAGCTCAAGGACCGCACCTACTTCAAGTCGCACTACGTGCGCATGCCCGGAGGCGCGCTCTTCGAGCTCGCGGTCACTCACAACGAAGGCGGCTGGGACTGCGACGAGTCGCCCGAGGAGCTGGGCACGCACTTCATGCTGCCGCCGCAGTTCGAGGCTGAGCGCGACCAGATCCTCGCCCAGCTGGAGCCGATCGAGTCCTGATCGCCCGGGCACAGCCCGGATCGACGAGCGGCCACGAGGGGTGGCACCACCGGAGCATTCCGGGGTGCCACCCCTCGCCGTATTCCCGGCTCTCCGGCCGGCTCGCCACGACTTTGTGACGTTCGGCGCCTTCGGCACGAGTTAGAGGTGACCGCCGCTCGTGGCGCTCGCAGAGGGCGCGCGCCGCCAGGGACCGAAGGAGAGATCGATGTCGAACATCACGCCCGTCTCCGGAGCGGAGACCGGCAAGACCACCATCGTGGACAGCGTCGTGGCGAAGATCGCCGGGATCGCCGCGCGGGACGTGCCCGGCGTCTACGCTCTCGGCGGCAACACCGCCCGAGCGATCGGGGCGATCCGCGACGCGCTGAACGCCTCCGACCTGGGCCAGGGCGTCCGGGTCGAGGTCGGCGAGACCCAGGTCGCCGTGGACGTCACCATCGTCGCCGAGTACCCCGTCTCGCTGCAGAAGGTCGCCGGCGACGTCCGCGCAGCCGTGTACAAGGCGATGGACGAGCTCGTGGGCATGGACGTCGCCGAGGTGAACGTCACCGTCAACGACGTGCACATCCCGTCCGACGACGAGGGCGCCGATCAGGGTCAGGGGGCGCGAGTCCAATGACCCGCACCGTCGTGGGGATGGCCGTGGGGGCTCTGCTCGCGCTGACCTGGGTGGTGGTCGGCTTCTGGGCCTTCGTGTTCGTGCTCGTGGCGATGGCGATCGGCGCGGCCATCGGCCGGATCCTGGACGGCAAGCTCGACGTGCGCACCCTGGGCGACGCCTTCCGCGGGAAGCGCTCCTCGTCATGAGCGCCGCGGCAGCGGGCGCGCCCGTGCTGCCGGCCGGGCGCACCTCCATCCGATCGCGTGCTCTGCAGCGGATCGCCACGGCGGCCGCGGCCGAGTCGGCCGACGTCCCGCCCCAGACCGTGCAGGCGCGGCTGGGCGACGCCGGCGGGCGGCTCACCGTGAGCATCACCACGCCCGTGTCGCTCGGGGTCGGGACCTCGGGAACGATCGTGGAAAGGGCCGCCGCCATCGCGGACGCCGTGTCCTCCCGCTTGGACAGCCTCGCCGGCAGGTCCGTGGAGCGGGTGCATGTGCGCGTCTCCGGCCTGCAGCAGCAGCGCAGGAGGGTCAGATGAGCCTCGAACAGGCCGAGGCCGTGCAGCGCCGCGTGCAGCGCCGCGTGCTGCGCCGAGAGCTGCACTCCTCGCGCGCCGGCGCCGCGATCACCGTCGCCGTGATCCTCATCCTCCTGCTCGCGGCGCTGGGCGCCCTGTGCGTGCTGCTCGCGCTGCGCTCGCCGCTCGTCTCCGGCGTGCCGGACGGCCTGCGGGCCGCGCTCGCCCAGCTGGCGGGCTCCGCGCCTCCCGCCTCCGTGCTGGCCGGCGGCGTCCTCGCCGCGATCCTGGGCATCCTGCTCGTCCTCATCGGCGCCACGCCGGGCCGCAGGCGCCGCCGCGCCCTGCCCAGTGAGCGCGCCGCGGTCGTCGCGGACGACGCCGTCATCGCGAACGCCCTCGCCGCCGAGGCGGCCTCGGTCGCCGGCGTCGAGCGCGGGCAGGTGAGGGTGATCGTCGACCGTCGGCGGGCCACCGCGCGGATCGTCCCGACCAGCGGGAGCGACCTGGACACGGATGCGGTCCGCGAGGCGCTCGGGCGCAACGCGCCGGCGTACGGGCTCGCCCGGCCGGCGCGGGTCGTCGTCGCCGATGAGGGACGGGTGGGATCGTGAACAGCACGAACCGGGCGCTCAACCGCGCCTTTCTCATCGTCGTCGGCGCGGTTCTGCTCGCCGCGGGGCTCGGCGTGATCGCCATGGCGCTGCTGCCCGCCGCGGCCGCGTGGTGGCCGGCCGCGCTCGCCGGCGTCCAGGGCGCGACGGACCGCGCGCAGAGCGAGGACGTGGAGATCCTCGGCGCGCGGACCTCCTGGCTGCTGCTGGCCGTCCCGGTGGCCGCCGCGATCCTCATCGCCGTGCTCATCGCGTTCATCGCGCGGCAGGGGCGCGGGCGGACGGACGAGGTGGTGTCCGGGCTTCCGGTTCCCGCGGAGGGCACGCGGGGCACCCTCGCCGTCGACGTGCAGCTGGCACGCGGATTCCTGCAGGAGGCGTTGCGCGGCATGCCGACCGTGACCGATGTGGACGTGGCCGCGTACCGGGTCAGAGGGCAGCCCGCGCTGAGGCTGACCGTGACGCCGCGTCGTGGCGCCGACCCCGCCCGGGCCGTCTCGCAGCTGGAGCGAGCGCTCGCGGAATGGGACCGGCTCCTGGGGCGCCGGGTGCCCGTGCTGGTCCACGTCAACGCGGGCATCCGGACCGCGCTCTCCGGAGCGGCACGCGCCGAGTCCGCCCGCCCGCTGCCCGCCTCCGCCTCCCGTGTCCCATGACCGGCATGTGCGCCCGGTGCCCCGTCGGAGGACTCCCGGCGCTCGTCGTCGGCCATGTCCGCGGCCGTGTCCTCGTCTTCGCCCGTGTCATCCGGGAGATTCCGGGTACATAGCGCGCAGGGAGGCGGGGATGTCCATTCGCGATGACGAGCGTCTGAGCGGCGCTGACGACCGGATCGTCGCCGGGCGCGCCGCGGACGGCGATCCCGCGGCCTTCCGCGTCCTCGTCGTGCGCCACGCCCCCCTCATGCGCAGCTACGCCCACCGGATCCTCGGCTCCACGGACGAGGTGGACGACGTCGTGCAGGACGCCTTCATCGTCGCCTGGCAGCGGCTGCCGGAGCTGGCCGACCTGGGACGGGTCAGGAGCTGGCTGATGCGGATCGTCAGCCACAAGGCGATCGACCGGGTGCGCGGCAGGCACCCCCACGTCGACATCGAGGAGCAGGAGCCGTCCATCCCCGAGGTCGAGCCGCCCGCGGATGTCGTGGAGGCCCGCTCGGAGGCGGAGGAGCTCTGCAACGCGCTCGGGGAGCTTCCGGCGGCGCAACGCCAGAGCTGGGTGCTGCGCGAGCTGGCCGGCTACAGCTACGAGGAGATCGCCGCAGAGCTCGCGGTGCCGGCGACGACGGTCCGCGGCCTGCTGGCACGGGCGCGACGGTACCTGATGGTACGAATGGCGGCATGGCGATGAGGGACGACGAGCGCCCGGTGCCGTCGCTGCCTCCTGCGGGCGGCGCGAAGCCGGCGGGCCAGCAGAGCCCCGCCGGGCCGAGCCGCGACGCGCAGCTCTCGGCCGGGCCGCCCCCGCAGGAGCAGGGCCTCGCCGGTCACACCCTGGAGGAGCTCAGCGCCTACCTCGACGCGGGCCGCCAGCCGGCGGATCCCTCCATCGACGGGTCGCCCGCCTGCCGCGCTGCGCTGGCGGAGATGGAACGGCTGGGCCGGCTCGGGCGCGAGCAGCTGGAGCTGGAGGTCCGTGACGCGTCCCCGCCGGGTGGCGGATGGGTCGCGCGCGTCCTCGATGCCGCGCTCGGAGCCGGGCCTGCCGCCGCCCGACCGGGCGAGCCCGTATCCGCCGCGGCCGAGGACGAGATCCGCGCCCTCGTACGGGCCGCTGAGGCGGAGGTCGACGGCGTCGTGGTGGGGCGGTGCCGGCTTCGCCGCGATCGCGCGACCCCGGCTTCTTCGACGATCGCCCCCGGCGAGCCCGTGGCGGTCACCGGCGAGGCCGTGACCGTCTCCGTGGAGGCGAGCGTGAGCTGGGGTCCGAACATCCTCGAGCTCGCCGAGCAGCTTCGTGCCGCGATCGCGCGCCGCCTGAGCGCCGTGCCCGGACTCGTCCTCGCCGGCGTGGACGTCACCATCCTCGACGTGCACCGGGCTCCCGCGCCCGCCCCTGAGCGAGGGTGAGCAGGGGGCGAACGTGGGCCCTCCAGAGCTGCCGGCGCAGGGCCGATCCCCGGTCCGTCCGTGGGTCTGGTGCGCGGGCGCGCCCGGCAGTAAGGTCGTGCGCACCAGGGTTCCAAAACCGTTGAGGCGTGACCTCTCGGCGGGGCACGGTCCTCGCCCTCGGGCCTGTGCTGCTGCGGTCAGGGAGCGCGCGAGCGGTCGGAGGTGACGGTGTCGAGCCGATTCGGTCGAGCGCTGGCCGTGCTCTGCATCAGCGCGGTCGCGGCTGCCGGCCTGGCCGTGGGCAGCGTTCCCGCACCCGCGGAGGCGGCGGGCACCGCCACCCTGTCGCTGTACAAGGCGATCGAGAACCTCGCCACGGGCGCCAGCGAGGGCGACCGCTCCAAGTGGGACGTGCAGGCCGTGAACACCGCGACCGGGGACACCATCGTGGCCAACGGCCTGAACGGCTTCCAGACGCGCGTGATCCCCTCGGGCACCTACACGATCTCCGAGCTGGACACCGCTCGCACGCCGCCGGGCTACGCCTTCCGCGACTGGAACTGCGCCGGCACCGTCTACACCTCGCCCAGCCCGACCATCACGCTGGCCGACGGGCAGAACCTCACCTGCACAGTGACGAACGTCGCCGTCCAGCCCACCCTCACGCTGCGCAAGAACGTGGTCGGCGGCTCCGCGCCGGCGTCCATGTGGACCTTGCGCGCCCAGGGTCCGACGAACATCAACGGGACGGCGAACACCGCCGCGGTGACGAACCAGCCCGTGCGGATCGGCAACTACCAGCTCAGCGAGTCCGGCCCCGGCGCGGCGCAGGGCTATACCGCGAGCGCGTGGAGCTGCACCTGGACAGACCACCTCGGCAACACCGGGACGCTCGCCGTCGACGCGTCGGGCAACATCACGGTGGACATCGATCGTGCGATCACCTGCACCATCACGAACACCTCCTCGCTGCCGCAGCTCACTCTCGTCAAGCAGGTGGTCTCGCCCACCGGTCCGGCCGCACCGGCGTCGAGCTGGACGCTCTCGGCCACGCCTTCCGGCGGCGGCGCCGTCGTGAGCGGCACGAGCGGCTCGCCGCAGGTCTCGCATGTGACCGTCGACGCCAACGCGGACTACACGCTCGCCGAGAGCGGCCCCGCCGGGTACACCAGCTCCGGGTGGAGCTGCGTCGCCGCCTCCGGCACGATCGACAGCTTCACCGGCACCGTCCTCAACCTCGGGCCCAGCGCCGACGTGACCTGCACCATCACGAACACCTTCGCGGGCGGCACGCTCACCCTGGTGAAGCAGGTCGTGGACAGCACGCAGCCCCGCACGGACTGGACCCTCACCGCCACCGGCACAGGCAGCGCCAGCGGGACCGTCGTGCAGGGCGCGACCGGGGACGCGTCGGTGACCTCCGTTCCCGTCCCCGCGGGCGACTACACGCTCTCGGAGTCGGGGCCCAGCGGCTACCTCACCGACGGCTACGTCTGCAACGGCGGCTCGCCCGGCTACGCGGTCACCGTCGCCCCGGGGGCGGATGTGAGCTGCACGATCACCAACACCCGGGAGAGCACGCTCACCCAGCTGACGCTGGTCAAGCAGGTGGACAACACCGGTGGCGGCCCGTACAGCGCGACCTCGTGGGGTCTGCGCGCTGCAGGGCCCACCACGATCTCGGGGCGCACCGGGCTGTCCACGGTGACCTACGCGATCATCGTCCCCGGGCACTACACCCTGACCGAGCAGCCCCTGGGTCCCGACCCGAACGGGGACTTCGCCCGTTACGCCTCCGCCGGGTGGAGCTGCACCGACTCCTCCGGCGCGTCCCTTCCGCTCACGGGCGCCGGGGCCAACGAGGTCGACATCGCAGAGGGCCTCCAGGTCACCTGCATCGTGCGGAACGTCTGGACCGGAGCCGCGATCACCTTCACCAAGCAGGTCGAGAACGGCGCCTACGGCGCCCACACACCCGATGAGTGGAACCTCGCCATCCAGCCGGTGAACCCGGACGGCAGCCCGATCGATCCGCCCGTCCCGCCGGTGCTCACCGGGAACGGCGCCGGCGGAGCTGCAGGGATCGAGAACCAGCAGATCGCGCCCGGCACCTACCGTCTCGTCGAAGAGGCGGGCGGCCCCGCAGGCTATGCCGGGCCGTTCTTCCACTGCGTCGGGGACGCCGGCCCCGATCCCGACGACGACCTCATCACCGTCGCCTCCTCGACTGTCGTCACCTGCACGGCCACGAACACCGCTCTCGCGCCCCAGCTCACCCTCCGCAAGGCGCTGGACAACACCGGCGGCGGCACGGCGACCGTCGCCGACTTCACCCTGAAGGCCCGCGGGCCGGGCGACGCGGCGATCTCCGGGCCCAGCAGCGACCCGGCCGTGACGGATGTGCCGTTGCCCGCGGGGGAGTACGTCTTCAGCGAGGACGGGCCGTCCGGCTACGACGTCGACTGGGACTGCACCGGAGGCGCCTGGGATGACGCCCAAGAGGTGGCCACCCTGGACGCGGGCGAGGACATGGTGTGCACCGCGACGAACACCGTCGTCCGTCCCACCCTCACCCTCGCCAAGACCGTCGCGGGCGGCGGGCCGGCCACGGCCGCGGACTGGACGCTGACCGCGGACGGTCCGGGCGCGCCGATCTCCGGTGTCACCGGCGACCCGGCGGTCACCGGGGCGAGCGTCGACGCGGGCGTCTACGAGCTCAGCGAGGCGCCCGCTCCCGGCGCCGCAGCTCGCACCGCCGGGTACGAGCAGGGCGCCTGGTCCTGCACCGCGGGCACCCTCTCCGGATCGGAGCTCACGCTTTCGCCGGGGCAGAACGCCAGCTGCACGGTCACGAACGACTGGACGGGCGGCACCCTCACCCTGGTCAAGGAGGTCGACGACGGGCAGCTGACGCCGGGCGGCGGCGGCACGCCGGCGGACTGGACGCTGCACGCGGTCGGACCCGCGACGGTCGAGGGACCGGGCGGAAGCGCCGCCATCGTCAGCCAGCCGGTGCCGCCGGGCGACTACGCCCTATCCGAGTCCCTCACCGCGGGACCGGTCGACCCCGACTACCGGCCCGGCGAATGGGTCTGCACGGGAACGGGCTTCACCTTCGCCCCCGGCTCGCCCGGAGAGGGAGCGCTGAGCATCCAGCCCGGAGCGGGAGCGGACGTCACCTGCACGCTGGTGAACCTGTACCGCCCCCCGCATCTCACCCTCCGCAAGGCCGTCGTGGGCGGAGGGCCCCTGGCCGACGGCGCGGACTGGACCCTCGCCTTCGCCGGGCCGAGCTCCGGCTCGGGCGGCACGGGCGACGCCGCGATCACCGGGGTGGCTGTGGGCTCGGGCACCTTCGCGCTGTCCGAGACGGCGAGCGACCCTGCCTTCGCCGCGGGCTACGCCCCCGGGGCCTGGAGCTGCACCGGCGGCACCGTGTCCGACCACGGCGACGGGACCGCCGAGCTGCAGCTGGCCGCCGACGACCTCGACGTGGTGTGCACGATCCAGAACAGCTGGACCGGCAGCACCCTCACGCTCGTGAAGGAGGTCGACGACGGAGGCGAGACCCCGGCCGATCCGGGCGATCCGGGCGACTGGACGCTGAGCGCGTCAGGCCCGACCGCGCTGTCCGGCGTGAGCGGCACGAGCGACGTGAGCGGCCGCTTCGTGCTGCCGGGCAGCTACGGCCTGGCCGAGACGCTGACCGGCAGCGCCGACCCGGAGTACCGCCCCGCCGACTGGGCGTGCACCACGGCTGCCGGCGTCGCCCTCACGACCGGCGCGCTGGGCAGCGGCACCGCCCAGCTCGCCATCGACCCGGGCGCGAACGCCGACGTCGTCTGCACCTTGGTCAACCAGTTCCGGCCCCCGCACGTCACCCTCGTCAAGCAGCTGACCGGCGGCGGCCCCCTGGCGCTGGCCGACTGGACGCTCAGCCTCAGCGGGGGCGCGCACGGGGTGGACCTCACCGCCCCCGCCGACAGCCCGGTGCTCGTGGATCACGCCGTGGGCGAGGGCGTGTTCACCCTGTCCGAGGCGCCGAGCGATCCGAGCGTCTCGACGGCCGGCTACACGACGGCGGGGTGGAGCTGCGACGGCGGGGCGCTGACCCCGGGCGCGAGCCCCGACACCGCGACGCTCGCCCTGGACGCCGATGCCGACTCCCTGGTCACCTGCACGATCACGAACAGCTGGACGGGCTCGCGGCTCGCCCTGAGCAAGCAGGTGGACGACGGCAGCGTGCCGCCGGACGCTCCGAACGCGCCGACCGACTGGACGCTCTCGGCGGTCGGCCCTGCCGGCGAGCTGCACGCGGCGGGCAGCGGGGCCGCGTTCCTGGCGCCCGGGCAGTACGCGCTGAGCGAGTCGCCCAGCCCCGGAGCGACGATCGACCCGGACTACCGCCCCGGGGCGTGGAGCTGCACGAGCGCTCCTGGGGTGAGCCTCGTGCCCGGGCCCGCGGGCAGCGGCTCGGCCACGCTGGCGCTCGAGCCCGGAGCGGGGGCCGACGTCGCCTGCACGCTGACGAACTCCTTCCTGCCGCCGCACCTCACCCTCACGAAGCAGGTGGTCGGCGGCGGACCGCGGCCGGCGCCGAGCGACTGGCCGCTGTCCTTCGACAACCCGGCCACGGGCCGCAGCGGAAGCGGCGTGACGGGCGATGCGGCCGTCACCGGCGCGGCCGTGGGCAGCGGTCTGGTCACCCTCGCCGAGACACCGGACCCCGGCTACGCCTCCGGCTCCTGGTCCTGCACCGGCGCGGCCGGCAGCCCCAGCGCGACCGTGAACGGGGTGGCGACGATCCTGCTCGCGCCCGACGATGCGGAGGTGAGCTGCACGATCACGAACACCTTCGCGGGGGCGCAGCTCACTCTGGGCAAGCAGGTGGAGGACGGCGGGCTCGTGCCGGGCACTCCCGGCGCGCCGGAGGACTGGACGCTCTCCGCCGTGGGAGCCGGCGGCGAGATGCACGTGCCCGGCGGTGGCAGCGCCTTCCTGCCGGCGGGCGATTACTCGCTCAGCGAGGCGGCGAACACCGCCGTCGACCCCGACTACCGGCCGGCGCAGTGGCAGTGCGAGCCTGCCGGCGCGCTGACGCCCGGCGCTCCCGGGACGGGGTCCGTGCATCTGGAGCCGGGCTCCTCCGTGAGCTGCACCCTCGCCAACCTTTTCCGGCCGCCGCACCTCACGCTGACGAAGGTGGTGCAGGGCGGGCCGCTGGCCTCGACCGCAGACTGGACGCTCACCTTCGCCAACGACAACGGTACGGTCAGCGGCATCGGCCGCACGGGCGATCCGGCGATCACCGGCGTCGCCGTGGGCGCGGGCAGCTACCGTCTCACGGAGAGCCCCACCGACCCGTCCGTGCCGACGACGGGATACACGAGCTCGGGATGGTCATGCGACGGGACGAACGCCGCCGTGCCGGCGACGGACGGCTCCGCGACCATCGCCCTGGAGCCCGGGGATCTCGACGTGCACTGCACGATCACGAACACCTGGAGCGGCGGCACGCTCACGCTCGTGAAGCACGTGGAGGGCGGCACGGCCGCGCCCGGGGACTGGACGCTCTCCGCCGACGGCCCCACGCCTGTGAGCGGCACGAGCGGCGAGACGGCCGTGACCGGCGCCTCCGTGCTCGCTGGCAGCTACACGCTCTCGGAGTCCCCGAGCGCCTCCTCCGCCGCGCTGGACGAGTACGCGCCCGGCTCGTGGAGCTGCACCGGCGGCGCGCTGGACGGGGACACCGTCACCGTCGCGACGGGGGCGCAGGTCAGCTGCACGATCACGAACACCTTCGACCCGCCGACGCTCACCCTCGTCAAGAGGGTGCTCGGCGCCGCGAGCCCCGCCGCGTGGATGCTGAGCGCCGACGGGCCGACGCCGATCGCGGGCACCAGCGGCGATCCGCTGGTCACCTCGGCCGTGGTGCGCCCGGGCAGCTACACGCTCTCCGAGACAGCCCTGCCCGGTCAGCAGGTCGCGGGGTACGTCTCCGACGGCTGGAGCTGTGCGGGCGGGACCCTGAACGGCACGACGATCACCCTGGGGCTTGGGGACCACGCCAGCTGCACGGTGACCAACCGCGATCCGGGGAGCTACCCGCATCCGGGTCTGGTGACTACGGGCGCCGACCTGCGCGGATGGCTCCTGGGAGCTCTGATCGCGCTGCTGTTCGGCGCGGTGCTGCTCCTGTCGGCCCGCATCGCGCGCAGGCGCCGGCCCTGAGCGCGGCGCCCCCCGACCGGCCCGGCCGGAGGGACCTCGCCTGCCCGGGAACGCCGGATCTACGCTCGATCCTCGGGAGTTGTCGATCCGGCGCCGTCCCGTTCGACGCAATGGTGAGCGGCCCTGGAGAGCGGGCCGGAACAGAAAGGAGCAGGAAATGGCCAGGTACATGCTGATCATGCGCGCGACGGACGAGGCGGTCGCCGCCTACGAGCAGATCCCCTTCGAGCAGGTCATCGAGGCGATGGGCCGGTACAACGAGTCGCTCAGGAACGCGGGCGTCCTCGTCGCCGGGGACGGCCTCGCACCGGAGCCGGGGGTGGTGGTGGACTTCTCCGAGACGCCCCCGGTGGTCACCGACGGGCCCTACGGGGAGACGAAGGAGCTGTTCAACGGCTTCTGGACGCTCGAGGTCCCCACGATCGAGGAGGCCGTGGAGTGGGCCAAGCGCGCCCCGCTGACGCCGGGCAACAAGCTGGAGATCCGGCGCGTCACCGGTCCGGAGGACTTCCCGGCCGACAACGAGTGGATCCAGAAGCAGGCTGAATGGCGCGAGCACGCCGAGCAGTGACCGACGCCCGCCGCGCGGTCGAGGCGGTCTGGCGGATCGAGTCCGCTCGCATCGTGGCGACCCTCGCCCGCTACACCGGCGATTTCGCCCTCGCCGAGGACCTCGCTCAAGAGGCCCTCGGCGAGGCGCTCGCGGCGTGGCCGGCCAGCGGCGTGCCGGTCAACCCGGGGGCATGGCTGGTCACCGTGGGCAAGCGCCGCGCGATCGACCTGTGGCGCCGCCAGGGGCGCGAGAGCGAGCGCTACGCCCTGCTGGCTGAGCCGGCGGCCGCGCAGGAGGAGCTCGCCGAGCCGGACGCCGTGGCCGACGACGTGCTGCGGCTCGTCTTCATCGCCTGCCACCCGGTGCTCGCCCGAGAGGCGAGCGTCGCCCTGACGCTGCGCACCGTCGGCGGGCTCAGCAGCGCCGAGATCGCCCGAGCGTTCCTCGTGCCGGTGGCCACCGTCCAGCAGCGGATCGTCCGCGCGAAGAAGACGCTCGCGGCGGCGGCGGTGCGCTTCGAGCTGCCGCCGCCGCAGGAGTATCCCGCCCGACTCTCCGCGGTGCTCAGCGTGCTGTACCTCATCTTCAACGAGGGACACGCCGCGAGCAGCGGGCCCGAGTGGATGCGCACGGAGCTGAGCACGGAAGCTCTGCGCCTGGCGCGGGTCCTTGCCGGGTTGCTGCCGCGCGAGCCCGAGGTGCATGGGCTCGTCGCCCTGATGGCGCTCACCGCGGCACGCTTCCCCGCCCGGCTCGACCGGAACCGAGACCCGGTGCTGCTGGCCGATCAGGACCGCGCACGCTGGGACCGTGCGCTCATCGCCCTGGGCGAGGAGGCGCTCGCCCGTGCCGACGGGCTCGCAGCGGGGCGGGGCCCCTATGCTCTGCAGGCCGCGATAGCCCAGTGCCATGCTCTCGCGCCTTCCGTGGAGGCGACCGACTGGCAGCGCATCGTGCTGCTGTACGAGGCTCTGAGCCGGATCGCCCCCTCGCCGGTGGTGGAGCTGAACCGGGCGGTGGCGGTTGCGATGGCGGAGGGGCCGGCGACTGCGCTCCGGATCGTGGACGCGCTCGCGGCCGACCGGGCGCTGGCCGCCTACGCGCAGCTGCCGGGGGTGCGCGCCGAGCTGCTGGTCCGGCTGGGCCGCCTCGACGAGGCGCGCGAGGAGCTCGAACGGGCGGCTCGGCTCAGCGGCAACGAGCGGGAACGGCGCGTGTTCGAGCGCAAGGCGCGCGAGCTGAGCTGAGCGGGGCTGGCTGGGCTGGGCTGACTCAGGGGGAGATCCGGCGCGAAGGCCACCACATCGCGCGCCCGAGCTCCTGGCCGAGCGCGGGCACGAGCAGGGAGCGCACGAGGATCGTGTCCACCAGCACGCCGAAGGCCACGATGAAGGCGAGCTGCAGCAGGAACAGCACCGGGATCACCGCGAGCGCGGCGAAGGTCGCTGCGAGGACGACGCCCGCGGAGGTGATCACGCTCCCGGTGACGGACAGTCCACGGGACATGCCGCGGCGTGCACCGAGGCGCAGAGCCTCCTCGCGCACGCGCGTCATCAGGAAGATGTTGTAGTCGATCCCGAGGGCGACGAGGAAGACGAATCCGAACAGCGGCACGGCCGGGTCCGCACCGGGAAGCCGGAGCACGTCGTTGAACACCAGCGCGGACACGCCCATGGTCGCCCCGAATGACAGGACGACGGTCAGCACGAGCAGCAGCGGTGCGACGACCGAGCGCAGCAGCAGCATGAGGATCACGAGGATCACGAGCAGCACGAGCGGGATGATCAGGGTGCGGTCCCGGATGGAGGCGGCATCCGAGTCGATGGCCGTGGCGGTGGTCCCGCCGACGAGCGCGCCCTGGCCGAGCTGTGCGCGCAGCGCCCGGACGCTGTCCTGCGCGGCGGCGGAGTCGGCGGCGGAGCCGAGGGTGCCCTGCAGCAGCACATCGCCGTCGACCACGGTCGGCGCGGGGGCCGGCATGCCGGGGATGACAGGCTGCACGCCGTCCGCGGTGACCGGTGCGGTGCCGCTGGGGGAGTCCGCGCTGGCGACGGTCACCGCGCCGATGCCGGGATCGGCGAGCATGGCGCGCGCTGTGGCCTGCAGGCGGTCCTCGCCTACGATGACGGAGACCGGGCTCCCCGACCCGCCGGGGAAGTGCTCGCCGAGCTGCTGCTGCCCGGTGCGCGCTTCGGAGCTGCCCAGCACGAGGTCGCTGGCCGGGACGCCCTCGGCGCGCAGCTGGAGCAGCCCGGCGCTGCCGGCCAGGAGGGCGAGAGACAGCACGATCCAGACCGGCCGCGCATGGCGCGCCACGAAGGACGGCACCCGGGCCCAGAGTCCTCGCGGCACGGCGGAGACGTCCGCCGCCCTGGAGCGGTCCGCCTGCCTGGAGCCGTCCGCCTCGGCGCCGTGCTCCAGGCGCGGCCGCAGGGGCCAGAACGCCGCGCGGCCGAACAGCAGCAGCAGCGAGGGAAGCAGCGTGAACGCTGCGGCCATCGCGAACACGATGCCGATCGCCGCGATCGGTCCGAGCGCGCGATTGGACTGCAGCTCGCTGAGCAGCAGCATGAGCAGGCCCACGATGACCGTGCCGCCGGAGGCGAGGATCGGCTCCAGCGAGCCGCGCAGCGCCGCGACGGTCGCGTCCCAACGGCTGGCGTGGCTGCGCAGGGCCTCCCGGTAGCGCGACACGTACAGGAGGGAGTAGTCGGTAGCTGCGCCGATCACGAGGATGAACAGGATGCCCTGGGTCTGACCGCTCAGGGGCAGCACTCCCGCCTTGGCGATCCACCAGACGGTGAGCAGGGCCGCGCACAGCGCGAAGGTGCTGGTCAGCAGCACGATGACGGGCAGCAGCGGCGAACGGTAGACGACGATCAGGATGACGAGCACCGCGAGCACGGCGACGAGCAGCAGAAGCCCGTCGATGCCGGCGAAGGCCTGCACGAGATCGCCGGTGAAGCCGGCCGGGCCGGTCACGAAGAGGGCGAGGCCAGCGGGTGCGAGGGCGGCGAGCCGTTCGCGCAGCGCCTGGATCACCTCGCCGACCGGAGCGTTCGCATCGATCGGCACGAAGATCTGCGCCGCCCTGCCGTCCTCGGACAGGATGGGCGGGCTCGCCTCGCCCGCCGTCCCCGGCGTCGCCTGCAGCTGCTGCGGAAGCTCGCTCAGCGCGGCGCGGTGGGCGGCGCTCAGCTCCCCGTCGCTCACGGCGAGCACGACCGCGGGGATGGCGTCCTCGCCGAGGAAGTCGCCCAGGCGCTGCTGCACGCGCGTCGCCTCCGCCTCGCTGGGCAGATAGGCCGTCGGGTCGTTCGAGGACACCTCGTCGACCCGCCCGAAGTACGGGCCGCCGACGGCCGCCGCCGCGAGCCAGGCGAGGATGAGCCCCGCGGGCAGGAGGACGCGCAGCGCCCGCGGGAGGCTCATGGGGCGGGCGCGTCCGGGTCCGGGTCGGTGACGGCCCCGGTGGGCGGCGCGTCCTCGACGACATGCTCGCGGCCCAGCTGCGCCGCGAGCGCCGCGCCCTGCTCGACGGCCTCCTCGCGGCTGCTGTAGCTGCGGGACAGCTCGGGGGCGCCCTCGACGCTGTTCTCCCACTGACCCCGGTTCGACCGGGTTCGCACTTCGCCTTCGCCCATGCGGCGAGAGTAGGCCGAGGCTCCCTGCGGCGCAGGGGGATTGACAGCCGCTGCGCCGCCGTCCGTGGCCGCCCCGGCCGCTAGCCCTGCTCGATCCGCGCGTACTCCTCGAGCAGGCGCAGTGCGCGCGCCGCGAGCTCGCCGCCCTCCGCGGCCTCGGCCTCCAGCGCTGTGCGCATGGACGAGGTCTTGTCCGCCGCCGCCATGGGCGGCAGCATCGGGACGGCCGGGTCGGTGCGCAGCTGCAGCAGGCGCGGACGATCCGCGGAGAAGGCGCGTGACCACGCGGCCGCCAGGTCCTCGCGCCGTTCCACGAGCTCGCCGTCCAAGCCGAGCAGCTGAGCGTAGTCGGCGTAGGGGAAGGCCGGAAGCGCCTGGCTCTGCCGGAAGCGCGGCGAGCCCTCCATCTCGCGCTGCTCCCAGCTGACCTCGGCCAGATCGCCGTTGTCGAAGACGGCGACGACGAAGCGCGGGTCGGCCCAGTCCCGCCAGCGCGAGGCCACGGTGATGAGCTCGGCGATCCCGGTCATCTGCATGCCGCCGTCGCCGGCGAGCACGAGCACCGGCCGGGAGGGGTCGCGCAGCTTCGTCGCCAGTCCGTACGGCACGCCGCCGCCCATGCTGGCCAGCGTCGAGGACAGCTGCACCGGCACGCCGTCCGGCACCCGCAGCTGCCGCGCGTACCAGTACACGACGCTGCCGACGTCCAGGGCGATCGACGCGTCCCGCGGAAGGGCGTCGTTGAGCGCGGCCACGACCGCCTCGGGGTTCAGCGGCTCCGCGGGCACGGCGGCGCGCGCAGCCTGCACCTCGTGCCAGCGCGCGACCGCCGTGCGCACCCGCTCCGTCCACGCCGAGCGGTCCCGCGGCGTCAGGAGCTCCAGAAGCGAGCGCAGCGCAGGCTCCGCGGCAGAGGCGACGCCCACCTCCACGGGGTAGCGATCCCCGATCGCCCCCGGGTCCACGTCGATCTGCACCGCCCGGGCCTGACCGGGCGCGGGGTAGAACTCCGTCCACGGGTCGCTCGAGCCGACGATCAGCAGCGCGTCGCAGTCCTGGATGACCTCCGCGCTCGCGGTGGTGCCCAGATGGCCCATGGTGCCCGCGGCGAGGGGATGCGCCTCGTCCACATAGGGCTTGCCCAGCAGGCTCGTCACGATCCCGGCTCCGAGAGCCTCGGCGGTCGCGACGACCGCCTCCCGCGCCTGCGCCGCGCCGCGGCCCACCAGGATCACCGGCCGCTCCGCCTCCGACAGCAGCGCAGCGGCAGCGTGCAGCGAGCGATCGTCGGCGCTCACCACGGGGGCCGCGAAGGCCGCCGCGGTGGCGACCACGCCGTGCGCACGCGGAAGCTCCGGCTCCGGCTCGGACTGCAGATCGTGCGGGAAGGCGACGACCGCCGGGCCTCGGCGGCTCAGCGCGTGGCGGAAGGCGCGGTCGAGGGCCATCGGCAGCTGCTGCGGCGCGGACAGCTGCACGAAGTACTCCGCCACGCCGGCGAACAGCGCATGCAGCTCCACCTCCTGCTGGTAGCCGGAGCCCAGCACGCTGCGCGGCTGCTGCCCGACGATGGCCACGACGGGGACGCTGTCCAGCTTCGCGTCGTAGAGGCCGTTGAGCAGGTGCACGGCGCCCGGCCCCTGGGTGGCGAGCGCGACGCCCGCGCCGCCGCCGTACTTCGCCTCGGCCACCGCCATGAAGGCGGCGTTCTCCTCGTGCCGGGCCTGCACGAAGGCGGGCTCCCCGGCTCGGCGCAGAGCCTCGATCACGCCGTTGATGCCGTCTCCGCTGTACCCGTACACCCGCTGGACGCCCCAGTCGCGCAGTCGCGCGACCACGGCGTCCGAGACGCTGCGCTGCTGATCGCCCTCGTTCTCGGCCATGTCGTTCCTGCCTTCCGTTCCGCTCAGGCGGAGATGTGCGCCACGGTCTCACCGGCCTCGGCGGGTTCGAGCGCGCGTGCGACGTCCGCCTGGCTGATGATGCCGACCAGCTCGTGCCCGTCGATCACGGGGAGCCGCCGCACCCGGTGCTGCTTCATGGTCTCCAGCGCCTCCCGCACGTCGTCGTCCGCTCCGATCGTCACGGGCTTGCCCTCGGCGAGGGAGCCCGCGGTGGTCGCGGACGGGTCCCCGCCCTGGGCGAGGCACTTCACGACGATGTCGCGGTCGGTCAGCATGCCCTTGAGCCGCTGGTCCTCGCCGCAGATGGGCAGCGCGCCCACGTCCAGCGACGCCATCAGCCGGGCCGCGTCGACGAGCGTCTCGTTCTCCCCGACGCAGCGGGGAGCGGGAGTCATGATGTCACGTGCAACGGTCATTGCTCTGCCTTCCTCTCGTTCTGTCCGTTCTGTGCGTGCGGCCAAGCTAGGAGCGGGGCCCCCGGGGCGGAGGGGGCTTGACAGCCTCCGTGCGCCTCCTCCGCCGCTGTCAAGCCCCTGCGATCCCGCCCCCTCGGCACTGAGGCTGGAGCCCCGCCTCGGGCAGAGGCGGCAGCCGCAGACAGGAGGCCGAGATGTCGGAGCATCGAGCAGGACCCGCACGGGCGAGGGCGCTCAAGCGCCTCCACGGCGGCTTCAACCTGGCCGGAGGGCTGTGGCCGCTGCTGAGCATGCGCAGCTTCGAGGCGGTGCTCGGCCCGAAGACGGACCGATGGCTCGTACGCACGGTGGCCGGCCTGCTCATCGTCTCGGGCGCGACGCAGCTGAGCGCCCCGCCGGATGCACGCGGCCTCGCGCTCGCGCGCCGCCTGGGCATGGGCACGGCCGGCGTGCTCGCATCCATCGACGCCGTCTACGGCATCCCGGGCCGCATCAGCAGGATGTACCTCGTCGACGGTGTGGCCCAGACCGCGCTCATCGTCTCCTGGCTGCTCGCCGGCCCCCTCGAGGACGGCCGGCGCCCGGGCGTGGCACGCACGCGCGCGCGTCGCCGGCGGTGAGCGACGAGGCGGGCCGGAGCGGACTGTCCGCGCCCCGGCCCGCCTCGGGCCTGACTCTTCGCCTCTACTCGCGCCCGGTGACGTCCTGCGCCATCGCCGCGATCTCCTCGACGGTGTTGGGCAGATCGGTCGTGCCGTAGTAGCGCGAGTCCGGGCGGGTGGGCGGCGGCATGGGCACGCCCGCCTCCGGCGCGTCGCGGTAGCTGAACTCGCCCTTGCCGTCCGGAGTCGGGCCGCTGGCCCACGAGCCCTCGGCGGCGTGGGCACCGTCGGAGAAGTTGATGTACTCGTAGTCCACGTTCCGGTCCTCCTTGCGCTGAGGGAACTTCCCCGGCACGGGCAGCGTCTCCAGGCCCTCCTCCTGCAGCTCGGCCACCGCGGCGAGCCACTGGTTCTGGTGCATCGTGTCCCGTGCGATGAGGAAGCCGAGCAGATCCCGCACGCCCTCGTCGTCGGTCATGTGATAGAGCCGCACGGCCTGCAGCCGTCCCTGCATCTCGGCGTTCGCGTTCGCCGTGAAGTCCGCCAGCAGGTTCCCGCTCGCGGTGATGTACGAGCCCATCCACGGGTTGCCCATACTGTCCACCGCCCGTGCGCCGGCGCCGGCCACGATCGCCTGCTGCAGATCGGTCCCTCCCACCACCGCGGCGACGGCCGGGTCGTCCTGGACCGCGTCCTCCGTGATGCCCAGCGGCGCCTTCTCCAGCAGCTGCGCGATCATCGTGGCGAGCATCTCCACATGCCCCATCTCCTCCGCGCCGATGCCGAACACGAGGTCCCGCCATTTGCCGGGGATGTGCATGTTCCATGCCTGGAACTGGTACTGCAGGGCGACCGAGATCTCCCCGTACTGCCCGCCGAGCACCTCCTGGAGCTTGCGGGCGTAGACCGCGTCCGGGCGGTCGGGGACGGCTGCGTGCTGCAGCTCCTGCCTGTGAAAATACATTCCCATCCTCCTGTCGATCGATATCCGGAGGCCTCACCGTAGGCATCCGGCTCTGTGTCACCCCAGGGGGATCCGTGAGGTGGCTGCGCGGCGTACAATCGGCCGTCGCGCCGCTCAGCTGGCCAGGGGCTCCGGCTGCGCCGCCCGCGCCGGGGCCTGCGCCTCCACCCGCGCCATCCGGGCCCAGCTCGCGTCCCAGGAGCTGGAGGACACGAGCGCGTCGACGGCGGCGAGGAACGCGGGATCGCGGGCCGGCAGCGCCTCGTCCAGGCGGCTCGCGAACTCCTCGGGCGTCGCGGCGATGTGCACGAAGCCGTCCCTGCCGTAGGGGGTGACGACATCGGGCACGGGCGTGGAGACCACCCGCAGGCCGGCGACGAGGAACTCCGGCGTCTTGGTCGGGCTGATGAAGCGCGTCGCCTCGTTGATCGCGAACGGCATCATGGCGGCGTCCCAGTGGGCCAGGTACGCCGGCAGCTCGGCGTAGTCCTTCATGCCGAGGTAGTGGATGTTGGGCAGCTGCGGCAGGCTCGCCGCGTCGATCTTCACGACCGGGCCGACCATCACGAAGCTGAGCTCGGGCCGCGCGGCCGCGACCGCGCCGAGGAGCTCCGCGTCGCAGCGTTCGTCGATGACGCCGTAGAAGCCCACCCGCGGATGCGGCAGCCTGCGCAGCGGCTCCGGCTCCTCCAAGACCGTGCGGGCGCGGCGGAAGTGCTCCGCGTCGATGCTGCTGGGGAACTCGTGCACGCTGGGGTGGCGTCTCGCCTTGCTCTCGTACAGGCTGTGCCCCCCGGTGAAGACGTGATCCGCCCGGGCGAGCAGCTCACGCTCGTAGGCCAGCATCTCCGGCGCGGCGTCCTTGAAGGCGCTCAGCTCGTCCATGCAGTCGTAGATGACCCGCCGGGCGCGCGAGGTCGGCGCGAAGGACATCGCCATCGGCGTGTAGTACCAGAACGTCGCGTCACGGATGGCCTGCTCCTGCAGCATCCGCTCCACCAGCCGGCGCAGCCAGCGGTCCACCGTGGTCCGGTCCGAGAGCGAGGGGAGCGTGGGGACCACGACGCGCACGCCGCCCTCGCGCCTGCTGATGGTCAGGCCGGGGCTCGCCCCGGCGACGCGCACGGGCTCCTCCACGAAGAACACGCGTCGCACCCGGCCGAAGCGTCGCATGAGGTGCTGGGGGCGCTGCACGACGAAGTCCCAGCGCAGATGGGAGAAGCAGACCAGGTCGGTGGTGAGATGCTCGGGCACGGCGTTCATGCTCACACCGTCGCCGCGCGGCGCTCTTGCCTGTACTCCCTTGACTTCACTGCTGTCGCCGTGCGAGTGCGCGGGCGTATCAGCGCCGTCGCCGCGATGTCAAGCGCCCTGCGCTCCCGGTCTGCGGGAGGGGACGCTTGCGGGCATGGATCCGGAGACGTCCGCGCCCGAGCTCTGGGCAGGGCTGGAGTGCACCGTGAACCGGGTGGGCGACTACTGGTGCGATCAGGCGCGCCTGAACGGTCATGACGGGCGCGCCGCGCAGGACCTCGCCGCGATCGCGAGCCTGGGCGTGCCGGTGATCCGCTATCCGGTGCTCTGGGAGCAGGTGGCGCCGGACAGCCTGGACGAGCCGCGCTGGGCGGACACCGACGAGCGGCTCGCGCTCCTGCGCGAGGCCGGCGTCCAGGTGATCGCGGGCCTTCTGCATCACGGCAGCGGGCCGGCCTACACCTCCCTCGTCGACCCGGAGTTCCCGGAGAAGCTCGCCCGCTACGCGGCCATGGTCGCCCGGCGGCACCCCTGGCTGGAGCTCTACACGCCCGTGAACGAGCCGCTCACCACGGCACGCTTCAGCGGACTGTACGGGGTCTGGTACCCGCACGGCCGCGACGACCGCGTCTTCGGGCGAGCGCTGTACAACGAGGTGCGCGGCACGGTGCGCGCCATGCAGGAGATCCGGGCGGTGAACCCGCGCGCCCGCCTCGTCCAGACCGACGACCTGGGCCGCGCCTCCGGGACCCCGGGCACCGCCAGGCAGGTGGCGCACGAGAACGAGCGGCGCTGGCTGACCTTCGACCTCCTGCTGGGGCGGGTGACCCCGCGGCATCCCCTGTACGGCTATCTCATCGGCCCGTGCGGGCTGACCCCCGAGCAGCTGCGATGGCTGGAGGAGAACCGCTGCCCGCCGGACGTGCTCGGCGTCAACCACTATCTGCTGAGCAACCGCTTCCTCGACGAGGAGACCGACTGGTACCCCGCCGAGCTCCCGCGGGCCGTCGTGGACGGCGTCGAGTACGTGGACGTCCCCGCGCTGGAGACGCGGCGCGCCGCCTCGCCCACCGTCGAAGAGGTGCTCCGCGACGTCTGGCAGCGCTACCCGGACATCCCCTTCGCAGTGACCGAGGTGCACATCGACGGCGACGGGGACCTGCGGCAGCAGTGGCTGTGGGAGGTGTGGTCCGCCGCCCGCCGGCTGCGGGCGCGGGGCGCGCCCCTGCTCGCGGTCACCGTGTGGAGCCTCCTGGGCACCTTCGACTGGAACACGCTCTGCACCACTCCCGCCGGGGGTGCGCTGCACTACGAGCCGGGGGTGTTCGACGTGAGCTCGGGACGGGCCGAGCCCACCGAGCTGACCGAGATGGTGCGGGCGCTCGCCCGGACGGGCACCCATTCCGCGCCCTCCCTGGCCCAGGCGGGCTTCTGGGCGACGGAGGCCCGCTTCAAGTACGGGGCGGCGCAGCGCGTCGAGCTGGCCCGCTAGCGCCGACGCCCGCCTCGGCCGCCGCCCGCCCGGGCCGCCGCCCGCCCGGGCTGCCAGGCGCCCCGGGCTGCCACGCGCCGGGGCTGCCACGCGCCGCCGGCGGATGTCAAGCCTCTGTGGCGAGCGGTCGCGCCGAGGTTGCGTTTCTAGCACGAGCGGAGGAGACATCCATGGCGACGACGACAGCGGCACCCGCTTCCTCGGCCCCGGCGACGGCGCCCCGGCCCTACCGCGCCCGGCGGTCGCTGCGCTCGCGTCTGCTGGGGCTGCTCACGACGACCGATCACAAGACCGTCGGGTACCTGTACATGGGCACCTCGTTCTTCTACTTCTGCCTGGCCGGAGTGCTCGCCCTGGTGATGCGCTCCGAGCTGTTCGAGCCGGGCCTGCAGGTGGTCGCCACGCGGGACCAGTACAACCAGCTGTTCACGATGCACGGCACGATCATGATGCTCCTGTTCGCGACGCCGTTGTTCGCCGGCTTCGCGAACGCGATCATGCCGTTGCAGATCGGCGCGCCCGACGTCGCGTTCCCGCGTCTGAACGCGCTGTCCTTCTGGCTGTTCTTCTTCGGCGCCGCCATCGCGAGCAGTGGGATCGTGCTGCCCTACGGCTCCGCGTCATTCGGCTGGACGGCGTACACGCCGCTGTCCGTGTCGACCTTCTCTCCGGGGATCAGCGGGCACCTGTGGGTGCTGGGACTGTCCATCACCGGCTTCTCCACGATCCTCGGATCGGTCAACTTCATCACCACGATCATGACCATGCGCGCCCCGGGCATGACCATGTTCCGGGTGCCGATCTTCACCTGGAACGTGCTGGTCACCTCGGTGCTGGTGCTCATCGCCTTCCCGGTGCTGGCCGCAGCGCTGTTCGGGCTGGCCGCCGACCGCATCTTCGGGGCGCACATCTTCGACGTGGCGAACGCCGGGCCTCTGCTGTGGCAGCACCTGTTCTGGTTCTTCGGCCATCCGGAGGTCTACGTCATCGCCCTGCCCTTCTTCGGGATCGTCTCCGAGGTGTTCCCGGCGTTCAGCCGGAAGCCGATCTTCGGGTATCGCACGCTCGTGTACGCCACGATCGCGATCGCCGCCTACTCGGTGGCCGTGTGGGCGCACCACATGTTCACGACCGGCGGCGTGCTGCTGCCGTTCTTCTCCCTGATCACCGTGCTCATCGCAGTGCCCACCGGGGTGAAGATCTTCAACTGGATCGGCACCATGTGGCGCGGCTCGGTCACCTTCGAGTCGCCGATGCTGTGGTCGCTGGGCTTCCTCGTCACCTTCACCTTCGGCGGGCTGACCGGCGTGATCCTCGCGTCCCCGCCGCTGGACTTCCACGTGCACGACTCCTATTTCGTCGTCGCGCACTTCCACTACGTGGTGTTCGGCACGGTCGTGTTCGCGATGTTCGCGGGCTTCTACTTCTGGTGGCCCAAGTGGACCGGCACCATGCTGAACGACAAGCTCGGGCACGTGCACTTCTGGATGCTGTTCATCGGCTTCCACATGACCTTCCTCATCCATCACTGGCTCGGGGTGGCCGGCATGCCGCGGCGCTACGCCACCTACCTGCCGGAGGACGGCTTCACCTGGATGCACCAGCTGTCCACGATCGGCTCCTTCCTGCTGGGAGCCTCGATGATCCCGTTCTTCCTGAACGTGTACCTCACGGCCCGGCGCCGTGCCCGGGTGACCCTCGATGATCCGTGGGGGACCGCCCGCTCCCTGGAGTGGGCGACCTCCTGCCCGCCGCCGCGGCACAACTTCACGTCGATCCCGAGCATCCGCTCCGAGTCCCCGGCCTGGGACCTGCACCATCCCGAGGCGCCTCCGCCGACCGGGCGAGGGGGCTGGGTGGACGCGCCGGATGCGGGCACCAGCACCGAGGCGAAGCCGGAGGGGCTGCCCCGATGAGGCCGGCCGGAGGGACCTCCGCGCCGCCCGGTCCGCAGGGGCGGTGGCGGCGAGGACGGCATAGGCGCTCGACGATGAGCGCGGAGACGGAGACGGCCGTGGCTGAGCGTATCGAGGATCAACGCGCGCTCTTCGAGTGCCGGCTGCGGGCCGCCCTGACGATGGAGCAGGACTGCCTCACGGTGCTCCAGGAGCTGGAGGCCTCCGCGCGCAACGCGGAGGTTCGCAGAGTGCTCGCCGGGCGGGCGCAGGAGACGCTGCGGCAGCTGAGGAACCTGGAATGGGCCTTCCGCCTGCTCGGCAAGCCCCCGGAGGCGTGTGCGGCGCCGGCGACCGGCGG